>Ga0208825_1001386_pt1 | contig 18629 bp, 17 predicted proteins | sample AD_UKC113_MetaG_FD_184450 | JGI IMG/M metagenome (GOLD analysis project Ga0208825, IMG submission 184450) | Active sludge microbial communities of municipal wastewater-treating anaerobic digesters from Hong Kong - AD_UKC113_MetaG (SPAdes)... | ecosystem: Engineered > Bioreactor > Anaerobic >...
GGTGGAGTTCGCCGGCAACAAGGAATTCAACAACGAGGTGCTGCAGGGCGTGCTGCGCGATGCCGGCGTGACCGCCGGGCGCCCCTACGACCGCGCGCTGGCCGATCGCGCCGAGCAGGAGATCAAACGCCAGTACATCAACCGCAGCCTGTACGGCGCCGAGGTGCAGACCACGGTCACCCCCACCGAGCGCAACCAGGTGCGGCTGACGTTCAACATCACCGAAGGGCGTTCGGCGCGCATCAAGGACATCACCATCATCGGCAACCACGCCTTCTCCGAGGGCACGCTGAAGGATTTGTTCGACCTGGACACGGGCGGCTGGCTCGACTGGTACACCAAGAGCAACCAGTACTCGCGCGGCAAGCTCAACGCCGACCTGGAGTCGCTGCGCTCGTACTACCTGGCGCGCGGCTATCTCGACTTCAAGATCGACTCCACCCAGGTGGCGATCTCGCCCGACAAGGAGTCGATCGGCATCACCATCAACATCACCGAGGGCGATCGCTTCGTGGTCTCCGGCGTGTCGATCGACGGCAACCTGCTGGGCCGCGACGACGAGTTCAAGTCGCTCATCACCATCAAGCCCGGCGAGGCCTACAACGCCACCCAGGTGGCCGAGACCACCAAGGCCATCACCGACCACCTGGGCAACTACGGCTACGCCTTCGCGCAGGTCGAGGCGGTGCCCGAGGTCGATCGCGCCAACAACCGCGTGGCCATCGACCTGCGCGTCGAGCCGGGGCGCCGTGCCTATGTGCGCCGCATCAACATCATCGGCAACGCGCGCACCCGCGACGAGGTGATCCGCCGCGAGTTCCGCCAGTACGAGTCGAGCTGGTACGACGCCGAGAAGATCAAGCTCTCGCGCGACCGCGTGGATCGCCTGGGCTATTTCACCGAGCTGTCGGTGGCCACCGCCGACGTGCCTGGCGCGCCAGACCAGGTGGACCTGAACGTCGAGGTCAAGGAAAAGCCCACCGGCAACGTGTCGATCGGCGCTGGCTATTCGTCGGCCGAAAAGCTGTCCCTGACCTTCGGCCTGACGCAGGACAACGTGTTCGGCTCGGGCAACCGGCTCGATTTGCAGCTGAACACCGGCAAGTACAACCGCACCGTGGTGGTCAGCGCGACCGATCCGTACTTCACCGTCAACGGCGTGTCGCGCACCGTGGACGTGTACTACAAGACGCAAAAGCCCTACCAGGACCAGGGCGGCAACTACACCCTGGTCACCATGGGCGCGGGCCTGAAGTTCGGCCTGCCCGTGACCGAGCTCGACACCGTGTACCTGGGCCTGAACGCCGAGCGCACGCGCATCAAGCCCGGCACCAACATTCCGGCCGCCTACCTGGCGTATGCCGAGCGCTTCGGCTATACCAGCGCCGCCTTCCCCTTCACCCTGGGCTGGTCGCGCGACTCGCGCGACAGTGCGCTGGCGCCCACCTCGGGCCGCTACCAGCGCCTGATGGGCGAGCTGGGCCTGTTCGGCGACGCGCGCTATGCCAAGGCCGACTACCAGTATCAGCAGTATGTGCCGCTGTCCAAGTCCTACACGCTGGCCTTCAACGGCGAGGCCGGTTGGGGCAAGGGCCTGGGTGGGCGGCCGTTCCCGGTGTTCAAGAACTTTTACTCCGGCGGCCTGGGCTCGGTGCGCGGCTACGACCAGAACACCCTGGGCCCGCGCGACGTGACCGGCGCCTTCACCGGCGGCACGCGCAAGTTCACGGTCAACACCGAACTGCTCACGCCCTTCCCGGGCGCGGGCAACGACCGCACGCTGCGCCTGTTCGGCTTTGTCGATGCCGGCGCCCTGTACGGCGACGGCGAGAAGATCAGTGCCGACGGCCTGCGCTACTCCACCGGCATCGGCCTGTCCTGGATTTCGCCGCTGGGCCCGCTGCGCTTTGCGCTGGCCTTCCCCTTGCGCAAGCGCCCCGGCGATAGAATCCAGCGTTTCCAATTCCAGATCGGAACCTCGTTTTGATGTCGTTCATTTTTCGTCGGCTGCCCGTTGCCGTGATGGCGGGCGCCTTGCTGTTGGCGCCGGCCGCCTGGGCCCAGGACGCCGCGCGCATCGGCTTTGTCAATACCGACCGCCTGCTGCGTGAAGCGGCGCCTGCCAAGGCCGCGCAAGCCAAGCTGGAGCAGGAGTTTTCCAGGCGCGAGAAGGAAATCGACGACGCGGGTCAGGCGCTCAAGAACGCCTCCGACCGCTTCGAACGCGAGTCCCTGACCATGACCGACAGCCAGCGTCAGGCCAAGCAGCGTCAGCTGATCGACCAGGACCGCGAACTGCAGCGCAAGCGCCGCGAATTCCAGGACGACCTGAACGCGCGCAAGCAGGAAGAGCTGCAGCAGGTGCTGGACCGCGCCAATCGCATCGTGCGCCAGGTGGCCGAGACCGAGAAGTACGACGCCATCTTCCAGGAGGCGGTCTACATCAACCCGCGGCTGGACATCACCGACAAGGTGATCAAGGCGCTCAACGGCGGCAAGTGAGCGGCGCGCGCGCCGCGCCGGCCAGGGTCAAGCAGGAGCCGGTCATGACGCTGCGCATCGGCGCCATCGTCCAAGCCCTTGGCGGCGAGTTGTCGGGTGACGCCGAACGCGTCATCACGCGCCTGGCGCCGCTGGAGCAGGCGCAGGCCGGCGAGCTGAGCTATCTGGTCGACCCGCGGCTGGAGCATCTGCTGCGCTCCACGCAAGCCGGCTGCATCATCGTCGGGCCCGCGCTGGCCGCCGCGGCGCGCCAGCGCGGCGACTGCATCGTCGCCGACAACCCCCACCTGTACTTCGCCCGCGTGACCCAGCTGTGGCGGCGTGCGCATGGCGGCGCACCGCGCCCCGGCGTCCATCCCAGCGCAGTGGTCGAGGAGGGCGCGCACGTCGACCCCAGCGCCAGCATCGGCGCGCTCTGCTTCATCGGGCGCGGGGCGCGCATCGGCGCCGACACGGTGCTCAGGGACCGCGTGACCGTAGGCGAGCACTGCGTCATCGGCGCGCGCTGCCTGCTCCAGAGCGGGGCGGTGATCGGCGGCGATGGTTTTGGCTTTGCCCCCGACGACGGCGCCTGGGTGCGCATCGAGCAGCTGGGCGCCGTGCGCATCGGCGACGACGTGGAGGTCGGCGCCAACACCTGCATCGACCGCGGCGCGCTGGAAGACACGGTGATCGAGGACGGCGTCAAGCTCGACAACCTGATCCAGATCGGCCACAACTGCCACATCGGGCGGCACACGGCCATGGCCGGCTGCGTGGGCGTGGCCGGCAGCGCGCGCATCGGCGCGCATTGCACGGTGGGTGGCGCAGGCATGATCCTGGGACACCTGACGATCGCCGACCACGTGCACATCTCCTCGGCCTCGATCGTCACGCGCTCCATCCTCAAGCCCGGCCACTACACGGGCTTTTTCCCGATCGATGACAACGGCAGCTGGGAGAAAAACGCCGCCGCGCTCAAGCACATCCACGCGCTGCGTGATCGCGTGCGCGCGCTCGAAAAGCGGCTGGCCGGCCCCTCTCATGCGTAGAATGGGCCGTCGCGCGGGCAGCCTCTGCGCCAATAGCTATTAAAAATGCAGCATTCGCCATGATGGACATCCACCGCATTCTCGAGAAACTGCCCCACCGCTACCCCTTCCTGCTGGTCGATCGGGTGCTCGACATCGACTTGCAGGCCAAGACGATCCGCGCCATCAAGAACGTCACGGTCAACGAGCCCTGCTTCACCGGTCACTTCCCGGGCCGCCCGGTCATGCCCGGCGTGCTCATGCTCGAGGCCATGGCCCAGTCCTGCGCGCTGCTGTCCTTCGAGACCGAGGGCGTGTCGCTGGGCGACAACCAGGTGTTCTACTTCGTCGGCATCGACGGCGCGCGCTTCAAGCGCCCGGTCGAGCCGGGCGACCAGCTCGTGCTGCATGCGGCGCTCGACCGCGCGCGCGCCGGCATCTACCGCTTCAACTGCAAGGCCATGGTGGGCGACGAAGTGGCCTGCGAAGCGGCCATCATGTGCACCATGCGCGATGTGATGTGAACACCCCCAGTCTCCACTCGCTGCGCGATGTTTCGCCCACCCCCTTGCAGGGGGCATCGCCACTGGCCGGGGAGACCCCGGCCACGGCGATCGCTGGCCTGGCCTGCTCCGCGGCCTTCGGGCTCTTTGGGTTTCCGGCGCTGCGGGTGACACACAGCGTCATGGGTCACTGAAATGCCGGACCCAGTGCAGCAGATCCATCCCACGGCACTGATCGACCCCAAGGCCGAGCTCCATTCGTCCGTCCAGGTCGGGCCCTATGCCGTCATCGGCCCGCACGTGCGCATCGGCGCCGGCACCACCATCGGCGCGCACTGCGTGATCGAGGGGCATACGTCGATTGGCGCGGAAAACCGCATTTTCCAGTTCGCCAGCATCGGCGCGCCGCCGCAGGACAAGAAATACGCCGGCGAGCCCACGCGGCTGGAGATCGGTCACGGCAACACCATCCGCGAGTTCGTCACCATCAACACCGGCACCGTGCAGGATGCCGGCGTCACCCGCGTGGGCGACGACAACTGGATCATGGCCTACGTGCACATCGCGCACGACTGCGAGCTCGGCAGCCACATCGTGATGGCGAACGCCGCGACGCTGGGTGGCCATGTGCATCTGGGTGACTGGGTGTTTGTCGGCGGCCTCACGGGCATTCATCAGTTCGTGCGCGTCGGCGCCCACGCCATGACCGGGTTTCAGACCCGCCTGGCGCAAGACCTGCCGCCCTTCGTCACCGCCGCCGGCAACCCCGCCGAGGCGCAGGGCATCAACGCCGAGGGCCTGCGCCGACGCGGCTACACGCCCGAGCGCATTGCCATCGTCAAGCAGATGAATCGCCTGCTTTACCGCAAGGGCCTGACGCTGGACGCCGCACGCCAGCAGATCGACGCGCTGCGTGGCGAGGTGCTTGAGGCCGATGCCGACATTGCGCTGATGCAGCAGTTCCTGACCCTGGCCACGCGGGGCATCGTCCGGTGACGCAGGCGGCGGCTGGGGGGTTGGCCGATCGCCTGATCGTCCGTGGAGCCGGCGAGCCCCTGGTGCTGGTGCACGGCGCGCTCGCCGACGGGCGCATCTGGCAGCCCGTGGCCGAGCGGCTGGCGCCGCACTTTCAGGTGCATGCCTTCACGCAGCGCTACTTCGGCCCGGCGCAAATGCTGGGCGCGCCGCCCTTGACGCCGGCCTTCGGCTACGAGACCCACGCGCGCGACCTGCAGGCCTTGCTGCACGCGCTGGCGCAGCGCCATGGCACGCCGGCCCACGTGCTGGGCTGGTCCTACGGCGCCGACGTCAGCCTGCTGGCTGCCACCATGGACGGCGCGCCGCCGCTGCGCAGCCTCGTCCTGTACGAGCCGGGCCGCCATCAGCACCTGAGCGATCCCGGGCATCTGCAGCGCTACGCCGAAGATGCGGCGCGCCTGTTCGGTCCGCTGTTTGGCGCCGTGCAGCGCGGCGAACCGCTGGCGCGCTGCGTCGAGTTGCTGGTCGATGGATCGGGAGCTCAGGTCGGCTGCTTTGCCGCGCAGCCGCCGTGGATTCGCCAGATCGAGCTGGACAACGCCGCCACCTTGCCCCATCAACTGCAGCAGCCGGCCAGCCGCGAGGTCACGCGCACCGACCTGCAGCGCCTGGCCTGCCCGGTGGTGCTGGGCCGCGGCGCACGCACGTCCGCGCTGTTTGCCGTGGCCACCGACGGCCTGGCGCAGGCCTTGCCCCAGGCGCGTCACGATGTGCTCGATGGCGCCGGACACCTGCTGCCGCTGGAGCAGCCGCAGCGCTTTGCAGGCTGGGTGCAGGCGGGCATCGCTGCGGTGGCGGCATGAGTGCTGGCCCCCGCTTCGGCGTGGTCGCCGGCGAAAGCTCCGGCGACCTGCTGGCCGGCCACCTGCTGGCCGCGCTGCGTGCGCGCTGGCCCGGCTTGAGCGCGGGAGGCATTGGCGGCGCGCAGATGGCGGCGCAGGGCTTCGACGCCTGGTGGCCGATGGAAAAGCTGGCCGTGCGCGGCTACCTGGAGGTGCTGCCGCGCCTGCCCGAGCTGCTGCGCATCCGCCGCCAGCTGGGCGATCGCCTGATGGCCGAGCGGCCTGACCTGTTCATCGGCGTCGATGCGCCGGACTTCAACTTCGACCTGGAGGCGCGGCTCAGGAGCGCGGGCATCAAGACCCTGCACTTCGTCAGCCCCTCGTTTTGGGCCTGGCGGCCCGAAAAGCTCGTCAAGCTCAAGGCCGCCGCCGACCACGTGCTGTGCCTGTTTCCCTTCGAGCCCGAGCTGCTGGCGGCGCACGGCATTGCCGCGACCTATGTGGGCCACCCGCTGGCCAGCGTCATCGCCATGCAGAGCGACCGCGCGGCCGCGCGGCGCGCGCTGGGCCTGTCGCCGGGCGGCACCGTGGTGGCCTTGCTGCCGGGCAGTCGCACAGCCGAGATCGAGCACCTGGCTTCGCGGTTTTTTCAAGCCGCAGCGCTGATCCAGCAAGCGCAGCCGGCTACACAATTCATAGTCCCTGCGGTGCCACACCTGCTCGGCCGAGTCGAGGCGCTGGCGCGTGCCAGCGGCCTGGGCGCGGCGCTGCACGTACTGCCCGGCCAGTCGCACGCGGCGCTGGCGGCCTGCGACGTGACGCTGATCGCCAGCGGCACCGCCACGCTGGAGGCGGCGCTGTTCAAGCGCCCCATGGTCATTGCCTACGCCATGCCGCGCCTGAGCCATGCGCTGATGCGCCGCAAGCGCCAGCTGCCCTGGGTGGGCCTGCCCAACGTCCTGTGCGCACCGCGCGAGTGGCTGCAGCGGCCCGCGGGCCTGAGCGCGCAGCAGGCCGCCGACCGGCCCGACGCGCCCTTCGTCGTGCCCGAATTGATCCAGGACGCTGCCACGCCGCAGGCGCTGGCTGCCGCGGTGCTGGACTGGCTGGCCGCGCCTGAGAAAATGGCGGCCTTGCAGGCGCGCTTTGCCGCGCTGCACGACGAGTTGCGGCGCGACACCGCGCGCCTGGCCACCGATGCGATCCAAACGCTTCTTGCACGCTGAACAAGCGCCCCTGGACTGGGACGCGCCCGGCTTGGTGGCCGGCGTGGACGAGGCTGGGCGCGGCCCGCTGGCCGGGCCGGTGGTGGCCGCCGCCGTCATCCTCGACCCGCGTCGGCCCATCGCGGGCCTGGCCGACTCCAAGAAGCTCACGGCCCTGCGGCGTGACCGGCTGTTCGACGCGATCTGTGCCAATGCCCTGTGCTGCTCGATCGCCGAAGCCACGACGGAGGAGATCGACCGCCTCAACATCCTGCAGGCCACGCTGCTGGCCATGCAACGCGCCGTTGCCGGCCTGCGCCTGCCGCCCGCCAAGGTGCTGGTCGACGGCAACCGCCTGCCCAGGCTGCCCATGCGCGCCGAGGCCGTGGTGGGCGGCGACGCCATCGTGCCCGCCATCTCGGCGGCCTCCATCCTGGCCAAGGTCACGCGCGACCGCTGGTGCGCCCAGGTCGATGCCCAGTGGCCGCAATACGGCTTTGCGGCGCACAAGGGCTATGGCACGGCGGCGCATCTGGCGGCGCTGCGGGCGCACGGGCCCTGCGTGCTGCATCGGCGCAGCTTCGCGCCGGTGGCGCGGGCGGCGCAACGCGGCGAGGCCGGCGCATGAGCGAACCCCAATTCATTCATTCGCGTGACAACCCCTTGGTCAAGGACTTGAAGCGCCTGGCCCAGGACAGCGGCGCCTACCGCAAGCAGAGCCGCATCTGGGTGGAGGGCGATCACCTGTGCCGAGCGGCGCTGGCGCGTGGCCTGAAGCCGGCGCTGGCCGTGATTGCGCAGTCATACTGGCCGCTGGCCGCGGTGGAACAAGCGCAAGCAGCTACCAAAACAATAGTGATCGACGACGCCCTGATGCACCACATCAGCGGCCTGCCCTCGCCGGCGCCGCTGGCCTTCGTGCTCGACTGGCCCGCCGCGCCCGCCTTGCTGCCCGATGCACCCACCGTGGTGCTCGACCGCGTGCAGGACGCCGGCAACGTGGGCTCCATTTTGCGCAGCGCGGCGGCCTTTGGCTTTGCGCAGGTCGCGGCCATCACCGGCACCGCGCTGCTGGGCTCGCCCAAGGTGCTGCGCGCCGGCATGGGCGCGCACTTCGGGCTGCGGCTGGTGGAGGGGCTGGCGGTGGACGATCTGGCCGCGCTGCGCGTGCCGCTTTTGGTCACCAGCTCGCACCGCGGCGATTTATTGCACCGCGCCACCTTGGCTTGGCCTTGCGCCTGGGTGCTGGGGCACGAAGGGCAGGGCGTCGATGCGGCGATCGAGGCACGTGCCGCCCAGCATGTGCGCATCGCCCAACCGGGCGGCGAGGAGTCGCTGAACGTGGCAGCGGCTGCGGCCATTTGCCTGCATGCCAGCGCGGTGGGCCGGCCGGCCGGAGCGGGCTGAACGGCCGCCTCAAGCAAGGCCGCGCGGGCAGCAGCGACCCGCCGCCGGCTATAATCAAGAGCTTTTCGCAACAGCGTCGCCCGACCGCGTCAAAAGCACCTCCAGCAGTGCCTTCAGCCGTCGCCCGCGCGACGCGCCGCGCACCGGCACGGGCGACCGTCACCAAACGGAGAACCCCAGTGCTTTCTTCCCTGCAGGGGAAATTCCCACCCGCGATCCTGGCCCTTGCAGACGGCAGCGTCTTTGTGGGCCAGGCCATCGGCGCCACCGGCAGCACGGTGGGCGAAGTGGTGTTCAACACCTCCATGACCGGCTATCAGGAAATCCTGACCGATCCCAGCTACTGCCAGCAGCTCGTCACGCTGACCTATCCGCACATCGGCAACACCGGCGTCAATCCCGAGGACGTCGAGTCCGGCAGGGTGCAGGCCGCCGGCCTGATCATTCGCGACCTGCCGCTGCGCTACAGCAACTTTCGCGCCACGCAAGGCCTGTCCGACTACCTGAAGGCCGAAGGCGCGGTGGCCATTGCCGGCATCGACACGCGCCAGCTCACGCGCCTGCTGCGCGACAAGGGCGCGCAAAACGGCTGCATCCTGGCGCTGGCCGCGGGGCAGGCCGCCACGCCCCAGCGCATCGAGCAGGCCCTGGCCGCCGCGCGCGCCGCGCCGCCCATGAACGGGCTGGACCTGGCCAAGGTGGTCAGCACCAAACAGCCCTACGAATGGACGCAGACCGAGTGGACGCTCGGTCAGGGCTACGGCACGCAGATCGCGCCGCGCTTCAAGGTGGTGGCCTACGACTTCGGCGTCAAGCGCAACATCCTGCGCATGCTGGCCAGCCGGGGCTGCCAGATCACCGTGGTGCCGGCGCAAACGCCCGCCGCCGACGTGCTGGCGATGCAGCCTGACGGCGTGTTCCTGTCCAACGGCCCGGGCGACCCCGAGCCCTGCGACTACGCCATCGACGCCACGCGCACGCTGATCGCCAGCGGCAAGCCCGTCTTCGGCATCTGCCTGGGCCACCAGATCATGGCGCTGGCCGTGGGCGCCAAAACCTTCAAGATGGCCAACAGCCACCACGGCGCCAACCACCCGGTGCGCGACCTGGACAGCGGCCGCGTCAGCATCACCAGCCAGAACCACGGCTTTGCGGTGGACCTGAAGACGCTGCCGGGCAACGTGCGCACCACGCACATCAGCCTGTTCGACGGCACCTTGCAGGGCTTCGAGTGCAAGGACCGGCCCGCGTTCTGCTTTCAGGGCCATCCCGAGGCATCCGCCGGCCCGCAAGACATCGACTATCTGTTCGACCGCTTCATCACGCTGATGGAGCAGGGTCGCAAAACTGCCTGATGCCACGGCCTATGGCCACCGCACCATGAAGCTCTACGCCTTTCCCCAAGCCAGCCTTGAAAAAGCCATTGCCAAGCGCATGCTGGGCCTGGGCGCGCCGCACCGCGAATGGTTTGCCGAGCGCTGGAGCCAGAAGCCCTACAAGAAGTCCTTCATCGAGCTCAAGGCCATGCCCCTGGTCACCTTTCTGGCCAAGGGCAAGAGCTGGAGCGACGAGGAATTCGCCAGTGAGCTGGCGGCCTGGGACGTGAAGTTCTACGACGCCGAGGCCGCCGTGCTGCGCCCCCTGATCGAGGGTGACGGCCTGATTCAACTGATGCAAAAAAACATGCCGCCCGAGCGCGCCCAGGCGCTCTTGGACAAGCTGGACAACGACCGCCATGCCTAAACGCAACGACTTAAAGACCATCCTCATCATCGGCGCCGGCCCCATCGTCATTGGCCAGGCCTGCGAATTCGACTACTCCGGCGTGCAGGCCTGCAAGGCGCTGCGCGAGGAGGGCTATCGCGTGGTGCTGATCAACAGCAACCCGGCGACCATCATGACCGACCCGGCCACGGCCGACGTCACCTACATCGAACCCATCACCTGGCCCACGGTCGAGAAGATCATCGCCAAGGAAAAGCCCGACGCCATCCTGCCGACCATGGGCGGGCAGACCGCACTGAACTGCGCGCTGGACCTGTGGCGCCACGGCGTGCTGGCCAAGTACAACGTCGAGCTGATCGGTGCGCGCCCCGAGGCCATCGACAAGGCCGAGGACCGCCTGAAGTTCAAGGAGGCGATGACGCGCATCGGCCTGGAGTCGGCGCGTTCGGGCATCGCCCACAGCATGGACGAGGCCTGGGCGGTGCAAAAGAAGGTGGGCTTTCCCACCGTCATCCGCCCCAGCTTCACCCTGGGCGGCACGGGCGGGGGCATTGCCTACAACCCCGAGGAGTTCGAGACCATCTGCAAGCGCGGGCTGGAGGCCTCGCCCACCAGCGAGCTGCTGATCGAGGAGTCGCTGCTGGGCTGGAAAGAGTACGAGATGGAGGTGGTGCGCGACCCGGCCGACAACTGCATCATCGTCTGCTCGATCGAGAACCTCGACCCCATGGGCGTGCACACGGGCGACTCGATCACCGTGGCCCCCGCGCAGACGCTGACCGACAAGGAATACCAGCTGATGCGCGACGCCAGCATCGCCATCCTGCGCGAGATCGGCGTGGACACCGGCGGCTCCAACGTGCAGTTCTCGGTCAACCCGCGCGACGGGCGCATGGTGGTGATCGAGATGAACCCGCGCGTCAGCCGCTCGTCGGCGCTGGCGTCCAAGGCGACGGGATTTCCCATCGCCAAGATCGCCGCCAAGCTGGCCGTGGGCTACACGCTCGATGAGCTCAAGAACGAAGTCACGGGCGGCGCCACGCCCGCATCGTTCGAGCCGACCATCGACTACGTGGTCACCAAGATCCCGCGCTTCGCGTTCGAGAAGTTCCCCGCCGCCGACAAGCACCTGACCACGCAGATGAAGAGCGTGGGCGAGGTCATGGCCATTGGCCGCACCTTCCAGGAGTCGTTCCAGAAGGCGCTGCGCGGGCTCGAAGTCGGCGTGGACGGCATGAACGAAAAGACGCAGGACCGCGAACTGCTCGAAAAGGAGCTGGGCGAGCCCGGCCCCGAGCGCATCTGGTACGTGGGCGATGCCTTTGCTGCCGGCTGGTCACTCGATGAAGTGCACCAGCTCACCAGGATCGATCCGTGGTTTCTGGTGCAGATCGAGGAGATCGTCAAGATCGAGCTGGAGCTGGATGCACACACCGCGCAGCACGGCGACAAGGCGCTGGCCACACTATCAAAAGAGGAGCTGCTCACGCTCAAACGCAAAGGCTTTTCAGACCGCCGGCTGGCCAAATTGTTGAAAACCACCGATGCCGCCGTGCGCGCCGCGCGCCGCGCCCAGGGCGTGCGCCCGGTCTACAAGCGCGTGGACACCTGCGCGGCCGAGTTCCCGACCAACACGGCCTACATGTACTCGACCTACGAGAGCGAGTGCGAGGCCGCGCCCACCGGCAAGAAGAAGATCATGGTGCTGGGCGGCGGGCCCAACCGCATCGGCCAGGGCATCGAGTTCGATTACTGCTGCGTGCACGCCGCGCTGGCCATGCGCGAGGACGGCTACGAGACCATCATGGTCAACTGCAACCCCGAGACCGTCTCGACCGATTACGACACCTCCGACCGCCTGTACTTCGAGCCGCTCACGCTCGAAGACGTGCTGGAGATCGTGGACACCGAAAAGCCCTTTGGGGTGATCGTGCAGTACGGCGGGCAGACGCCGCTGAAGCTGGCGCTCGACCTGGAGGCCGCAGGCGTGCCCATCATCGGCACCAGCCCCGACATGATCGACGCCGCCGAGGACCGCGAGCGCTTTCAGCAGCTGCTGCAAAAGCTGGGCTTGCGCCAGCCGCCCAACGCCACCGCGCGCACCGAGAGCGAAGCGCTGGAAAAGGCCACCGCCCTGGGCTACCCGCTGGTGGTGCGGCCATCGTATGTGCTGGGCGGGCGCGCGATGGAGATCGTGCACGAGCAGCAGGGCCTGGAGCGCTACATGCGCGAGGCCGTCAAGGTCAGCAACGACTCGCCCGTGCTGCTGGACCGCTTTCTGTCGGACGCCATCGAGTGCGACGTGGACGCCGTGCGCGACAGCGCCGGGCGCGTGTTCATCGGCGGCGTGATGGAGCACATCGAGCAGGCGGGCGTGCATTCGGGCGACTCGGCCTGCTCGCTGCCGCCGTACTACCTGAAGGCCGAGACGGTGGCCGAGCTCAAGCGCCAGACCGCGGCGATGGCGCAAGGCCTGAACGTGGTGGGCCTGATGAACGTGCAGTTCGCCATCCAGGAGCAGCCGCAGGAGGGTGGCAGCAAGCAGGACGTGATCTTCGTGCTGGAGGTCAACCCGCGCGCCAGCCGCACCGTGCCCTTCGTCAGCAAGGCCACCGGCATCCAGCTGGCCAAGGTGGCGGCGCGCTGCATGGTGGGCGACACGCTGGACAAGCAGGGCATCGGCGCCGAAGTGACCCCGCCGTACTTCAGCGTCAAGGAAGCCGTGTTCCCCTTCGTCAAGTTCCCCGGCGTGGACACCATCCTGGGCCCCGAGATGAAGTCCACCGGCGAGGTGATGGGCGTGGGCAAGAGCTTTGGCGAGGCCTACATCAAGGCCGAGATCGGCGCTGGCGAGCGCCTGCCGCGGCCGCTCAAGCCCGACGGCACGCCGGCCGGCAAGGTGTTTTTGACCGTGAAGAACCACGACAAGCCGCAGGCCGTCGCGATCGCGCGCGACCTGGTGGCCATGGGTTTTGCCCTGGTGGCCACGCGCGGCACGGCCGCCGCCATCCAGGCCGCGGGCATTGCCTGCGAAACCGTCAACAAGGTGACCGAAGGCCGCCCGCACGTGGTCGATCTGATCAAGAACGGCGGCGTCTCGCTGGTCATCAACACGGTCGAAGAGCGCCGCAACGCCATTGCCGACAGCCGCGCGATCCGCACCAGCGCCCTGGCCGCGCGCGTGCCCACCATCACCACCATCTTCGGCGCCGAGGCGGCGGTGGAGGGCATGAAGGCCATGGATCAGTTGGGCGTGATCTCGGTGCAGGAGATGCACGCGCAGTTGGATACCCCCTGAGTCGCCTGCGGCGCCTTCCCCCAAGGGGGACGACGCCAGTGGCCGGGCCAAGCCCGCTCCACGGCGTCCGCTGGCGTGGCCTGCTCCGCGGCCATTGGGCCCAGCGGCTTTATGCGCTGCAGGGCGTGCACCAGCCGGCACGGCATAATGCGGTCAAGCACCCCCTAATCCCCACCGCCGAGGCGCCGCCTCGGCGGTTTGCTTTTGAGAAACTGACGACCCATGGCTACCCTTCCCATCACCAAACGCGGCGCCGAACTGCTCAAGGCCGAACTGCAGCGCCTGAAGACGCAGGATCGACCCGCCGTCATCGCGGCAATTGCCGAGGCGCGCTCGCACGGCGACTTGAGCGAGAACGCCGAGTACGACGCGGCCAAGGACCGCCAGGGCTTCATCGAGGGCCGCATCAAGGAGGTCGAGGGCAAGCTGGCCGCCGCGCAGATCATCGACCCGGCCACGCTGCACGCCGGCGGACGCGTGGTGTTTGGCGCTACGGTGGAACTGGAGGAAGAAGACAGCGGCGAGCAGGTCACCTACCAGATCGTGGGCGAAGACGAGGCCGACCTCAAGCAAGGCCTGATCAACGTCGGCAGCCCCATCGGCCGCGCGCTGATCGGCAAGGAAGTGGGCGACACCGCCGAGGTGCAGGCACCCGGCGGCGCGCGGCACTACGAGATCATTGCCGTGAAGTATGTGTGACACCCCCCTGAGTCGCTTCGCGCCTCGGCGCTCGCCGCCAGAGGCGGCGGCCCTTCGGTCTGTCCAGACCTGCGCAGGCAGGTCTGGAGCCGCAGACCTCAGCCCCCTCTCTGGCGCTTCGCTTGGAAGGGGGACAACGCCGATGGCCGGTGCAAGCCCGTCCATGGCGTTCGCTGGCCTGGCCTGCTCCGCGGCCTATTGGCTCGTCAAAGTTTCAATGCTTTCCATCGATGCAAAGCGCCGCGGGTGAATGCGTTTGCTCACGCGGCAAAATGCGCCCATGACCGAACGCCTGCCCGTCTACGCCGCCGCCCTGTGGTGGGGCAGCCTGTCGGTGATCGGCTTCATGGCCGTGCCGCTGCTGTTTGCCAACCTGCCCAGCAAGGCGCTGGCCGGTCACGCCGCGGCCCACCTGTTTGCCGCGCAGACCTGGGTGTCGCTGGCGTGCGGGCTGGTGCTGCTGCTGGTTTACAAGCAAAACAGGGCTCTGGCGCCCGCCCATCCAGCGCAGATAGCTATCGTATTTGTAGTTTTCGGCATGCTGCTGGCGCTGTTGCTGGAGTACGCCGTGGCCCCGCGCATCGTGGCGCGGCAGAACCTGCGACTGTGGCACAGCCTGGGTGCGGCCTTGTACGTCGTGCAGTGGCTCTGCGCCGCCGTGGTGCTGTGGCCGCTGGCCGGCCGCCGTGGAGACACCTACCCATGAATTCACCCATCGTCGAAATCGACGCCGCCGACTGGCGCCTGGCCGGCCGCCCCGAATGGACCGCCGCCGTCGAGGCCGGCCGGGTGCTGTACTTTCCGCACCTGGCCTTCGAGGTGCTGCCCGGCGAGCGCGCGCTGCTGCGTGCCGACATGCTATCGCCCAAATCACGCAACGTCAGCCTGGGCGCCGACGGCGTGCTCAAGGGCGCGGGCGGCAGCGCCGAGGAGCAGGCGCAGCTCACGGCCATGGTGGCGCGCTTTCGCCAGCAGGCGCTGCAGCTCATCGACGGCTTGCTGCCCGAATACCGGGGCCTGCTGCGCGTCGCGCCCACCAGCTTTCGCCCGCGCCAGGTCGAGACGCGCCGGCAGTCGGTGCGCGCCGACGACCAGCGCATGCATGTCGATGCGTTTCCGTCGCGCCCCAACTACGGCGAGCGCATCCTGCGCGTGTTTGCCAACATCAACCCCACGGGCGTGCCGCGCGTGTGGCGCGTGGGCGATGACTTCGAGACGGTGGCGCGCCAGTTCTTGCCGCGCGCCAAGCCCTACCGCCTGTGGCAGGCCAAGGCGCTGAATGCGCTGCACGTCACCAAGTCGCTGCGCAGCGAATACGACCACCTGATGCTGCAATTGCACGACGCGATGAAGCGCGACGAGGCCTATCAAAAGAGCGGCACGCAGGTGAGCATGCCCTTTGCCGCCGGCAGCGTGTGGGTGTGCTACTCCGACCAGGCCACGCACGCGGTGATGAGCGGCCAGTTCATGATGGAGCAGACCCTGTACCTGCCCCCCGGGCGCGAGGCCAACCCGCAGGCCAGCCCGCTGGCCATTCTCACGCGGCTGGTGGGGCGACCCTTGGTGGGCGTGGGTGCCGGCGTGGCGCGCTGAAGGAGGTCATTCTTTCCACGCATCGCCCACCCAGCGCGCCGGCTGGATGTGGCGCCAGCGCTTGTTGCGCCGTCCCGCCAGCGCGTCGTGCGGATTCACCTCGCCGTGAAAGATGACGATGCGCGCATCGGCGGGCGGCACCGGCTCGCGCCCGTAGTTGGTCGGCCAGGGCGGGATGCAGTGGTACTTGAAGCTGGGGCACCAGCCGGTGGGCCAGTACGCCAGCTTGCCCTGGCGGTGCAGAAAGTGCGAGAGGAACTCCTGCTCGTTGCGGTACTGCTTTTGCACCTCGTCCATGTGGCCGCGAAAGTAGGCCAGCACGTCGGCGTGCGCGCCCAGCTCGAACCGGTACACCGACGAATTGCCGACGATGCGCTCGCCAAAGCGCCAGAAGCGCGGGTATTCGTGGATGATCAAAAACTCGCCCGGCTGGGTGAAAAAATCGTCCAGCGGGCCGACGATGACCACGTCCAGGTCCACGAACAAGGCCGTGCCCGTGAGGCCGTGCAGGTCGGCCTCGAAGGTGGTCAGCTTCTTCCAGGCGCCGTCGCGCTGGCCGGGCTTCAGGTGCAGATTGAGCGGCGGAATCGGCAGGCACTGCACCTCGGGGCGAATGCCGGTGGCGTCGTCCGTCAGGCAGACAAAATTGAAGTCGCCCGACAGGTGCCGGCGCACCATGCCGTAGAGGCGATTGACGTACTCGGGGCCGTACTTGGTGCCCCATTTCATGCACAAAATGTGCCGCTGGCGCTGGTCAGTCATGCGCGGATAGCTATCAAATAAATAGTCATCGAAAGGTCAATCCGGACGATTTTTCTTGATCGACTTTTGTTTGGGCGGCGCCTTCTTCAGCTTGCCGCCCGGTGACAGCCGCTGGTTGCCCAGCACGCGCACCACGCGCACCTCGGGGCGCTGGCCGCCGCGCTTGCTGTACTTCAGCACCTTCACGTCCTTGGGACCGGCGCGCCGGTCTTCGTCGGGTTCGTGGGTCTTGGCGGGCTTGGGCCGCCACAGCACCAGCAGCTTGCCGATGTGCTGGATGGGCGCGGCGTTCAGCTCGTCGGCCAGTTGCTGAAACATCGCGTCGCGCGCGGCGCGGTCGCCCTCCAGCACGCGGATCTTGATCAGCCCGTGGGCGTTCAGCGCCTGGTCGGCCTCCTTGTGCACGGCGGGCGTCAAGCCGTCGCCCCCGATCATGACCACGGGGTCGAGGTGATGGGCCTCGGCGCGGTGGGCCTTGCGCTGGGTGGGCGTGAGTTCGATTTTCGGCATGCCCGTATTATCCGGGCAGCATGAAAGTCAAGTCCAAAAGCAAAAAGGTCAACAAGGCCTGGCTGTCCGACCACCTGAACGACCCTTACGTCAAGCGGGCGCAGCAAGACGGCTACCGTGCGCGCGCGGCCTACAAGCTCAAGGAAATCGACGAGACCTTGGGCCTGATCAAACCCGGCCAGCGGGTGGTGGACCTGGGGGCCACGCCGGGCGCCTGGAGCCAGTACCTGCGCCGGCGCATGGCGCCGCAGGGCGCGGCGGTGGGGGAACTGGACGGCACGATCGTGGCGCTGGACATTCTGCCCATGGAGCCGATCGAGGGCGTGCAGTTTCTGCTGGGCGACTTTCGCGAGGACGTGGTGCTGGCGCAGCTGGCGGCTGCGCTGGGCGGGCAGGCGCTGGACGTGGTGGTGTCGGATATGGCGCCCAATCTGTCGGGGGTGGAGTCCAGCGATGCCGCGCGCATCGCGCATCTGGTGGAGCTGGCGGTCGAGTTCGCGGGGCAGCACCTCAAGCCCGAGGGGGCGCTGGTGGTCAAGCTGTTTCACGGCAGCGGCTACAGCCAGCTGGTCAAGCTGTTCAAGGAGCGCTTTCGCGTGGTCAAGCCGATCAAGCCCAAGGCATCGCGCGCGCGCTCGGCCGAGACCTTTCTCGTGGGGATCGGGCCCAAGTAGGCGCACGCGCCGGTCGGCCGCCGCGCGGCGGGCCGTGGCGCCTGCGCAGCCAAAGCGGCTTTCGTTACAGGGTTGACGGACGTCAATCGGGTGTTTTGCCTTGAAACGCCTAAAATCAGTCTCATCTGCGTCCAACGCAGCTATTTTCTGAACTGGAGCACAGGCTTTGAATAATCAATGGTTTTCCAAGATCGCCGTCTGGATGGTGATCGCCATGGTGCTGTTCACGGTGTTCAAGCAGTTCGACGGCGGCCGCGCGGCCGGCGCCAACCATGTGGCGTATTCCGACTTCCTGGCCGACGTGCGCAATGACCGCGTCAAGAGCGTCACGCTTCAGGAGGGCCAGGGCGGCACCGACATCGTCGCCATCCTGAACGACGACCGCCGCGTGCGCACCCAGGCCACGTATCTCGACCGCGGCCTGGTGGGCGACCTGATCAACCACAACGTCAAGTTCGACGTCAAGCCGCGCGAAGAAGGCTCGCTCTTGATGACCCTGCTGGTCAGCTGGGGCCCCATGCTGCTCTTGATCGGCGTGTGGGTGTACTTCATGCGCCAGATGCAGGGGGGAGGCAAGGGCGGTGCCTTCAGCTTCGGCAAGTCCAAGGCGCGCGTGCTGGACGAGAACAACAACACCGTCACCTTTGCCGACGTGGCCGGCTGTGACGAGGCCAAGGAAGAGGTCAAGGAGGTGGTTGACTTCCTGAAAGACCCGCAGAAATTCCAGAAACTCGGCGGGCGCATCCCGCGCGGCCTGCTGCTGGTGGGCCCCCCGGGCACCGGCAAGACCTTGCTGGCCAAGTCGATTGCCGGCGAGGCCAAGGTGCCGTTTTTCTCCATCTCGGGCTCCGACTTCGTCGAGATGTTCGTCGGCGTGGGCGCGGCGCGCGTGCGCGACATGTTCGAGAACGCCAAGAAGAA
>Ga0208825_1001388_pt1 | contig 18608 bp, 18 predicted proteins | sample AD_UKC113_MetaG_FD_184450 | JGI IMG/M metagenome (GOLD analysis project Ga0208825, IMG submission 184450) | Active sludge microbial communities of municipal wastewater-treating anaerobic digesters from Hong Kong - AD_UKC113_MetaG (SPAdes)... | ecosystem: Engineered > Bioreactor > Anaerobic >...
TGAGTTGGCTCTATGCTGTCGGATTACTAAACATTATTCAACACAGCACATGTATTACTCCTTAGACCTCCATGTCGAAAGACTTATATCCAATAATTTCGATACGACGTCCAGGCTTCATCACAGTATCCGCGAGATACCGATGCTGCATGAATGGGTGTGGATTGTAGATATCGAAATAGTAACCCGAATTGGAAGAAGTTTCGAGGGAGATGCCGCCCCCCCAAATGGCTGGTGGGTAGGGGCTAAATCAAAACCCTGATCTGCTATGATAAGCATCTGGGATCAGATGAAATCCGCTTTATCAGACGCTCAAAAGAAGAAGGTGCTCTTTCTATGCACCCACAACTCTGCCCGCTCCCAGATGGCCGAGGGGCTGCTGAGGAGCATGTATGGAGATCGATATGAGGCCTACAGCGCCGGAGTTGTCGCAACATCCGTCGATCGCCGCGCTGTGCAGGCTATGCGGGAGATCGGCATCGACATCTCGGGCCAGCGCTCCAAGACATATCAAGAGCTGGGTGATATCATATTCGACCTGGCTGTCACCGTCTGCGACCGGGCGAGGCAGGCCTGCCCCATATGCAGCACGAGCCTTGAGATTGCCAGCAGCTCGCCCAAAGCCAGGAAGGTCATGCACAGAGGCTTCGATGACCCTGCCGCGGCTGTGGGAAGTGAGGAGGAGCAGCTTTTTGCCTTCAGGCGAGCGAGGGATGAGATAAAAGAATGGATCTCTCAGACCTTCGGCAGATGACTGCGGAGCATTTTGCCCCCCCCGTTTCATCAGCAATCAATTTTGATTTGCCACCCAGTCCTGGTAGCTGTAGAGCCTGGCGTCGTATCCCATCATCTCCAGGGCAAACCAGACCACAGAGGCCTTCATGCCAGTGTTGGTGAAGACCACAACACTCTGGCCTTTATCCAGCAGCCCGAATATCTTTTCCAGCTTCTCCTCGCTCTTGATCTTATTTCCGTCGAGAACGCTTGCATAGGGAATGTTTATCGATCCGGGGATGCTGCCCGAGCCGAACTCCTGCACCGTCCTGGCATCGACAATCTGCACCCCTCCGCCATTCACCATCTCATATGTGGCTGTGTAGTTTGCAGTCGGGGCGGCAGAGTATGTCTTGCCTGCTAAAACAGCTGCGTCTGACGTAACCACCCGCCCGGATGCCTGCCAGTCCTCAGCCGTCCCGTCCAGGACCCTTACCCTCTCATGGCCCAGCCCCTTCATCATCCAGTAGACGTATGTCGCCACAGACGGCCCTCCTCCGCATGGCAGGCACTCGCCGTATATGACAACCGAGTCCTCGCGGGAGATGCCGGCGTCGCCGAGGATCTCTGTGATCTCGGAGAGGTTCTTGAGAAGGCCGGGCTGCTCGTTAAACTGCATGTAAGGTATGACCACTGAGCCGGCTATATGGCTGCTCGAGTTCTCGCTCACATCCAGCAGGATATCTGCGCCGTTTACGGCATCAAGCGGGGCGAGAATGGCCGCAGCCTCATCGCTTCGCACAGTGATCGCCTGCTGTTCAGCTGCTGCATCCTCTGTGCCTTCTCTGGCAGAAGAGCTCTCTGTGGAAGCGCTCATGTTCCACCTCTGCTCCCTTGACTTTGCCGGCCACTTTGTATTGGCCGGCTGCTGGTCGGCGCTGGTGTTTCCAATCTCATCAAGCTTGGCCATGGGGTCCCAGCCGCCATCGTCGCAACCGCCGCCTAAAGAGGCGCATTCCGCTCCGGCGGAGGCGCTCTGGGATAGGGCCAGAAGCATCAATAAGACTATGCTGATAAATGAAAATCCCAAGTTTAGCGAATGCATAGTTTATACCACCACAATTCTCAGGATCGCAATCTCAGGCGGCCGGCTCCTTTTTTAGGCGCAGCCTGCCTTCTTCGCTTCCTTCATCGATTTCATGTCCATCCCTCTTCGCATCACCTTTTTATAAGCCTTTTCAGCTCTTCGACCGTGGCAGTTCTGCCCACCATCACGGACTTGCCATCGATGTAAAGTGCAGGGGTCATCATCACACCCCGCTCCATTATCTCCTGGATGCCATCCACCTTGATCACCTCTGCGGAGATGCCAGATTCTGCGACCGCCTTCTCCACATTCTTGAGCAGGCTTTTGCACTTGGCACAGCCTGTTCCCATGACCTCGATCTTCACCATTTTTACCACCACATTTTTTCATGCCACCGCCCCGTAGACCGCTCCCGCCAGGGTCGACATCAAAACCACAAGGGAGATGTATGCGCCCCCCTTCTTAAGGCCGATGATCCTGGTGATGACGATTATGCTGGGCAGGGAGAGGGAGGGGCCGGCTAAAAGCAGGGATAGCGCCGGGCCTGCGGCTGTGATACCGCTAATGTAGCCGAAAAGGCTGCCCACGATGGGCACCTCCAGGAGCGTTGGCATGTATAGCAGGGAGCCTATCACCGAAGCCGCAAAGCAGGCCAGAAGGCTGCTTGTGCCGAAGATGGTGCGAATCCACTCCACTGGCAGTAGGTAGCCGATGATGCCGGCTATAAATGTTCCCACGACCAGCAGTGGAAAGATCTTCCTGGCCAGCCACCAGGTTTCGCCGAGGAACGCCTCCCTCTCCTCTGGCTGGTAGTATTTCATCATCAGAAATACGGCTGTTATCATCAGCGCAGCTACCATGCCGGCCTTGGGCAGAGGCTCTAAAGCGCTCGTTGTGGCTGCCAGCAGCACTGCAACCAGGACGGCTATGAAAAAGCCTGTAGCATATCCGGGACGGCCCCCTTGCGGGGGATCGGGATCAGCCTGGAGAGCAGATATGGCAGCACTGGCGCCGCACTCTTCCTGAGGCCTCTCGAATATGGCAGCCATGATCAGGCCGATGATCACGGCCATGCCCACAGCCGCCACTGCTCTGGCAATGCCAAGATCAAGTCCCAGCACCCTTGCAGTGAGTATAACTGCCATGAGGTTTATGGCCGGCCCGGAGAAGAGGAAGGCCGTTGCCGGGCCGATGCCAGCGCCCCGCTTCTCTATGCCTGCAAACACGGGCAGGATGGTGCAGCTGCACACCGCCAGTATGGTTCCGGAGGTGGCAGCCACGCTGTAGCAGAGCCACCTGGGGGCGCCTGCCCCGAAGTACCTGAGCACAGTCTCCTTTTCCAGCAAAGCTGCAATGGCACCGGCTATGAAGAAGGCAGGCACAAGGCATGTCAAAACATGTGCCGACAGGTATCCGAGGAGCGTGTAAAGGCCCGCCTGCAGGGCAGCCATGATCGCCGTGAATGTCATCTCCCGCTCTTCAGAGACCTCTCCAGAACTCGTCCAGCCTCAGCCAGCTGCGATATCTGCTGCAGGGCCATGCCGTCCACCATGCGAATCAGATCGAATACCCCAGGGTCCTTTATGCGATAGAGGGTTCTCTTGCCATCGATCCTTCTCTCCAGTATGCCGGCCTCATAGAGTATGGAGAGGTGCTTGGAGATGGTGGACTGGGAGCGGTGAAAGGCGGGCAGTATCTCGCAGACGCAGCGCTCGCCGCCGGAGAGATACTCCAGCAGCTCCAGGCGGATGGGATCGGAGAGGGCGCTCAAGATCTTGATGCGCAGGTCGGAGACGGATCTGTCGGACATGATGGGATGAGGGGGAATCTATTCAGATATAAATCTATCGCGATAGAACGATACTTCATGTGCCGCCAATGCCAGGAGAACGTACTTAGTCGACTTTCTCACCCTTCTTTCCCGGAACGAAGGGGATGAGGCCCCTTCGGACCAGCTCCTTCTGTAGCTCTAAAGGCAGATTCCTGGCGTCGACTATCAGTCCGTTGACCATCACCCACCAGGCCAGAGGATTCGCCTCCATTTGTGATGGCCGCCACCATTTGGGATCGGCCTGGCAGATATCGAGAATATCCCTGATCTGCCTGGCCTTGTTGGCAGCAGTCTTCTGGCTCACTCCAAAGAGGGCTGCCATCTCGTCCGCCCTCATGTATGGAAGCTGGGACTTGTCGAAGAGGAAGTTGACTGTGCCCAGGCAGTAGACGATTGACGCCGCCCAGACGTCCTTTCTGCCCCTCTCCAGGGGCGAAGGCCTCTTTCTCGCCAGGGCTGCTGTCATGAGACGGGCGAGCTGTGCATACTCTTCATCCAGATGCTCCAGGCAGACCGCATCTGTCAGGGCTGCGATCTCATCGTAGACGGTCCGCATCCTTGCGGGGACGGATTCGCTTTTTCTTTTCGGCATTCGCTCTCCTCCCCAGAAACAGAGCTTTTCTCTTCTCAAACTCTCTGGTACAGCGTCGTCCTCTGCACAGGCCTTCTGCCCCGGCTTTCGATCAGCCTGGCGATCTCCTCTGCAGATATGCTGGGGGCCTCCCTGGCGTTTCTGGCTATGCCCTCGTCCATGAGCGTTCCCCCGAGATCGTTGGCCCCCCACTCCAGAGCCGCCCCCGCCGCCTCCCTGCCGAGCTTCGGCCAGCTTGCCTGTATGTTGTCTATGTAGGGATATAGTGCCACCCTGGCCAGGGCATGCATCTTGAGCCTGTCCAGCAGGTCCGCCCCACCAGGCATACCGCCTCGCATCAGATCTCTTCCGAGGACGTTGTTCTCGGATATGAATGGAAGCAGCACCAGCTCTGTGAAGCCTGCCGTCTCTGCTGCTATCTCCCGCAGGACCTGCAAATGCATGAGCCGCTCCTCCAGGCTCTCCACATGGCCGAATAGGATGGTCGAGGTGGTGGGAACTCCCAGCCGGTGGGCGGCTCTGATTATATGCCGCCACTGCCCCGTAGTTAGCTTCTCAGGGCAGATCCTCTGCCGTACCGAGTCCACAAGTATCTCCGCAGCAGTGCCGGGCATGGAGCCAAGGCCGCTTCTCTTCAGTTGCAGGATGGCCTCCTGCACGGCGACTGCGGAATTCCTGGACATATGCAGCACCTCCATTGGGGAGTATGCATGCAGATGCATCTTTGGAAATGCACGGTGTATGTTCTCCAGTATTTCGCAGTAGTCCTCTAAAGCCATCTCCGGGTGCAGTCCTCCTTGCAGGCATATCTCGGTTGCCCCCACCTCCTCCGCCTCCGCAGCCCTACTCAGTATCTGCTCATGGCTGAGTGTGTAGGGTTCATGATGCTTGAATGAGCAGAAGCGACAGCTCCCTGTGCACCTGTTTGTGAAGTTGATATTCCTGTTTATCACAAAAGAGACGTCATCCCCGCAGCACCTCTCCCGCAGGGCATTGGCCAGGCGAAAGAGGCGCATGGGCTGATGCCACAGCTCCGCGAGATCCGCCTCGGATAGACGGCCAAGATCTGAATCTGCAGCACCCGGCTGTGTGGCCTGCGAGGCATTTGAGATCATGTCTGTCCTAACTCTCCTGAGCGGCCCTCCATTCTCCTCTCCTTGGGAATCTGGCTGACCAGCATTCCGTGTGAGTATAGTCCGCATCCAAGTGCATCCCCCCTATAAAATACTACCACATAGCCGGGCTGGCAGGCGCCCGCATTGCAGTGCTCCGGAAGGGGCTGGCTGGCCCCCTGCAGGAAGAGCCGTGCCTCACCACCCTCCAGATGCACCAGGTTTTTGGTGGCATGCCTGCCGAAGAGCTGCAATGCTGCCGTGGTGGGCTTCCATGGCCGGTCCTTGCAGTTCATGATGCGCATTCCCAGCGACTCGTAGCTCAAGCGCGGCAGCTCCGCATCCGATATGGCCCAGATGCTGCTCGCCTTTTTAAAGAACCGCAGGCCAGAGAAGGCCTCCAGATCCATGCCGAAGCGCTCCTGCCATAGCTGCACCACGCGCGAGGCCTCGACCGGCTCAAAGACATTTCTGGCTCTATTTCTTGACGATCCTGGCAATGTAAAAGCCTCCCGTATCGTTGATATGGGGATAGTAGCGGGCAGTCCTGGCCATCTCGGATGAGAGTGACCTCCCCTCCCACTCTGTGATCCCAGGGCACTCCCTCAGGCCGGGAAGGCTGATCCTCTCCAGCCGCAAGCCCGGCCCGCCGGATGCTTCACTCTGCTCGAGCGCCGCCTGAACCACAAGCTCGTTCTCCTCCGGGGCATATGTGCATGTGGAGTAGACAACCACTCCGCCGGGCCTGACCAGCCGCAGGGCGCTTTTGAGAAGGCCGGCCTGCAGGACATGCAGCCCCCTTGACCGAGTGGCACTGCATCGCATCAGAGTTCCAGGGCCGCGCCTCTCCCGCCCCTCCGAGGAGCACGGCGCGTCGACCAGCACCCGGTCGAAGCCGCCGCGTGGAAAGCTCCGTCCGTCATAGCGGGTGATGGCCGCATTCAGGACTCCCAGCCTCTCGCAGTTGGAGCGCAGGGCTGCCAGCCGGGCTAAAGAGGGCTCATTGGCCACCACCAGGCCGCGATTTTGCATCATCTGGGAGATCTGGGTGGTCTTGCTGCCGGGTGAGGCGCAAAGGTCGAGCACCATCTCGCCGGGCCCTGGATCGAGCACCAGTGGAGGTGCCATGGATAGCTCCTCCTGTATATGAATGTAGCCGAGCTGGCTCTCCAGCAGCTTTCCCGGGCTCTCCGCATCCAGCTTGAGCCCCAGTGGATACCAGGAGAAGCTCTGATAGGGCACGCCAGCCTCCTCCAGCCGCTCCAGCAGCGCCTTTTTGCCGGTCTTCAATGTGTTGATGCGGGCAGAGCTGTAGAGAGGAAGGCTTTGAAAGGCCCGGAAGGCCTCAAAATCAGGGATTATTTCCCTGTATCTGTCCAGAGTGTCCATGCATGTGCTGAATGGCATTGTCGCAGAAATAATTTGGCCACGAAGCAAAAGGATTTAATAGTCGGATAGCGAGCAACCAGATCGTGAAAGCTTTTTATGGTTTTCGCAAAGGACGGTGAAGAGTTGTTTAGAAGCCAGGAAGGATCATCCTCTGGAGGGTCCGCTCCAACTGCTCCCGTAGAAGTTGGAACAGAGTACGACGTCAAAATCGAGGACATTGCCAGAGAAGGCGACGGCATTGCCCGAGTAGAAGGTTTCGTGATCTTCGTTGCCGACACCAATGTGGGCGACGAGGCCAGGATCCAGATCGACAAGGTTATGAGGCGTTTCGCCATCGGGCATAAGATCTGATTGCTTTTCTGGGGAACGGTGAGGTGTTATGGCAAATTTCAATGCAGACCGGTCCTCTATGAGCACACCTGCTCCAGTAGAGGTCGGAAGAGAGTATGATGTCAAGATCGAGGATATTGCCAGAGAGGGCGACGGCATAGCCCGGGTCGAGGGATTTGTGATCTTCGTTGCCGACACCAAAGTGGGCGACGAGGCCAGGGTCCAGATCGATAAGGTTATGAGGCGCTTCGCGATAGGGCATAAGGTTTAGAGTAAAATCCCCGCTTGCCCTTAATCAGGGCATAATTGTTTTTGATCGACTTGAGGCCTCCTTACCAGTTGTTCAGAAAAATTTAATTATAATGAGAAATAAAATGACCTGGTGGGAAATGAAGGGGGTTTATCATGAACGCAAAGAGTCGACGACGTATCCTCTTAGCAGGATCTCTGCTTATGATAGCAACGGTCTGCATGGGACAGGCCATCACCACAAAAGAGCTTCTTGCTGCCAGAACTCAAAATTCAGCATCTTTAGCTGATTTGGCGGCAAATGGCGCCGCAAACCAGCCGCCTTCGGCCAAAAGCCTCACGCCTGATCGAGAAGGCCCGCTGATGGCCGGCTCGGAGATTGCCTGGACGGGAACCGCCTACGATCCTGATGGAGATCGTATTCTCTATCAATTCTGGCTGAATGGGCCTGCAACCGGAAACTCCTGGAAGCCGATGACAGGCTGGACTGATAACAATACCTGGAACTGGAGCACCAGTCCGGTGGATAGCGGCCTGAATATCATCGATATGCGCATAAGGGACGAACGCCACTGCGGTCCATGGAGCCACGACAGCCATATCAGCGCGGAATATGCCATCGACAGCATCCAGGGCAGCGGCCAGGATGCAAAAGCAAACTCCGCGCCCACTCTCCACAGCATCAAACCGAGTCGACAGAGCCCGCAGGATCTGGGAATAAAGGTCACCTGGACTGCAGCGGCCTCGGATCCGGATGGAGACACGGTTCTCTATCAATTCCTCCTTAAAGGGCCTTCCACAGAAGATGTCTGGCTGCCGGAGACCCTATGGACGACAAACAATGTCTGGATATGGGATACACAAAATGCAAAGGCTGGAATATACACAGTAGAGGTTCGGATAAGGGATGGATATCACAGCGATGCAGAAGGCTGGGACGACTTTACCAGAGCAGCATATGTCATAAAACAGAAAGGTGTGATCAGGTAGGGGCCATCAAAATCTTTTTTAGATGATCTCCTGCAAATCCCCTAAAAACAGATCGATATTCTCCCGGCTCATGTGCCTCATCAATATCAGCCTGAGGGCCTGGTTGGGCTCGCGTGTCATTGAGACATGCCAGTCCCTCTCCATCAGCTTCTCCCTCGCATTCGACGGATCCGGGACTCGCAGAGCCGCCACATTCATGATGGGGTCGATTACCGGAAGGACGCCGATTTTGCGCGCCCCGGCCAGCAGGTGGCGGGTGAGGCCCATGCAGTAGTCCACCATCTCCTTAAAGCCATCCAGGCCCAGATGCATCATCACGGCATATGTGGCAGCGGCTGCAGCACCGCTTCTGGTACCTGTCAGGGATGCCTGCTTTGGTCTGGTGAGGTAATATGTATCTGTCTCCAGGGCGCTCAGGCATTCCTCCCTCCGGAAGAGCAGCCCGCCGGCAGGAATTGTGCTCATGCCCATCTTATGAGGATCGATGGTGATGGAGGAGACCCCGGGCACGGAAAAGTCCCACGCAATCTTCTTTTCCAGGAACGGCAGCACAAATCCGCCGAAAGCGGCATCAACATGCAGGTGAATTCCCCTCTCCTCAGCAATCGACGCCAGCTCCGGGATGGGGTCCACCTGGCCGAACTCAGTGGTCCCCGCTATTCCCACAAGTGCCACGGTTTTTTTGTCCAGCAGCGATTCAACTGAAGAGAGGTCGACACTGAGGTTTTCATCCAGCCGGGCCTTCCTCACCTCCAGGCAGAGCAGATCACCGATCTTGTCGAATGAGAAGTGAGCCGAGGCCGGGACGACTATATTTCCGTCCCTTCTGCCTGCCTCGTTTCTGGCCGCCCGGATGGCCTGGATGTTGGACTCAGTGCCCCCGGTGGAGACATAGCCCGAGGCGCTCGGGCAGCCCAGCATCTCCCCCATCATGGCCACCACACGCTCCTCAAGATCGGCAACGCCCGGAAACAGACCAGGATCGCCCAGGTTCGTCTCCATGAACATCTCATGCGCCTTTACGGCAATTGGGTGAGGCAGGGTGCACATGGTGGAGAAGAAGCGGTCGTATCTGTAGTTTCGCGCTCTCGCCTCCTCCAGGATGCGCATCACTGCATCTTCGGGAAGGGGCTTGTCCCTCATCACGGAGTCACTCATCAAATTCCGCTTCCAGTTTTCTTTGACCTGTGCTCTAATCCCTGTTTCTCAGGGCTTTGAGCATGAGGATCTTTTCGCTCCTGGCAACTGTCTCACGGACTGTGGCCACGGCGTCGATGTTGGCGGATATGCTGGTGATGCCGATCTCAACCAGCCTCCTGGCCATCTCAGGATATGAGCCTGCCTGGCCGCAGATGGAGGTCTTGACTCCGGCCTCATTGCACTGCTCCACCACAAACTCGATGAGCTTGATGACGGCTGGATGCATCTCGGAGTAAAGGCCGGCCACGTTCTCATTGTTCCTGTCCACGGCAAGGGTGTACTGGGTGAGGTCGTTGGTTCCAAAGGATATGAAGTCGATTCCATCGGCTATGAAGTCCTCTATGGTGAGTGCTGCGCCCGGGGTCTCAACCATGATGCCCACTTCGATCTTCTCCAGGTCCAGGCCCTCCTCGACCATTATGGCCTTGGCCTTCTGAAACTCGCGAACATGCTGGACCATGGGCAGCATTATGCCCACATTTGTCAGCCCCATCTCGTGCAGCTTCTTGAAGGCTCTAACCTCAAGACGGAAGTGATCTGTCTCTGTCAGGTCGCGCCTGATGCCTCTCCAGCCCAGCATCGGGTTGTGCTCTTGAGGCTCGTTCTCGCCACCCTCCATTGCCCGGAACTCATCTGTTGGAGCATCCAGCGTCCTCACCCAGACCGGGCGGGGGAAGAAGGCATCGGCCACTGTCTTGACGCCCCTGACCAGCTCGTCTATGTACTCCTCGGACTTGCCGCTCTTGATGTACCAGTTGGGGGTCTTGCCAAGGCCCAGGATCATATGCTCGATGCGCAGCAGTCCCACGCCGTCGGCCAGAGTGGCCGCAGCTGCTGCCGCCCTGTCCGGCTCGCTGACATTGACCTTGATCTCTGTGGCGGTGACGGGCTTGGAGACGACAACTGTGCCTCCAGCGGCCGCGGCTGCAGCAGGCCTGGAGTTCGCCTCCAGTTGCACGCGCCCCTCATAGACTATGCCCTTGTCGCCGTCCACTGTCACCTCCATTCCGTCCTTGAGAACGGATGTGGCCTTCTTGGTGCCGACAACCGCCGGGCAGCCCAGCTCGCGGCTGACGATGGCTGCATGGCAGGCCATGCCTCCCTCATCGGTGACGATGGCTCCGGCGCGCTTCATTCCCGGGACCATGTCCGGCATGGTCATCCTGGTGACCATGATGTCTCCCTGCTTGACCTTGTCCAGATCCCTGCCGCTGGAGATCAGACGCACTATGCCCGTGGCTGCGCCGGGAGCCGCTCCCAGGCCCTGAAGCAGTATCCTGCTTTTATCCGGAGCGACCGCAGACCCGGCCTTCTTTCCGGAGGCGATTGTGGTTATGGGCCGGGACTGGAGGATGTAGATCTTGCCCTTCTCCACGCCCCACTCGATATCCTGGGGCAATCCGTAGTGCTCCTCCAGTATCTCTGCATAGCCGGCGAGCTCGATTGCCTCCTTATCGCTGAGGACCGCTGCCTCCCTCTTCTTGGCCGGGACCTTGACTGTGACCGTCTTTAGGGTCTTGGGGTCCCTGATAACCATGATCTCCTTGCTGGCTATGTACTTGCTTATGACCTTCTTTGAGGCTCTATCCACTACGTAGTTGTCTGGGGAGACGCTTCCGCTCACAACTGCCTCGCCCAGGCCCCAGGCGCCTTCAATGACCACCAGCGGCTCGCCTGTGGAGGGATGGGAGCTGAACATGACTCCAGACTTCTCAGAGTCGACCATCTTCTGAACTACGGCGGAGAGGTTGACCCTCTCGTGCTCGAAGCCCTGCTCCACCCGGTAGAATATGGCCCGCGCGCCGTAGAGAGAGGCCCAGCATTTGCGCACTGCATTGAATACCTCCTCGGCTCCGCGCATGTTGAGGTATGTCTCCTGCTGGCCGGCAAAGCTGGCATCAGGCAGGTCCTCGGCCGTGGCGCTGGAGCGGACGGCCACGAAGACCTCCTTGCCCTCGCGCCTGCACAGCTCTTCGTAGCTGGACTTTATGGCCTGCTCTATGTCCTCAGGCACCCTGGCCTCCATGATCAGCTTCTTGGCAGCCTCTTCGGCTTTGTGCAGCTCAGACTCCTGATTGACATCGACGTTGAGCGCCTCGAAGAGCCTTTCGGCAATGCCCGCCCGGTTGATGAAATCCCGGAAGGCCTGTGCCGTGACTGCAAACCCTCCCGGTACGGGAACGCCGATTTTTATCATCTCACCCAGGCTCGCACCCTTGCCGCCCACTATGGAAAGATCGTCCTTTCCAACTTCCTCCAGCCAAACGACGGATTGCATCAGACCAACCATCCAAACGAGATCATTTTCGTCTGCCCACCCCTCGCCCATTACCTTATATGAAGCTTTCACAGGATATATAGAATATATACAAAAGGATTTATGCAGGTGAGTGCAGACACATCGGTTTCATGTTCAAACGTTTCTGCGGAGCACTGGATGCACTGCAGATGCTTTTAGAGCACTGCATGCCTCTGCACCGTACAGAGAGCCTGCCCGCCAGCCAGTCAGCCGGCCGGGTTCTCTCTGAGGACATCCTCTCGCCTGTCAGCCTTCCGGCATTCGACAGGGCGGCTATGGACGGCTATGCCGTCCGGTCGGCTGACACAGCAGGCGGAAGGCCGCATGCCCCAGTCTTCATAGAGGACTTCCTTCCGGCCAGAACCGGCCAGCCCGTTCCACCACCGTATGATGCAGTGCTCATGCTGGAGGATGCAGAGCTGCGAGGCAGAACATTGCAGTCCACTGCGCAGCTTCATGCCGGAAAGAATGTCTCCCGGGAGGGGGAGGACATCGCCGCAGGAGAGAGGGTCTTTTCCGCCGGCCACTGCCTGAGAATCCCTGATGCGGCACTGCTCATGGCCCTGGGGGTAAAGGAGGCGGCAGTATGGCAGAGGCCAAAGGTGACAGTCATACCCACTGGAGGGGAGCTGGTGGAGGCCGGGACGAGGCCCCTTTCGCCGGGCGAGGCGTACGAGATCAACGGCCTCATGGCACGCCTCTATGCAGAAAGGTGGGGCGCAGAGGCGCAAAGGACGCAGATAGTGCCCGACGACGAGGCCCTCATTCGCGAGGCCGTGGCTGCAGCAAGCCTTGACTCCGATTTCATCATCATCATCGGCGGCACATCTGTGGGAGAGAAGGACTATGCCCCCAGCATGCTGGCCGAGATGGGAGAGCTCTTCGTGCACGGGGTGCGGCTGCAGCCGGGAAAGCCCACCGCCTTTGGCAGCTTCGCTGAAAGGCCAGTCGTCTGCCTGCCCGGCTATCCTGTGGCCATGCTCTCCGACCTTTACCTGTTCGTGCGCCCCGCACTGCAGAAGATAGGCCGCAGGAGCGACCGCCTACCGAGGACAAGAGTGCCTCTGAAGAGAAAGATACCATCACGGCCCGGCTACCTCAGCCTTGTCAGGGTGGCGATCCGGGAGGGAAAGGCCGAGCCCATCATGATCGCCGGGGCCGGGATACTCAGCTCTGTGGCGAGAGCAGACGGCTTTGTGGTAGTGCCCGAGGAGAGGGAGGGGCTGGAGGCCGGTGAGATGGTGAATGTCACATTGTTTGAATAGACTCTTTGATGCCTGGTTGTCTCTGGCCTGCAGAACCGTTTCTACCACAGAGCGCACAGAGACGAGCTAAGAACTGAAACGACAGAGCAACTTAAAGCTTGCCGCAGGAGAATAGTGAAGAGCATAACAAGGAGAGAGGGCAAATGAGCATAAAGAGAGATGAATATAATTTTGATTTTGCATTCCTTAAAGAGAATATGATGGGGCCGAATGCGGTGAGGATCTTCGAGGAGGTGTCGCAGTCCCTGAATATTGAAAAGGGCATGAGGGTTCTGGATCTGGGCTGCGGAAAGGGCCTGACATCCATCTTCCTGGCGAAGAACTTCGATGTCACAGTCTTCGCCGCAGACCTCTGGATCAGCGCCACTGAGAACTATCAGAGGTTCAAAGCCCTGGGCCTGGAGAAGAGGATAATTCCCATACATGCCGAGGCGCACGACCTGCCCTTCGCAGAGGAGTACTTCGACATGGCGGTGTGCATCGACGCCTATCACTACTTCGGCGCTGAGCCGGACTATCTGGGAATGCACCTGGCCCCGCTGATCAGGAGGGGAGGGGAGATTGCGGTTGCAGTTCCCGGCCTGAAAAAGGATTTTGAGGCTGGCGTTCCCCCGGAAATGCAGCCCTTCTGGCAGGAGAATATGAACCTATACTCCTGCCAGTGGTGGGAGAAGCTATGGCGGGCCTCGGATCTCACCCGCACCAGGGAATGCAGGGAGTTGAAGTGCTGCCGGGAGGCCTGGGAGGACTGGCTCGCCTGCGACAACTACTATGCCAGAAGGGACATCGATATGATGTGTAGTCCCGAAATTATTTCGCCTGCCATCCGAGCCCGGACGCATAATCCATGATATGAAGCTCAACAAGACGAAGGTCCGATACATTCTTCGTCAAAACCGCAATCAATGAGCACAAAAAGGATCGCGCTGGATATCAAAGTGTCACGCAGGGTTCAGCAGATAATCAAGCGATACAATTGAACCTGGCAAATGATGCCGCAAAACCGCTATCATTAGCGCGAATCAGGTGCGGGGGATGGGAATTCCGCACAAATTTACTAGTAATATATCCATTGCTGGAATCAGCTCAATTGCACATTGTCATCCAATCCCAGCTCCTGCAGACCGATGCGCATCTGCTCCACGTCTTCAGCAGTTGCATCCGCCAGATCGACCTCCACCCTGAGCTTCAGCTTTTTCCCCATCACATGCTTCATAAGAACTTTGTTGTAGAACTGGGACCACCTCTGGTGTGGCACCTCGCCCGTCCAGCGGGCGTTGAGCGCTACTATATCAACCTTAGAAATGGCCACCAGATCCCCGCAGCTGGCCCTCACCTCGAACAAACCCTCAGCCTGCCCGGCCCGGAAGAACCCGCTGTCGTCAATAGATCCACCCTCTGTGGCCCACACCACCCTGCGCAGCGGGACTAGACGCCCCTGCGAATCGAAGCCTTTGGCTGTGAAGGCCTGAGTATCTCCCCGGCCTAGGCTCACCTCCTGAGGATGAACCTCCAGCCGGACCAATTGAGAGGCTGGCTCTTCTAGCACATCGACCGTGGCCGCGCCATGGGCCTTCCCGGCCGAAGCCATGACCCTGAAGGTGCCTTCCTGCTGGCCAGCCCGAAACATACCCAGAGAATCAATGGTGCCGCCGGTAGAACTCCACTCCAGCCCCTCCGCAATCACCTCCCTGCCCTCTTTATCTAGAGCCTGGGCGCTGAACCGGAACTCTTCACCGGGCCGGAGGCGAACTTGTGCGGGCGTGACAACAACGGTCTCAGGCTGTAGCGCAATCATTGGCGGCTCTTTTAAGAGGAACAGGTCATCGCTGATCTCCACGTCATCTGGAGACAAAGGCTGTTTATAGTACAGTGGGTCGTATCCGCCCTCCGGAGATTTGCCGGCATAGGCAAAGACACCATCTGAGACACCACGGGCAATAACATCTTTCACCGCCTCTTGACTGGTCAACCTCGGGAAGATGGGTGAGGCGAAGAACACATCACGCACTGCCTTAGTGGACCACTCCTTCTGATTAGGCCAGTTTCGCTTCAGGAATTTGGGGCTGACCCGCTCAACGAGTAGATCTTTCTGGCGTAGATAGATGAGGTACAGGCTGGTAAGAGAATCGGCCGCGCTGGAGTTGATCTTGCCAAGGTCTATGAGCGTCAGGCGGTTGTCCTTGTCCAGCAGTGCCAGGTTCTTGTAGCTCCACCAGACCACCTCGTGCAGCTCCCGGCCGGCGATCCTCACGTTCTCACGCACCTGGTTTTTCTGGGAATCGTCCAGCTGCAGCCTGCTCTCCTCCTCCAGGATGTTGGCCCAGGCCAGCAGGTCTCGGGCCTTGGACTTGAGGGCCGATGAGCCATCTGCGATGGCCCAGATTAGGGCGCTCTTGTAGAACCGCGCCGAGCTACCGTGTTCGCGGGTCATGGCCTCCACCAGTGCGATGGTCGAGGTATCCCTCAGACTGTACTCGGGTGACAGCACGGCTAAAGTGAGTGCAGGCTGGTCCGGTATCTCGTTGCTCTTCTCTGGGAAGGGCACATGCCGTATCAGCTTGCCCTTATTGAACACCTCCAGTATGGCCTGGCGGGCCTTCTCATCCACATCCGAGTCCTGGACGCTGGCGCGGCTGTCGGCGAAGATCTTGTTTATGCCCGGACGGACACTGAACTTACTGCCCCTTTCATTGATATAGTAGCAGGATTTCTTAAGGGCCTCCAGGACAGTTTCCACATTGCCTATATCCAGATCGGGCTGGCCCACAGCCAGCCTCACCTCAGGTAGTGTGGCCTCTTCGCTCCTGGTCATGCCGCCGTTGGACTCGAAGAATATGGCTGTGGCCACCTTGCGGTGCAGCCGGGCGTTCTTGATGGTCTCGTCAGCCAGGCTGTCCAGCCTAAAGGCATGCGATTCAAGGGTGCCCACTATGTCGGTGGTGATGGGCACCTCCAGGAGCTGCTCGCCAAGCTGCTCCAGGACGGCTGCCCGGAAGTCCCTGTCCTCCAAAGGTGCAGTTCCTAGCCCGATGAGAGGATCGCGGTGAGCTCCTGACCAGCCGTCCCGGAAAGCTTTGGAGGCCCACAGAGCCAGGAGGCGCAGCACGCCGCGGGTGCGCTGGAACCGAGGGAGGGACTGCCATTTTCTCTTGAAGACAGAGATGGTCAGGGGGTGGAAGGGGTAGGTGGCCTTGAATGCCTCTTCAGCATGATCGACATCGAACCAGGCCGGGATCTGGAGCTTGTGCTCTCGTGTCCAGTCGGCATAAGCCCGGCAGGTTTTGACGGCATCCTGGTCAAGTATCACCCGGCCCTCAGGGCTCAGGCGTTCCCATTCGAACAGCCTGCGCCTGATGATCTCCGAGATATCAGCGTCTGAGGAGAGTATGACCGGCTTGCCAACCCGGTCCAGGACCTTCTTGAAGCGGTCGAAGTCCATTTGGTCCTCGGGGGAGGGGGCTCTCTCCAGCTCCGAGGTGGGGATGGATATGACCACAACCACATTGGGCAGGCCGCTGGCCACCACAGATAGGTTCTGAATAAAGTTGTAGAGCTGGTCTGAGAGGCCCTGCTTGCGGAAGCGGCTGACGTAGTTCATCAGCTCATCTATGAGTATCAGACAGGGCCGGCCCGGGGGCAGGAGGGCTCGTATGACGTCTCCGCCTGGAGCCACCAGTTGGGTGTCGTGCTCTCTCACAATCTGAAAGCCCTGTGCGCCTGCCAGCTGGAAGGCTATCTCGCCCCAGGGGGTCTTGCGGATTGGCTCACCATCGCGGCCCCGGCCGGATATGGAATCGAACTCCGTCCCCACAAACACAGCGGTGGCTGCCCTAGGGATCGCGAAGAGGCCAGAGTGTTCCAGGATCTTGTCCACGCCCATGAAACCGCTGGCATCCGGGCCGCAGGACGCGAGGTGGTAGAGGAGGGCCAGGGCATGGGTCTTGCCGCCACCAAACTGGGTGGCCATGTTGAAGACCGCGTTCTGGGAGGTATCGCCAGAGAGCCTGCGGAGGACTTCGGATGCGAGGGAGATCAGACCGTCCGTGAGATAGGTGCTCTTGAAGAAACGATCCGGCCTCACATAATCCTCATGCCCCGACTGGTCTCTGATATGATCGAGGTGTACAGCGAACTCGGAGACCACCAGGGACTTGCCTTCTCTAAGATCCTCCAGTGGGTTGACCACCTTATACCAGGGCTTAAGTGCCATCTGCTCCTCTCCTACATGCGAAGAACATGCTCTAAATCACATTAAAGGTTATGGTGTTGGGGTCGAGGTGCCACCAGCGGAAGAAGCCATAGGGAAAGGACGACGACTCTGCCCGGCTGCCCACCACCAGCAGAATATCACCTTCAGGAGGCGTTCCCTGCGGCCGGAGGATCTCGTCTTGCAGCAGACGCATCAGCTCGTCTCGATCTGATGGGTTCTGGCAGTAGCAGAATAGCACCCGCAGGGGAACGCGCAGGCACAAGAGCTTCCAGAAGGAGTAGGCTGTGCGATCACGACTGTTCTCCAGCTCGAAGGCTGCCACGGGCAGAGGCCATCGGGCAGAAGTTTTTGAGAAGGCCATCACATCGATGGTCAGGTATTCGTAGCGGGCCTCGGGAAGAACGTGGAGCTTCTGGCCTCTGGCGGCAGCCTGCCAGCTGAGAACCTGGCAGGTCTGGATCACCGCGGAGGTGAGATGTCTGGTCCAGGAGGCCAGGTCCCCGGATAAGGCAGCCTCTCTCAGGGGTGAGGCGAACTCGTGTTGCCTCACCGTATCGAAGAATGCCCTCTTCAGGTCTAAGCAGTTCATAGCTCCAAGCTCTTCTTCCTCGCCAGCACGCCCTCCACCCAGCGGCGCTCTTCAGAGCCTGCAGGATACAGCGAGTTCAATGCCTGGGCCAGGCTCCAGAAGCTCTGGTCCTGGCCGATCTCCTGCAGGAAGCTCTTCAGGGTCTCGCCGCGGCCCTCGCCGAAGAGGAGCATGGCCTGGTGGACCCTGTCCAGGACGGTAGAGCCGGGAGAGATTGCCCTCTCGGCGGCAGGGCACCTCAGGACCCCAGCTGGGGTCTCGCCCTCTCCGAGGGTCAGCTGCTTTTGCCTTGCCTTCTTGCGTTTTTTGGGGAGTGCAGCCTGGCCCAGCAGATAGGGGGCGCGCTCTGAGACCGGCAGCAGCCTTGCCTTGTTGCCCTTGATCTCCACGAGGCCGGGCAGGGTTTCGAGGGTGACGCCCAGCCCCTGCGCGATTTTGCGGGCAGCGTCGTACTCCAGGAAGAAGCCGTTCAGCCTGGGCCTGGCCGGAGCCTCTTCATCTTCATCCTCGTCCTCCTCTGAGACATCGCTGATCTTGCCGTTGCCATTGGCAGGCAATGTCCACAGCCACATGGCGGTGAGCCTAGCGTCCTCCTCGAAGCTGCCGGTGTCTCCGGAGAAGATGGTGCCCAGAGCCTCGCGGGAGACGGCTGCCCAGACCTCTGCCAGGTACTCTGACAGGGAGACCTGCTCTCCGGAGACCTTCTCAACCCTTGAGTAGCGGCTGTAGATCTCCAGGGCCGGGCCCA
>Ga0208825_1001390_pt1 | contig 18604 bp, 15 predicted proteins | sample AD_UKC113_MetaG_FD_184450 | JGI IMG/M metagenome (GOLD analysis project Ga0208825, IMG submission 184450) | Active sludge microbial communities of municipal wastewater-treating anaerobic digesters from Hong Kong - AD_UKC113_MetaG (SPAdes)... | ecosystem: Engineered > Bioreactor > Anaerobic >...
AAAGGTGCTTGAGGTAGTAAAGAAAACTGGAGGGTGTATGTTTTGGGGAGGATCATTAAAATTATCTCCTGCTGATGATGTTATTATAAATGTTGAAAGATCATTGCGAATACAAGAATTTCAGAAAGTTTTAGTTAGCATTGTTGCAAAAAAGGTATGTATGGGTATAACCAATGTACTTATTGATCTTCCATATGGAAAAGGTTCTAAAGTTGAAAGTCCAGATGATGTGGCAATGCTTGATAAGCAGTTTAGGAAGCTTTTTAAGAAATTTGGAATAGAATGTGAGACTATTAAAAGGCCAATTAAAGGTCCAGATGGTAGAAGTATTGGTCCTAATCTTGAGATAAAGGAAGCCCTTCGATTATTAGAGAGAACGGAGGATAGGAGTCTTGAACTTGAAAAAGTAGTGTTAGAGATGGCAGGGAAAATTTTTGAAAATACAAAAAAAGCAAGAATAGGTGAGGGCAAGCAGATGGCAGAAGAGATATTAGATTCTGGCAGAGCTTTGGAAAAATTTTGGGAGATAGCCTTTGCTCAAGGAGCTACCAAGAGAGTTAACTCTACTGATATTCATGGTGGAAAATTAAGATATTCTCTCCTTTCGGATAGAGATGGGGTAGTTAAGAGGATAGATAATATCACTCTTGTTACAATAACTAGAGCTTTGGGAAGTCCAGCTATAAAGGAAGCTGGGATTCGTATAGAAAAAATGCCTGGAGAAACTGTAAAAAAGGGTGAGCCTCTGCTTACTATGTACGCTACAACAGAGAATCGTCTTTTAGCTGGAAAAGGCTTTTTGGATATTGACAAGCTATTTACTTTTTAGATGTTTCTGAATATCTTGAAAGATTTGCATTTTGATCTTTGTTTATCATTTGCTTCTTGACGCTGTTCATTTTTGTCTTCTTGCGGATCTCCTTTATAGCTGTGATAATTATTGCAATTACTAGGACGCAAATTATTACTGGTACGGTGATTAGTATAGCTCTTCCAATAACAGTAGCTTTCAAGAGTGTATCAAGCCAATATGATACTTTGTACTGCTCTGCACTTTCTATTGCCTGATTTTGATCTTCAAGCAGATCTGTGTAGGTCATTAAATTATCAGGATTGAAAGTTCCTTCAGCGGAATATATCTTTAAAGAAAAGCCTTCACTGTTGAGATTCTCTAATTTATCTGCAGAATAGACCATTATGTTAGAAAGAGAATCATTATTAAATGTCTCCCAAAGAACTCTGTCTATCATTTGTCCTATCTTCATATTTTCGCTTTCAAATGTTGGATCTACTGAAAGCCATCCGTAATCAGGAACCCATATTTGAACCCATTGATGTCGTATTTGTTCATTGCTTGTATCCACAATATTTGTGTATCCAAGTGCAGCTCTGGCAGGAATTCCCTGCGCTCTTAGTATTGCTATCATTGAATCAGCATACTCCATGCATACTGATTGCCCACCTGATAGTGCTTCAACAGCACCTATTCTTGTATTGTCCGAATTAGCTTTATTATTGTCATATTCCAATGTATCACCAATGAACTTGTAGTCAGCTTTGATTACATCTAGTAAAGTTAGTTGATCTTTCAGAAGTGTATTTGCTATTTGAACAATATATGGATCTGTGCTTTGCCAAAATTTTGTTGGTCTTAGATAGAGACTTGAAGAGCCCCATTCTTTTATCTTTTGATAGTATTGTGTTAATCCTATTTCAATAGCACTGTCATCATGCTCATCATATTTGTCCTGTTCTACAGTAATATACCCAGTCATAGTTATTTTACTTTCTTTATTTGCTGGAACTTCAAATGTTGCTAATAAATTACCTTCACTGTCTACATGAATTCTTTTTGGAGCAGGTGAGACATTTTCAAAGTAGACTTTTTGGTTGGTTTCAGAAAATTCTCTTGGAAGAGACAATTCAAAAATATTAGTTGAGAGAGATTTAAAAATGTCCGAATATGTTGTTGGTGTTATATTATCAGTTTTAGGAGTTGTGTAGGAGAGGTCAAACTTATATATTGCTTTTGTTCCGAATTCAAGTACTGGAGCATTTTCTATCCTGTCTGTCTGAGCAAAATCATAGTATACATGAGTGTTGTTCTCTGATTTAGAAAACTTTGGAAATATTTTACTAAGTGGGGGTATGTTTTTGTCTGTAGATATTCTAAAGTAGTAGTTGTAGTAGGTTGTCGTTCCATTATTTTCATCAACTTCTTCAAACTTGACATCCTTGGGAAGAGAAGTTCCAACAATGGTTATATAGCTTCCTGCCTTTAGGACATAATCATGTGTGTTGTAAGTTACTATTACTTGATATGGAGAATCTGCAGTTGTTTCCCTATAATTACCAACTTTAATGTACATCCCTTCCCCTATATTGAGAGGTTCTACTTCATACTTAAGTGGTGTTCCAAGCTCATTTTCAACTTTAAGCGTTGAGAGTTTATATTCTCTTTCTTTCTTAACTTTTTCCTCTGATTCGGCAGAGGCGTCAGCTATATGAAAAATTCTTTCTCCTTGAGCTGGTAAATAGTACAATTTATTCAACACTTTCCTACTATATTCAGTTCTTACAGTAACATAATCATTTCCTGTTATATATGAAAATTCAGTGTCAGTGTCTATGACAAAATCTCCTTTTTGAGCAAAGGCTTGTGAAGGATGTGCTAGAAGAATCAGCAGTACTGAAATTGAGATAATTGTTTTGTAAATGGATTTCATAGCTTATTCATAATATCATGTTTTTGTTCTGTTATCATAATTCTTCTATTTATTATATAATCAGCGCATTATGGCGGCAAAAAGATCTCATAATTTTTCTTCTGGCATTGTGGGTTTGCCCAATGTTGGAAAATCTACAATATTTAATGCTCTGACTAAGCTCTCTGTTCCTGCAGAGAATTTTCCTTTTTGTACAATAGATAAAAATGTTGGAGTAGTGGAAATTCCTGATCAAAGGTTGAAGAGACTTTCAGAATTTTTCAATGCTCAAAAAGTTGTCCCTTCTGCTATGACTTTTGTTGATATAGCTGGACTTGTGAAAGGGGCTTCAAAAGGTGAGGGTCTTGGTAATCAATTTCTTGCACACATTCGGGAAGTCGATGTGATTATGTATATATTGAGGGCCTTCGAGAGCAAAAATATTGTTCATGTATATGAAAGGATAGATCCACTTGAAGATTTTGAAATAGTGCAGTCAGAGTTGATTCTTAAAGATATTGAAGGAGTAAGTAAAAGGTTTGATATGACCGAAAAACTTGCAAGGATAGGGGATGAGAGTGCTCAAAAAGAAACAGATATTTTAAGCAAAGTTCTAGAGGATCTAAATAAAGGTATTCCTGTTGTTGATATGAATTTAACTAGTGAGGAGCAAGATATTTTGTATGATCTCCACCTGCTTACGGGTAAAAAAAGATTCTTCATATTAAACTGTAGAGATGGGTCTGATATGAAGAAGGTCGAAGAGTGGAGAAAAGAATTAATAGAAAAAACGGGTGATAATGCTTTAATTGTAGATGCTAAAGTTATAAATGAGATGGCTAATTTAAGTGAGGAAGAGAAGAGTGAGTACTTAGAACTATTGAGTGGGGATTCAGCTACAGCGGAAGATATTATATCTAATATGTACAAAACACTTGATTTGATAACTTTTTATACTGGCTCAGGAAAAGAATGTAATGCTTGGAGTATACAAAAGGGGGCAACTGCGAAGGAAGCATCTGGAGTAATTCACACTGATTTTGAGCATGGATTTATTAGTGCCGAGGTAGTTAATGTAGATGTTCTCATTGAAAATGGTGGGTGGAATGGAGCAAAAGAAAAAGGTCTTGTAAAAAGTGTGGGGAAGGATTACATAGTGCAGGATGGTGATTACATGATTGTACTAGCAAACAAATAGTGTAGATAGTGCGTAACTTCTTTATTTGAATGAAAGTCTTTTTTCTCTGGTGTCGAGTGTCTTGATGATTATTATGAATATGAATCCCATTGTTATATACAGATCAAATTTTCCTAATGATGTATTTATTGAGTTTAGATATGCTGTAATGTTCGGAAGTACTGGGGTTATGAGTGCATAAAGAATTGAAATAAGCATAAGCCAAAAAAATGAATGAAGAAGATCAATATGTCCATTTAGATTAAACTTTGAAGATGAATAATCCCACAGTTTCTCTTTTAGAAATACCGTACAAAAGACTCCTCCAAAATATTCGAGCATTATTACAGCAATTGTAGTTGTTAATATTGTTGTCAATGGAGAATGTGTTTGTAAAATTGAGAAAATACTTAGAATAATAATACCTCCGATACCATATATTGGGCATAGTGGAATATTTCTATAATATCCAGATGGGCTGTATTCTCCTTTTAGGAATGAAGAATATGTTGTATCAATTATCCAGCCCAAAAAGGAAAATAGGAGAAATATCAATATATATTTAGTCATTTGTAATATACTAGGTTAATTCATCTTCCTTATAGTCTATCATGATTTGATACATGTAGAGTAGAAGTATTTTATAAATGTATTGAGAAAATACCTGTATCAGATGTATAATCGGCTGGTGGTCGAGTGGTGGAACTGGCAGACACGCGGGACTCAAAATCCCGTGCTAATAAAATAGCATGAGGGTTCGATTCCCTCCTCGACCATATTTTAGTTATAGAAGTACAGAAATGGAAGATTTTATACTGGATTTCTTTGACACAGTAGGAGAAATAAATTTTGATTCTGCGATAAGATTTTTAGGAATTGTTTTAGCTATTTTTTGGCTTGTGGTATTGTATTGGGTCTGGTTTGATGCTTCTGAAAGATGTTCTAGCGTATTTGTAAAGGTATGCTATGTATTGTTAGTTGGTATTTTAAACATTGTTGGTTTAATTATATATCTTCTCATAAGACCGAGTCGTACTATAGAGGAAATATATTGGGGTGATTTAGAGAGAAGATATCTTAAATATGAAACTGCCGAACTTGGGGATTGTCCAAAATGTGGCACTCAACTAGCACCAGGATATATATATTGCCCAAATTGCAGATATGAACTCAAGGTAAAATGTCCAAGTTGTGAAGTATATGTTGATAGGGGAAGTAGATATTGTCCAAACTGTGGAAATGAAATTGCTGGAGAGGAAGAATTTATTCCTGAACCTGTTCCATCAAAAGAAGTTATGGAAGATCAAATTGCAACTTCAAAAGAGGAAGTAGAAGAGGCTGTTAAATCGAACAGAATAAGGTATGTATCTAGAGCTGGAATAGCAGAAAAGATTGGAAAGTTATCTTCTAATATAAAGTCGGCTTTTGTGAAAAGTGAGGATAAAACGGTAGTAGAAACAGAAGCACCTGTAAAAAGAGAGAAGAAACACAAGAAGAAGAAAAAGAGAAGAAACAAATAATGTTCCTCCGTTTATTATGGTATTATTACTGTACTAAGGTTATCTTTGTGTACAGCCGTGTTTGAGCAGATATCTCAAAAAATAGCTTCGTATGTTCCAAATTTGAATCCTTTCGCATTCTTCATACTAACGCTATTTATCTGTTTGTATGTATTTTGGAAAGAGTGTTCTAGAACAAGAAAAAATAATTCATCAGTATTTGATGCATTCTTTGTTTCAGTAGTATCTGGGATAATAGTGGGTAGAATTTTTTACATTATTGGCAACTGGGGAGAATTTTCAAGATACATTTGGTACTGGCTTCCATATGAAAAATATGGAAATGAAATATTTCTCTTTCGTCTACTCCCATGGAGGTTTTTTAGAATTTGGGATTTAGGTATAGATATATTATTCCTTCTTCTAGGATTTTGTCTGACATGTACATGGTGGGTCTTGCGCATTAAAAAATGGAAATGGAGTCATCTATTCCCTGCAATATATCTATCCTCATTTTCAGTACTTGCTTTCTCGTTTTTTTCAATAGGGAAAATAACTGGAAATAATGTATGGGTAACTGAGGGGTTGATAATGATTGTGTTAATTCTAGTATTCTTTGTGATAAAGAGCATTTTGATTAAGTCAATTATAGGGATAGGTGAGATGAAGGCTCTTGTATGCTTGGATTCTATTTTTGTTATTGTTTCAACAGGAGTAATAATTGCAGTATATATGAATTCTCAAATGTCAGGGATAGAGAGTATAGGGCTCAGTGCCTTTGTTGTATGGTCTCTTCTTGGTTTGTTTTTTCACATAATTGATACTAGGAAGGCAACTGTAACAATAGAGAAGTTGTCTTCTGTTAGGAATGTCTCCATAGATGATATAAGGAGAACCATAAGATTGCCAAAAGAAAGATGAAAGTAAGTGAAAGGGATATTAAAAAAAGAGCAGATGTATTTGTTAAGGAGAAATTGAAAGAATATAGTATTAGCAGAACCTTTATTGCAGAGAATCTAGGGGAAATTTTTTATGTTAATGGGAAGAGAATAAAACCATCTTACAAATTTAAGAAAGGTGATGAGTATGATATAGACTATGAAAAGGTAAACAGCTTAATAAATGACCAAACTAAGCAGGAATCTCTTTTATCACAGGAAAAGGATTTGAATATTGTATATGAAGATGAAAATTGTATTGTGATTAACAAAGAGAGTGGGGTAGTTGTTCATCCCGGATCTGGGAATACACATAACACTTTAGCAAATTATGTGAAAGGTTATTTGATGGAAAAAGGGGAATTTGATAAGAAAGTTAAAAGGGGAGGAGTTGTCCATCGATTAGATAAGGGAGTGTCAGGATTGATTCTATTCGCAAAAAATGCAAAGGCACAAGAATACTTCCAAAATCAATTTGAAAAGCATCTAGTTCAAAAGATATATTATGCACAGGTAGAATATGGTCAAAATTGCGATTCAGAACTTTTAGCGCGTATTCCAAAAAGTAAGGTAGATCTAAAAGATGAAATTGATAGGCTAAAGAAGAATAATTTTGTATGCGACGAAGGATGGATAAAAGTAGAAGGTTACATAAAAAGAAGTGAAAGCAATAGAATGAAGATGAAATTTACAAAATATTTTAGAAATGGAGCAAAATATTCTTTAACATATATTAAACCAATTTCTAAGGATGAAATGATTATTAAAATAGAGACAGGGAGAATGCACCAAATCAGAGCAGTTCTAGAATATTTGGAGGTAAACATAAAAGGTGATACATTGTATAAAACAAAGGCAGGAAAGGGAGGAATACCCGAAAAGATATATCTATCCTCAATTTTACTCTCAGTGAAGAATTTAGATGGTAGTATTTTAAATGTATCTCTTGTTTAAATGAAGAGAAGTGTAAATAAAAGAAAAGATTATAAAAAGAACTATCAAAAAAGATATGAGAAAAAATCTCCCAAGAAGATTAATGTAAAACATTTGCGTAAAGTTGTCTTTTTCCTTGCTTGTACCTTAATGATCTCATTCTTGGTATATACTGTTGTTAACATATCTTCGACGAAGACCATTGACTATACAAGGATAAATTCATCTGAAAACTATATTCTTGGTGAAGAAAACAATGAACTGAATAAGACATTAATTTTGTTGGAAGAGGGATATGGTAATGAGAGAAAAATAGCAAATGCGTATTTGTATGTTAAAAATAATAAGAAAAAAAGTGGAGTTATTGTTTACATTCCTGGGAATTTGTATTTTAACGGACTGGAAGAAGAATTTGGGAATAAAATTCCTGTTTCGTCTTTGAGATATGCTGGAGATTATTTGCAAAAAGGAAGAGGAGTAGAGTATGCATTATGGCAATTGACACAACTTTTAGGCACGAAATTTAATGAATACATATGGATAACATCTGAAGGAGCAGATGTCTTAAATAATGTTTATGGAAATATGTATGATGTAGATGAATCTTTGAAGAATATTTACAGTGATGATATTCAGCCAAGTGATGGTTTATTAGTGCTTAACTCTTTGTCTTCTAAGATAAACTGGTTCAGTAGTGTGTTCAAATCAGGCACTTTAAATCAATTAGATGAAAAAATATACTCAAATACATCTCTAACAAGTGTTCTACATGAGCTTAAGAATATAAATGGAGCAATAGATAAGAATGATACTTTTGTTATCGATCTAAGCAATTCTGAATATTGTGAAGAGCAAGATTCCATAAGTGGAGGAAAAATTAAAGTATTAAACACCGAAAAATATGATGAGACTTTTAGAGAATACTACTCAAATAGTGCAGATTCTGCTGTGGAAAAAGAAAGGGCTAGAATCGAAGTATATAATGGAAGTGAAATAGATGGGATAGCATACCAGCTTGGAAGAAAGATAGTTAATTCAGGAGGAGATGTTGTTAGATATGGAAATGCTCCATCGGTTGTTGAGAAAACTGTAATATATGTTCCAAATATGAAAGATTACAAAAATTCATTGAATTTAGTGTCAGAAATATTATCAGGGAGATTTGAAGTAATTGAGGGTAGGCCCTCATTTATGACCACTGGTGATATTGTGATAATACTAGGTAAAGATATCAAGTTTATGTACAGCTTTTAGAATGTTGCTAACATATTTGTTTTAATTTAGAATCGTTGCATATGTGGATTGTAATTTTGATAATGCTAATAATGTCCCTTCTGTTTGTTGCCTTCCTTAAGGTTTGGTCCAAGCACACCACCGAAAAAGCAGAAATGTATGAAGATCTTAGAAATCCATGTGTTATGCAAATATTGGTTCCAAGGGAGAATGATAAATCTGCTTTAGCTGCAGAACAAATGTTTGCATCTATCCATGGTATTTTGGAAGGAAATAAAAAGTGTACAGATGTAGTAAGCTTAGAAATTGCTTCGGTGGGTGATGGGGGAATCAAATTCTATATAGTTGCTCCGAACCATCTAGCAAAATTCATAGAGGGGCAAGTATATGCTCAATATCCAAATGCAGATATTCAATTTGTTTCTGATTACACAAAAGAAAATACCAAAGATAGTGGTAGTTTTGTTACTGCTGGAGAGATTGAGATGGAGAAAGATTCCATTTTTCCGATTAAGACTTTTAGGAATTTCGAAGTTGACCCTTTAGCAGCAATAACGGGAGCTATGTCAAAACTAAGTATAGGGGAGGGGATTTGGCTTCAAATAATTATAAGGCCAGTATCTAACTATTGGCAGGCAAGATCAAAAGAATACATTACCGCTATAAAAGAGGGAGTCGATCCGAATGGACCATCTTTTGGTGCTGTAATTGGAAAAGTAGTAGGTGGAATAGGAAATGCACTGTCTACAACTGAAAGTAACAAACCCCAGAAGGAAGTTGTCAAACTTGCTCCAGGGCAAGAAGAAGAATTAAGTGAAATTGAGAATAAAACATTAAAAGTTGGTTTTGAATTTAAAATAAGAGTGATAGCAAAAGCACAAGATCAACTTAGATCTGAGCAAATTCTACGTGATGTAGTTGCAAGCTTTAAACAGTTTACAACTGCACATCTGAATAATTTTGTTCATGCTGTGCCTACAAAATCAGGAAAAGAAATATATGATGAATATATTCGTAGACATATGGAGGATGGGCAAGATATATTGAATATTGAAGAGTTGGCATCAGTGTATCATTTACCAAACATATCAGTAGAAACTCCAAACATAGCTTGGAGTCGAGCCAGAAAGCTTGAACCCCCAATGAATCTACCAAAAGCAACAGAGGATGGTGTAACAATATTTGGAGAGACCGATTATAGAGATGTTAAAGTCCAATTCGGATTAAAAAGGAAGGATAGACAAAGACATTTCTACCTTCTTGGGAAAACAGGAAGCGGAAAGTCTACATTGTTTAAGAATATGTTCATATCAGATGTATTATCAGGAGATGGTGCTTGCTTTGTTGATCCTCATGGAGATACAGTTGAAGATTTACTACAATATATTCCACCTAATAGAGTAGAAGATGTCGTATATTTCAATCCTACGGATGTTGAGTACCCAATTGGTTTCAACTTGTTGGAACTCAAAGATAAATCTCAAAGAGACTTGATAGCGGACGGTGTAGTGGAGGTATTCAAAAAGCAATTTGGAGATTCGTGGGGACCTAGACTTCAATATATTTTGACAAATGCGGTTGCAACAGCTTTAGAAGCACAAGGAACGACTCTTCTTGCTGTTACTAGGATTTTAACAGATACAAACTATCGAAAATTCATACTAAAACAGGTTCATGACCCAATATTATACAAGTTCTGGACAGATGAGTTTTCTAAAATGGCTCAAAATTCAAAACTCTTGTCTGAAGCTGTATCCCCAATACAAAATAAAGTTGGAAGATTCATATCCTCTGCAGTAACAAGAAATATTATTGGACAGGTTAAGTCAACAATAGACCTAAGGGAAATAATGGATAACAAAAAAATACTGCTAGTTAATTTGGCACAGGGAAAACTAGGAGAAGAAACTGCATCCTTGCTTGGTGGCATGATTATTACAAGACTGCAGGCTACCGCTATGGAAAGAGTTGATATACCAGAAGAAGAAAGAGAAGATTTCTTTTTGTATGTTGATGAATTCCAAAATTTTGCAACAGAGTCATTTGCAAAAATACTTTCGGAGGCTAGAAAATACAAACTTAACTTAACAATGACAAACCAATATATAGATCAACTTCCTCTTACCGTTAGACAAGCGATATTTGGAAATGTAGGTACATTAGGATCATTTGTTGTAAGCCAAGCAGACGCTGCAATTTTAGAAAAAGAATTTGCTCCAATGGTAACTGCTGGAGATTTAGTATCATTAGATGCATATTCTATGTATATAAAACTATGTATCGATGGAATGACATCTATTCCATTTAGTGCAAAATCACTCCCAATTAGGTATGAAAGATTTGGATTAAGAGAGGAAGTTGTTAATTTCTCAAGGACGAAGTATGGAAGATCAAAAGTTGAGATAGAAGAAAAGATTTCAAAATGGAGTAATCAAAGTTACAGTGAAAAAGGAAATAGGAGTCTTCCAGTGAACAATGTAAAGAAAGTAGAAGGAACAGAGGAAATTGATGCAGTAAAGCCCTAAAAAATACAGATTACTCTGTATTAAACCTCAATAATTGTGGTAAAATATGAACTGAAAGGAAAACTATGTCTGGACATTCAAAATGGGACACAATTAAACATAAAAAGGCGATCAATGATGCTAAAAAAGGAAAGAGTTTCTCTAAAGTATCTGCCTTAATATCGCATGCTGCTAAGCAAGGAGGTGGAGATCCTGAAATGAACCCTACACTTCGATTATACATAACGAAAGCAAAAGAGCTTGGATTTCCTACTGATAAAATAGAAAAAGCCATTCAAAAAGGGACAGGAGAAGGAGATGAAAAAGTCATATATGAAGAGGCAACATATGAGGGATTTGGTCCTTTTGGAATTCAAGTAGTAGTTGATACTTTGACGGATAATAAAAACAGGACAGTAGCTGACCTAAGAAAACTATTTGAAGAAATCGGCGGAAATATGGCAGAAAGTGGTGCTGTCTCTTGGAATTTTGAAACGAAGGGATACATAGAAGTGTATTCTGGACATATGGAAAAATCTCCAAAATATGGAGATCCTGATGTATATGTAGAGGAAGATCCTGAAGCTGTAATGCTTTCATTAATGGATCTAGATGGAGTATTGGATATTGAAGAAATAGAAGAAGATGGGAAGAAAGGTTTTGTTGTATACACAAAATATGAAAATTTTGGTGCTGTCAGAGATAAAATAACAGAATTAGGTTTAGTAATAAAAGATGCTGAATTGATAAAAGAAGCTAAAGTAACTAAAGAACTAAATGACGAACAACTTAACAGGGCGAATGAAGCCTTAAGCCGAATAGAAGAACTTGACGATGTTCAAAATGTTTGGAGTGATATAGAATAACCATATGAGAATCTTAGGTATAGATCCTGGTTTAGCAACGACAGGTTGGGCTGTAGTTGACTTTGATGATAATTCAAAACCTGAAATAGTTGATTATGGGTGCATTTTTACTGAAAAGGGACTGAGTGTACATAGGAGATTAAAAGAAATATATGATGATACATTAGAAATACTTTCAACTCACGAACCAGAATATGCAGGAATAGAGACCTTGCTTTTTTGCAATAATGCTAAAACAGGTATAGTTGTTGGAGAGGCTAGGGGAGTTATTCTTTTAGCTTTAGAAGAATCAAATGTGCTAATTAAAGAGTTCACTCCTTTGCAAGTTAAAAATTCTATAACAGGTTATGGAAAAGCAAATAAAATGCAAATCCAAGAAAATGTAAAACTTTTGTATGGTCTAGAAGAATTGCCAAAACCAGATGATGCGGCTGATGCACTTGCGATAGCTATGGCAACAGAAGTTCTAGTTTCAAGGGACAACATTATTTCACACTATCCTGTATAATATATACAGATGATTACATATATTACTGGGAAAATACTAAATTCAATTACAGCTGGAAGGGATTCCTATGTAGATATTCTAACAGCTTCTGGGGTAGGGTACAGGGTAAGTATCCCTAGCTCGTATGTTTGTCCAAAAAATGGAGAAGAATATTCCTTATATACATACCATCATGTACGAGAAGATACTCAGGCACTTTTTGGGTTTGTAAAAGAAGATGAAAGAAACTTTTTTATTGAGTTGATTTCAGTATCTGGGGTAGGTCCAAAAATTGCCTTGACAATATTATCAAATTTTACACGAGAGGAATTAGAAAGCTTAATAAATGATGGTGATGCACGAGCTTTGAGCAAGGTTCCTGGATTGGGCTTGAAAAAAGCACAGAAGATAATTATAGAGCTGAGGGGAAAGATTGATTTGACCGCAAGTGATGCAAAAAGTGGTTCAGTAATTAAGGAAGTGAAAGAAGCTTTAAGAACTCTTGGATTTAATGGTGATGGGTTGAAGGAAAAAATTGATATGGCAGAAAATATTTTGAAAACGGATAAAGATATCGCTATAGAAGATTTAATAAAAAGAATTTTAAGTCAATAATGATCTCTTCTAGTAAACAAAAACAAAGCAAGAAAAACGATAAAGAGATTAGCTTTAGTGTGTCATCTGAGAGCAAAGAATCTCCATTGTATGAAGAAAAGATAAGGCCATCTAAACTAGATGAAATTATTGGCAGAAGTCTTGAAAAAGAGACTCTTAGAATGATGATTGACTCCGCTAAAAGAAGAAATGAGGTTGTTGACCATATTTTATTTTATGGACCTCCAGGGCTTGGAAAAACTACATTTGCAATGGCTATTGCCAATGAAATAGGGGCTTCTGTGAAAATAACTTCAGGTCCTGCAATAGAAAGACAGGGTGATCTTGCAGCAATTTTAACTGGACTTAAAAGGAATGATATTCTCTTTATAGATGAAATACATAGGCTTCCTAAAGTAATAGAAGAGATACTTTATCCAGCAATGGAGGATAGAGTTTTAGATATAGTAATGGGAAAAGGCCCATCTGCTAAGACAATAAGGCTAAATTTAGAACCATTTACATTGATAGGGGCTACTACACAAATTGGGAAAATAAGTTCACCAATGAGAGATAGGTTTGGTTTAATACAGAGACTGGATTTCTTTTCACAAGAAGATTTGGTTTCAATACTGGCTAGAGCAGGGAGACTTTGGGGTCTCAATATAGATGATGATGCCTTGAATATGTTATCAGGATGTTCGAGAGGAACAGCAAGAGTGGGACTTAGACTGTTGCGAAGGTGTCGTGATTATGCAGGGAGTAGGGGGGTTGAGAACATAGATGTAGATGTTGTGGTCAATACTATTAAAATGCTTGGAATAGATAAACTTGGGTTAGAAAAAATAGATAGAGAGCTTTTGCTTTCTTTGTTAGATAATTTTGCTGGTGGTCCAATAGGATTATCTACTTTAGCGGCCTCTGTTTCAGAAGATGAAGTTACAGTAACAGATGTGTATGAGCCTTACTTGATGAAGTGTGGATTCCTGAAAAGGACTTCTAGAGGGAGGGTTCTTACGCAAAAGGGATTAAAATACATAGAGACATTTAGATATGATGAAGGTTAGTAGAGAAGGAAATACAGATAATGAGAAAAGGGGGAAGCTTCTTCTTTTAGCAGCTTTTATAGCTCTTTCACTGTTTGTAAGTAAAGTTGTTCAGGCGAATACTCAAGTTGTTATATCAAGAGTCTATATTAATGCACTTATATACTTTGTAATAGTATTTGTTGGGCTTCTGTGGGCATTTAATTTCCAAATTAAGAGGAAATCTTTGATTTATCTTCTTCAACCAGCATTATTTGTTTTTTCTCAGGAATTATTTGTTGAATTCTTCTTTTTCCAGAAATTCAGTAGGATCTATGAGGCTTTTATTCTTCTTTTGCTCATAATAGCGGTGTTTTTCATAAATTACTTTTCATTTCTATCTGCTAATGCATTCAATGTAAATCTTTACAAAAAGATACCATTAGCACAGGTGGCTAGGACGACTTCGTATATCATTTCGATATTCACAATGTATTTTTTAACATTCAGTTTCTTGCTTAGTGAATTTAATGTTTATTTTCTTTTGGTGTCAATTCTTATTTTTTATATAATAATTACCCTAATACATTACATAAACATAGAGATAGAGGATAGGGAGTTGTTTAGAAAGACAGTTATAACATCAATGATATCATTCATATTATTTTTGGGAGTTTTCTTGTCTGGAAGTACTCATGAAGTGATTTCGATAGCACCAGTAGTAGGGTATTACTTTGCAGTAAGTATGGTAACTCAGGAGAATATGTTTTTGGGAAATTATAAAAATGCTTTTTTATACATTATTTTTTTGGTTGTTATCTTTTTTAGTGTTTTGTTTGTAAATATTTTCAATATATAGTTTTGCAGAGTAGGGGTAGAGTGCTAAAAAACCTGTAGTAATGCAGTTAGTTGAAGCCCTATAGTAATCAAGTGTGGATAAGTATTTTTGTTGTGCCCTTCTAAAATTTGAAAAAAACACTCTATGAAAGTGGAGAATAACTCTGGGCATTTTAGTGATTATGATCATATTCAGAAGGGGGATACTACTCTAGTTAGAAATATGTTACAATTTGAAAACATATGACTGAGTATAATGTCCCTTATATGCGGTTAGTATATAAAATTTCTAGAGTAGCTGAAATATCATGAGTTTTTTAATATTTTCAATTAGTTTCTTTTTTACCATTTATTCATTTATTTATTCCACCATCTATTACTCTTCTGTTTTTCATAATATTCTTTTAATGTATGTTCCCCAAATTTTCAAAAGACCCCTACTCTTGTATGTATAATTTAATTCTAAGGTAGTATATTGAATCTATGAACAGTTTTCCAAAATTAGATAATCAGGATGATTATTTGATCTCCTTACAGAACAATAATTTTAGTAATCAGACAATCATTAATTATGCAAGGGATTTGTGTATTTTTGCAGTTTTTCTTCATTTTAGAGGGATTGAGTTTATGAATGTAACCAAGAAGGATGTAAATATGTTTAAAGGGTATCTGAGAGCTGGGCAACATCTTGAGGATTTAGATAGAATTAGGAAGGAGAATATAAAAAGTATTGATAGAACAAAGAAAAACAGGAGTGAAGCTCTGAGAGGCTCTACAAGTGGGTTGAAAAATGATGATGGTATAGATGGACCTGTTGATTCTTCTTCAAATGATGGAGTTAGGGTAAAAAAGTTTGAAAATGATTTTTTGGCTGGTGTATACAGTAAGGTATATGGAAGTCTTGGTGTATTAAGTTCTCCAAGAAATAAGGAGGCTCGAAAGAATGATGGCTTGAGTCCTAACAGTATAAACAGGATGCTTTCAGCTTTGAGATCTTTTCTAAAGTTTAGAATAAGTTGGGATTTGCCAATACCTCTTCCTCCTGATGCTATAGATATGATGAAGGCAGAAAAGAAATTAAAGAAGGTTGCTTCTAAAGATGATTTAGTGAGGTTAATAGAATCTCCTTTAGAATTTGAAAAGGATGAAAAAATTGCAATACGGAATAGGTGTATGCTTGAAATGCTTTTTGCTACGGGTATGAGAATATCGGAGTTGATAGGTTTAAACCTCGATCAAGTGAATAGCGAGGGGAAAATGTATATTTGGGGAAAAGGGAAAAAGGAAAGGACTGTATATATGACACAGAGGAGTTTGGATTGGTTAAATGCGTATTTGCGTGTAAGGCTGGAATTTGCATTTACTGATAGGGGAGAAGAAGAAAGTTTGGGTATCGAAAATATTGGATCTAATCAAAATGGTCAATCAGATTTGAATTTAGAGATATTTGATAAAGGAAATAGGAAATATATTAAAATAGTTGAGGAGTATAGGGAAAGTGGTTATTTGGAGAAATTTGACTCCCCTGCCCTGTTTATTCCTTTTTCTGGAAGTCGAGCTGGAAAACCAAATGCTAGAATTTCTACAAATCATCTTCAGGAAAAGATTGCTGAATATAGGAGAAGGTTAGGAATTCAAATTCCTACTTCAGCACATAGCCTAAGGCATGGTTTTGCAACTTATCTTGCTGAGGAAGGTGCAAGTCCAGTAGCTTTGCAGGTTCTATTAGGGCACTCAAGCTTAAATACGACTACAAAATATGTTCATGCAAGTGAAAAGTTTGCTGAAGAAACTGTGAGGGAAAAGCACCCACTTCCATAAGGAAAGGAAGAGAGTCTTACTTCTTTTGCATTTGATCCATTAATTCTTGTATGCGCTTCGTATCAGGGTTATCCATGTTTGCTTGTACTGTAGCAACAGCTGTAGGGTCTCCTTCTTGGTATCTTTTTGCAAGATCTTTTGTTTGTTTTGTCATATCAAGAGACTCTTGCATGTATTGGATAATATATTCCATCTTTTTTTGGTCAGCTTGATTCCCATATGCTTTAGTAAAAATTGTATCGTAGAGTTTTGAAAATTGCTCTTCATTTGTAATTTCCATGTTTGAAAGAGCGTCTATTTCAGGATCATCCACATCTTCTGGAATGTCTGCAAGAGCTCTGTCTACAGAATCTTCTACTGCTAGGGATAATAGCTTTTCTATCGTGTCATTGTCTAAACCTTCAGCTGACAATTGACTCTTTATTTGTTCTAATTGAGTGTTGTAATCCATTAAAGTTTATAAATAAAAGTTTATTTATTATTTAGACACGATATTTATGAGTTTCTGTGCTCCCTCCGTCCCTAACTCCTTGAGATTTTGTACTAGGTCTGGATTGGAGACTCCTCCTTGTATATCGGCAAGGTATTTGTTGAGCAAACTATGTATCTCGGATGTACTTAAATTATTCAACAATGTTTCTCTTGTAACTCCAGAAGAGATTAAATCCTGCTCAAGCATTCTAGGTGCCATCTCATGCCAACCTCCTCTATAGTTTGAAAAATTTTCAGCTCCTCCTGGTAGAACTCCAGTAGCTTGACCAGCTAAATTTCCATTCCAAGCTGACCCTGGAAGACTAACTCTGCCATTTTGTACAAGGACGCCTTCCGATACATTATTAACTACTTCTACATTTTGGTTTTGCAGACCACCACCTGCTGATTCTAGAGATGGTTGTTGCCCAAGCTGCTGTTGCCCTTGGTTTTGTCCCAAAGACTGTTCCTGATATTGCCCTGAAGGTTGACCTTTCTGTACCCCTTCGGTGGAACTAGGTTGATTTCGTAATTCATTTATAGCTACACTGTTTTGATAGATTTTTGCTGCTAGTCCTCCAACAAATGAACCTATTGTAAATCCTCTTAAGAATTGAGTGACATTCCTAGTTATTTTTAATATCTTTTCTTGCTTTTGAATGGTTTTTTCTAGTTTTGCTCTCTGCACAGGATCTGTTATACTCCCAAGCTTTAATAGATTATTTGAATAATTTGATGAAAGGAAATGTTCAACTGTAGCTGATGTCATACCAGCAACACCTGCTACTATGGAAGCCATTGGGAATGTTGCTGCTCCACCGACAAGTGAAAATCCTACTCCAGATGCTACACCTAATGCTATTACGGCCTTTCTGCTTAAATTTCTTTCTTTTCTGTCTCGTACAACCTCCCCCTTTTCTGCTTTTGATGCTTCTTGTTCTTTCTTGCCAAGTTGTTCAAGCTGTATCTCTGATGTCTTCCCTCCGTTTGCTCCCTTCTCTTTAGAAGTGAATTTCTGAAGCATTTCCTCTTGCTTCTTCGTATATAGATAACTTAAGTCAGTTATTGAACATGACTTTGTAGTTACATTTCCCTTCTCATCTCCGAATCTGTTAAGAAACTCTTTCTGATACTTTGCTTCTAATCTATTATTTAAAAATTCGAGATCCTCTGCTCCTATATGTCCTGCTTTCAGAGCTTGCTCGTATCCCTCTTTTGTTTTTGAATATTCATCATTGTCTTTCAAGAAATTTTCTTTCAGAAGTTTTACTTCTTCCTGTGTTAGTGGTCTTTCAGTTTTTAGACTTTTGTCATAATTTCTGAGTTCTTGCTCTGCCCTATCTTTTGCCTCAATGATTGTACCTTCACTCTCACCTGCTTCATTACCTGCTGTTTTGTTTTGTTCTGCTTCTTTTAATACATCATGTTGTGATGCAAATCTCTCAATATTTTGCAAAGTTGAATGAGGTGCTTTCTGTTGTTGTGTCCTACTTTCCTGTGCAACTGTTCTCCCA
>Ga0208825_1001392_pt1 | contig 18588 bp, 13 predicted proteins | sample AD_UKC113_MetaG_FD_184450 | JGI IMG/M metagenome (GOLD analysis project Ga0208825, IMG submission 184450) | Active sludge microbial communities of municipal wastewater-treating anaerobic digesters from Hong Kong - AD_UKC113_MetaG (SPAdes)... | ecosystem: Engineered > Bioreactor > Anaerobic >...
GATTATTGAATTATTCAAATTTATCGCCGTCTGATCGAGTCGCGAATGCCCTATAACGGCCCGGCGGTATAATTTCGTAAGCGTTACTCGACGAAGCATCCGGGCAGGGTCCTGGTACTTTAGCCGGTAAGCTGTCACGGTGCGAGGAGAGTACGGCGCGGTTTTTGCTGTCCAGGTACAAACTTTGTGACCTATACGAGTGTCGCGGTACAAGGTTGATCGGGAGAAGGTTACAAGTCAAGGTACACGAAATTTATTAGCGGGCACTGGCGCGGTCGCGGTATAAGCAATTACAAAGCTGTCAAGGGAGTAGGAGCAAAAGCAAAAACCGTGACGAGCTTATGAATTATACCGTCCGTGTTATGGGCCAGGCCTTATTTATTTGTCTATGTACCAGAATATTGTCAAGGTGTGCAAGTATTTTTTTTCGTTAGTCTTTGTGCAGAAATTTTATTGCGACGGCGCGAGGGAGAAAAAATTTTATGATTCTACAGTTTCTGATTTGCAAGCTCTTTGCCAAAGCTTAGAAATAAGTGCTGGCTTGTGTGGCTTTGGCAATGTGCTTGCAAATTAGTGTTTTGTGAGTCAAATTGATCCTCGAAATCTGAAACTGCCAGACGAACCTAATTCGATGCAATATATTTCAGTTAGATCATCATTCCATCAAATACCTCAAAATAATGTGTATTTCCAGTTTGAACAAAAAATTCATAATGACATGATTTCGATGTAGGGTAAAACTCTCCGGGATGTACATCATTTTGATTGTGCTGTGTGTTCATATGATTTGTCCATGCGTTCCACTGGTCATTCCCGGCCCAACTGCTATTTCCCCAGGTAATCATATTATTTCCCCAGCAAGAAGCATTGTTTCTCCAATTATTATTCATCCAGCCTGATTGTTTACTATAACAGAAATCATAGTTGTTCTTGTTGTGACCGTATGCATTATAAAAGTTTTGTCCGGTATAACATACCATTATGCTGTCATAATTCTGGTAAAGCTGTACAACAACAGTTGAATCGAAACCGGGAGCAATACAGTGTATTGAAACCAAACTGTCGTTTGAAATTGTAGTTGTCAATGTCGCCTGAACACTCTGGTTAGTGTTTGAATTCTTCAGCACTCCGGAATATGTACCAATAACTTTAGAAGCCAGAGAATTCCCAGAAGGATTATTAGTTTGAGAATCCTCCTTATTGCATGAATAAAAGAATAAGGTGATTATAATTCCGAGAGTTAGAACCACCGGGATCCTGATACCGGGAATTAATTTAATTTCTTTCATATTAAAAATCATTAATGAAGATTGAGAATTGAAGATTGAGAATTAACCTAGACTTTTAAAAAATCTAACATCTATATTACTAGCAATCTTAAAAGATTGACAATTATAAGCCTGCATTTTTTTGACCATCCCATGAAGATCAAAAGTATGTATTTTCAACACCCTATTGTTTCATCATGATAAATATCATATTAAATACTGGGACATTTATCAGCTTCTTATAATTTCGTAACAGGTAAAATTAAATTGATATTCAATGTATTGTAAAGTGGCAAATTATTGCACATTTTTACAACGCATTAATAACCGATTGGAGTTTGACAGTTATTTCCTTTGCAATATTTTCTAAAATGGAATTTTGTATTGCCATCATGGAAGCTACAGGATTCACGGCTGCCACTTCAATTTGGTTTTCGGAAATCTCCTGCACAATTACATTGCATGGTAACATGGTACCAATTTTATCTTCCGCCTGCAATGCCTTATATGCATATGGCGGGTTGCATGCTCCGAGTATTTTATATCGCCGAAAATCCACATTCAGCTTTTCCTTCAATTTCTCGTGGATATTGATTTCGGAAATGACACCAAATCCTTCTCTTTTAAGGGCATCTGTAGTTTTTTGTACAGCTTCGTCAAACAAAGTCTCCAATGTTTTGCTAAAATAGTAATCCATAATTTTCGATTTTAGGGCATTTGTGATATATTTTTCTTTCAGATATAAATTTAATCTTAAATTCAGATCTTTTATGACCTAATATTAATGAATCCTCCTCCGGGATTTTAGGCTTTCAATACTCGTATTGAATTAAATACTGCTATTAAAGCGACACCCATATCACCAAATACAGCTTCCCACATGGTTGCAACTCCAAAAACTCCAAGAATTATAAATATAAGTTTAACGGCCATAGCAAATAGAATATTCTGCCACACTATTCTTCTTGTTTTTTTTGAGATATTAATGGCTGCAATTATTTTTGAGGGTGAATCCGTCATGAATACTACGTCAGCGGTTTCAACTGCTGCATCAGATCCAAGTGCCCCCATTGCTATCCCAATATCTGCCCGAGCAATTACAGGGGCATCATTTATCCCATCACCCACAAATGCAACTTTACCATTTTTATTTTCCTCTATCAACTTTTCGATATGACTTACCTTATCTTCCGGCAGCAATTCAGAATAAAATCTATCAATATTTAATTTTCTTGCAAATGCTTCTCCTGTATATTTATTGTCACCGGTCAACATTACTGTTTCAATATTCTTTTCTTTAAGCTGTTGAATAGTGCTAATTGCATCATCCTTTAGGGTATCGGAAATAATTATATAACCTGCATATTTCTTTGCAATAGCTACATGTACAACAGTTCCTTCCACATTACAAAGAGGGTGCTCAATATTCTCACGATGCATAAGCTTGTCATTGCCTGCAAGAATTGTCTTATTATCAACTATCGCATAAATTCCATGGCCTGAAATTTCCTGAATTGCAGAAATCAGATTAGTCTCTATTGGACTGCCATAGGCTTCAGTTATTGATTTTGCAACCGGGTGGTTGGAATTTGACTCAGCATAAGCAGCATATTCAAGAATCTCCTGACGTGAAAAACCATTTGAGGTAACGACTTCGGAGACTTTGAATTCACCTTTTGTAAGAGTCCCGGTCTTATCAAAGACTACCGTCTTAACTTGAGTCAATGCGTCAAGAAAATTTGACCCTTTTACTAGAATCCCCTTCCTGGAAGCATTTCCGACACCACCAAAATAACCTAATGGAATACTGATTACAAGAGCGCAGGGACAGGAAATTACAAGCACGACAAGTGATCTATAAATCCATTCGCTGAATGTCTGGCCATTATATAAAAGCGGGGGGATAACTGCAAGCAAAACAGCACCGAAAACAACCACAGGTGTATAGTATTTTGCAAACGTGGTTATGAACTTTTCTGTTTCCGCTTTTTTTGATGAAGCATTCTCAACGAGGTCCAATATCTTTGAAACAGATGATTCTGAAAACAATTTAGTGACTCTGATCGAAAGCATCCCGTTCTGGCTTATCATTCCCGCAAGGACAGTCTCTTTCTCCTTGACTTTCCGTGGAACACTTTCACCCGTTAAAGCGGAAGTATCAACAAATGAAGATCCTTCAATTATTTCACCATCGAGAGGTATCTTTTCTCCCGGCTTAATGATAATGATGTCTCCTGTTTTTACGGTTTCTGGCGATACCTTTTTTGTTTCACCATCTACCCGCAGGTTTGCAAAGTCTGGTTTAATTTCAAGCAAAGATTTAATTGATTTTCTTGAACGTCCGACTGCAATATCCTGGAACAATTCCCCTACCACGTAAAATAACATAACAGATACTGCTTCAGGCATCTGGTCGATGGCAAATGCGCCAAGTGTTGCAACGGTCATGAGGAAATGTTCATTAAAAACCCTGCCTTTGACAATATTTTTGTACGAATTTGCAATAACTTCCCAACCGACTATAAGGTAAGCTGCCCCAAAGACAAGGTACTCCGCTATATGAAAAGGTGTATTGTGAATCCAATCCTCAAAGATAAGACCTGCAACAAGTATCATCAATCCGGCAACAGCTTTTATGATTTCCTTCCTGTTCTCCTGAAGCTCACTAATTGAGACCATTGACCCATTTTCACTTTCGACAATCTCAACCTCAGGCTCTATATGTCTTATCCTTGTTTTAACTTTCTCTATATCTTCTGTATCAATTACCATTACAGAATTAGCAAAACTGACATTAACAAACTTCACCTCTTTAAGAGCTGAAAGATTCTCCTCTATTTTTGAAGCACAAGAGGCACAATCCAGGTTTTTCAATCTGTATTTTTGTATCATGTAGTTTATTGCAAAGACAGTTTAAATAAGATATTAAAGACTGCCAGGAAAAACCCGGCAGTCTTCTTTCCTCTGGTCAATTATTGACCATCCCCGTTTTAATACTAAGTGTTTTTTCAACCTGCGTGACATAAATGATTCCATCACCCGGGTTTCCTGTATGTGCAACAGAGCTTATGATCCCGACTATCTTATCGACCTCCGAATCGTCACACACAATAACAATTTTAGCCACCCTGCTGTTGGTAATGGAAAAATTTGTTGAGAATGATGTTTCGTCACTCTTGAAACTCCCGGTTCCTTCAGCCAGGGTTACTGTCATATTCGGATAACCCGCTTCAAGTAATTGATTCAAAATATCATTTACCTTGAATGGTTTAACGATTGCTTTTATTTCTTTCATTTCATAGTGTATTAACCTTAAACATATTAACAAGCCATCTCACCTTGGTTCTTTTTAGCAGAAAGCAGATTGTATGCCCCCTTAACTACTACCCTTGCAGTCCTTATATCAAATTCATCCTTTAATACAATCTCAGTGTATCCAGAGGCAGTATTGCCTTTTTTCACTTCAACAATTCTGTATTCGGTAAACGGTTGCCCGGACTCTTCCTTGTTCTTGTCAAAAATGAAGATAAAGTCTTTATCATCGAAACTTACTATTGCTTCAGAAGGGAGAGTGGGGACCAGATTATCCGATGACACAATGTAAGCGTTCACATACATGCCGTAGAGAATGTTTTTACAAGGACTGGTAACAGTGGCAAAGACCTTAAATGTTTTATCATTATCAACTGACATTCCGGTTTGAATGATTACCGCTTCATGTTCATCATTTCCGTTGTTTACGTAGAATTTAACCTTTTGTCCCGGGATAGCTTTATCAGCATCTTTTTCAAAAAGTGTCAATTCAAGGAGTAATTTATCATTGTTCACTATTTCGAACAGGACATCTGAGGGAGAGACATATTTACCAATATTGACATTCACTGATTTCAGGTAACCATTAATCGGGGAGATCAGATTTACAGACCTTCTGATGTTTTCCTCCCTAAGCTGAACAGGATCAATGCCTATCATTACAAGTTTTTGTTCCAGTGAAGCCACCTGAGCCATAAGATTTTTATACTCCACAGTAACCTGTTGAACATTTTTCTCAGAATATACATCATCTTTATACAGATCCGTATGTCTGTCATATTCGGCTTTAGCAAATACAAGCCTGTTTTTCGCTTCAAGATAATCCTTCTGGAGGTCAATGAACTCCTGATTCTCAATCACAGCAAGTACCTGACCCTTGCTGACAGCATTTCCTGGAAGAAGGGATGAGTTTTTTACAAAACCACCAAAAGGCATACTGACTGTGGCCAGATTCTGTGGGGCAACAGAGATTACACCGTTGACTTTTAGTTCAGTTCCGACCGGTCTCATTGCAATACTTCCAAATTCTATCCCTGCAAGTTTAATCTGATCTTCTCTCATCTCAACAATTGTATCAGGGATAACTTCTTCAACTTTTGTTTCGCCTGTGGATTTGCTTTGCGTGTTGCATGATGCGATAAAGAATGACATTCCGATGATTAGCAAGAGAATTTTTTTATTAATCTTTCTCATAGTTTTATGTTTAAAATATTTTACCAGTAATAAATTCAATTGATATTATAGTCTGATTATAATTATTAATTGCATCGAGATAGTTTTGTTTTATTGCCAATGCTCTGTTTAGAGTCTGTACATAATCTAAATAGTCTAAAGCACCCGCCTTGTAACTTTTTGATGCCTGGTCAATGATGATATTAGCCTCGGGGACAGCCTGATTCTCGTAATAATTAACACTTGATGAGTACTTTTTATAATCATCTATTAATGACTGATAGCTACCCGATAACGTCTTGGTATAATTTTCAGCATCAACTTTAGCTTTTTCATAATTTATTTTGGAAGCTTTATTTCTTGATGTATATGGTACAAACCATAACGGGATTGATATTCCGGCTTGAATCCCGGTGAATCTGTCGCCGGATCCAAAAAATGTAGGTGTGCCATTAACATCTTGTGTCCCAATTATTGTCTGGCTGAAATACCCAATACTTAAATCCGGTAGCATCTGTGCCTTTTGAAGTTTCTTCTCGATATCAGATATTTCTACCTGTTGTCTCACATACCCAAGTGAAGGACTTTCATTTACTGACAAGCTGTCAAGACTAAAAAGATGATTTATCAGCTTTAGTTCAGGATCTAATGGAATCAGTGGCAATTTGCTATTTAACAACACCGTAAGCTTTCTACCGTAAATATTGATATCGGAATTGACCTGATAAAGCTGATTTTTAATTTCAAGACTTTGTGATCTGGCAGTTACCATTTCCAGGCGATTGGTTTCACCAGACTTCGCCCTGAGTTCTGCTGCTCTCAGAAAACCAGTAAATAAGCTGTCCTGATATATTAACAGGTTCCGTTTTGATTCCAGATACACATATTGGAAGTAGACCATCTTAACCTGTGATGCAATTTCCAATTGTGCAATCTTAAATGCAAATTCACTGCTCCTGATATTTGCATTGGCCAGTTTGTACCGGTTTGCATAAACAGTGGGAAATGCAAATGATTGAGATACAACAAAACTATTATCTTTTGTGAATGAATTGAACTGACCATACTGACCATCTATTGAAGTTTTAGGAAGATCTACACTCGCTCCTTTGAGGGCTTTATTAACATCAATCGAATAACCGGCAGATTTAACAGTAAGGTTACTATCAAGAGCAGTCTGGATTGCTTCCCTCAGGTTTATTCTTCTGCTTTCCTGTGCGTTTAATTTAGGAAGGAATGAAGATAACAACAGGAGAATTATGACAGGAGTAATATTCCTTATTTTTTTGCACGGCTTCAGGGAAACCTTACCGGATGAAGAAAATATGATATAAAATACAGGAAGAATTATAAGGGTCAGCAATGTAGCTGTAATCAATCCTCCTATAACCACCGTGGCAAGCGGTTTCTGAACTTCCGCACCCGCTGAAGTCGAGATAGCCATAGGAAGAAAACCAAGTGAAGCAACAGCTGCTGTCATGATTACCGGTCTTAACCTTGTATTTAAACCCTTAATAACCCTGTCATAGATATCGGTTATGCCTTCTTTTTCAAGACGATTAAATTCAGAGATCAACACTATTCCATTCAAAACTGCAACACCGAACAGTGCTATGAATCCCACACCAGCAGAAATTGAAAAATTCATTCCCCTTATCCATAAGGCAAAAACTCCTCCAATGGCCGACATTGGAACTGCCGTAAATATCAAAATAGACTGTTTGGCAGAATTAAATGTAAAATACAGCAGGATAAAGATCAACGCCAAAGCTACAGGAAGGGCAATTGAGAGTCTCTTTTTGGCAGCAACAAGATTTTCAAACTGTCCGCCATAAGTTACATAATAGCCTGTGGTAAGTTTGATTTTTTGATCAATCTGTGCAGTAACTTCTTTTATAGTACTTTGAACATCCCGATTGCGTACATTAAATCCTATTGTTATCCTGCGTTTCGTATCCTGCCTTGAGACTTGAGCAGGGCCTGATTTTACCGAAATATCTGCCACCTGTATGAAAGGAATCTGATGGCCATCCGGAAGTGAAACAGAGAGGTTTTTAACATCTTCAAGATTCTGTCTGTAGTCTTTGTCAAGCCTTACTACAAGTCCGAATCTTTTTTCCTCATCATATACAACACCTGCCTGGCTACCGGCAAATGCTGCACGAAGTACAGAATTTACGTCTTCAATAGTAATACCGTATTGGGCAAGCCTGTCACGGTTGTACTCGACCTGAATCTGCGCCAAACCAGTCACTTTTTCAACATTTATATCCTGAACCCCGGTAATATTCCTTATGACCTTCTCAACCTCTGCTCCCTTTTCAGCCAGAATTGCGAGATCATCTCCGAATATTTTTACTGCCACATCCTGCCTTGAGCCAGTCATAAGTTCATTAAAACGCATTTGTATTGGCTGTTGGAATTCAAACTTTACACCGGCAAGTGTAATCAGTTTCTCTTCCATCTTCGCTACCAGTTCTTCCCTTGTTTTTGCAGAAGTCCATTCACTTTTATCTTTTAGAGTTATAATATAATCGCCTGTTTCCATCGGCGTGGGATCTGTCGGGATTTCTCCGGCACCTATTTTGCAGACAGTATGTTTAATTTCAGGAAAATTCTCAAGAAGAATTTTGTTCGCTGCAATAACCTTATCAACAGTATTTGACAGGGATCCTCCCTGAAGTGTTATAACACTTGAAGCGAGGTCTCCTTCTTCAAGCTGTGGTATAAACTCACCACCAAGCCTTCCGAAAATAAACAGACTTATAGCAAAAAGAATTACGGCAGAGCCTGATACTAAAAGCTTGTGTTTTAGGGCATATAGTATAGCAGGATTGAATGCCTTATGTATAATATCCATAATCTTATCGGAAATATTTGGTTTATGCTCGGTATCCTTACTTAGGAATAATGCCGAAGCCATAGGGACATAAGTAAGGGAAAGAATAGCTGCTCCTATCAGTGCAAAGGTGACCACCTGAGCCATTGGTCGGAACATCTTACCTTCAATCCCAACCAAAGCCATGATTGGGAGATATACAATTAGTATTATAATCTGACCAAAAGTTGCAGAATTCATCATTCTTTTGGCAGAGTCAAGAACATTTTCATCCATTTGTACCTGATTAAGTTTTTTGATGCCCGGATGATGATACTTGCTCATTGAAATTCTGTGTACAACGCTTTCAACGATTATCACTGCCCCATCTACAATCAGTCCAAAATCTATCGCACCAAGACTCATAAGGTTCCCGGAAACACCAAAGATATTCATCATTGAAATCGCAAAAAGCATTGATAATGGTATAACGGAGGCAACAATAAGCCCTGCACGCATATTACCCAGTAGTAAAACAAGTACAAAGATTACTATTAATGCACCTTCAATAAGGTTGCGGGAGACTGTACCGATGGCACGGCCTACCAGATCAGAACGATTTAGAAATGGAACAATTTTCACCTCTTCGGGTAATGATTTCTGAATTGATTCAATGCGTTTTTCGACATTATCAATCACCTGGTGTGCGTTGGCACCTTTCAACATCATTACCACACCACCTACCACCTCACTCGTATCTACTACGAAAGCGCCATAGCGTGTAGCATTGCCATATTGTACATTAGCGATATCCCTTATCAATACCGGTATCCCGGAATTGCTTCTTTTAACTACAATCTTTTCAATATCATTAAGTGATTTAACCAGTCCGATTCCTCTAATGAAAAAAGCAGTCGGTTTTTTATCAATATACGCGCTACCGGTATTTTCATTGTTCTTTTCAAGAGCATTAAAAATATCTGTCAGTGTAAGATTCATTGCTCTAAGTCGTTCAGGGTTTACAGCTATTTCATATTGCTTCACGAAACCTCCATAACTGTTTATGTCAGCCACTCCGGGTGTACCAAGCATTTCTCTGCGAACAACCCAATCCTGTAAAGTTCTTAGTTCCATTGGATTGAATTCCTTCTCATGACCTTTCTCGACTTCAAGCCGATATTGATAAATTTCCCCTAACCCTGTAGAAATTGGGGCAAGTGAGATTTGGGCAAGACCTGAAGGAATAGATTCTTCCGCCTCTTTCAATCTCTCACCAAGCTGCTGTCTTGCCCAGTATATGTCCACATTATCTTTAAAAACGACTGTCACAACGGATAGTCCAAGCCGGGAGATAGATCTGAGTTCAATAATATCGGGTATATTAGCTACAGAGACCTCAATTGGGGCAGTTATAAAACTTTCAACTTCCTGTACTGCTAACGACGGCGCGAGTGAAATGACCTGCACCTGGTTATTGGTTATATCCGGGATTGCGTCTATTGGTAATTTACTTAGTGAGAAGATACCCCAGCCAATAAGTGCAAGAACGAATAAGCCAACAATAAATTTGTTCCTGACTGAAAAGGTGATTATTCTGCTTATCATGTTTATTTTTTATTAATTATTTAATTGTCAGATAATATTTTATCAGATTCTGCTTGTTCTCGAAGTAGATCAGCTCCGGATGCTTTTTTGTTTTAAGGCCAATGACCGCATCTGACTTCAAGATTTTTTTCCCTGAAATTGTATCTTTAGCAAAAGCATCTGTGTTGTAGTTTTTGTTCAATCGTTCATAACAATCCGAACTACAGACATTAAAAAGATGATAGTTAATATCATATTTTAGAGTTTTATGTTGTCGAAGTTTATTTCCGTCCATACAGGCCCATTCGTGGTTTATTTCTTTTCCATAGAACGTCCTTAACCTGTACCAGTATCTCATTTCGCAGCCATAGTATGCAATAATCCAGATAGTTGATCCAATAAGAAAGAAAATTCCAAGTCCCATAATTGTAACACGCCTAAATTTTTTTCTTCCAATTTTGCCTGTAAAAGCTTATTGTTTTTATATCGACTCTTGTAATTCATATGTCAATATTTTGAATAACCTTATCAACAAAAATTCTGCGATTAATAATAATGCTTTATGAATAAAGGAATTAGGATAAAATGTTGATCCTAAAAACTATTACCTGTCTGACCAGAAAATGGTTCAGAAGTTTATAGAAGCATTAACCGATTTTGGGAGGTTGCCAGTAAGAGGAAAAAAACGAAGAAACATATGAAGCTGAATATGCTTTGTATTCGTTGAAGGTATATTCCATACACTTTAGACGGATTGTGTTATCGGCAGGTATTACATTAGATATACAGCAATCACAAGTGCAGAAAGGTGAACAATGATCTGTAGTTTTATGATTACTATCTGTTACAGGAACAGATAGTTCAGATTTGTTAAGGTTTTTTAAATGTGGAACATCAACGCAAGGCATCGCCGTGAGCGTCACAATATAAAAGGATAATATTAATGTAAAAAACTTCATACGTTCCAAGTCGCAAATATAATACCATTTTCATGCAATTGAGTTGCATTTATTTACAATTAACACAAATCCCTTTTACAACCATATTTATACTATCGAGTGAAAATCCAGATGGCAACTTTATTCCCGGAATCGGAATGTCATTCAGGCAATAAGTTTGGCCACATTTGATGCAACTGAAGTGAACATGAAGGTCCTTTGGCTCGCACATGCAGCTATCGAGACATAAGGCATATTTGACTGAACCTGTTCCATCTTCTATACTATGAATGAGCTTGTTTTCTTCAAAGGTTTTAAGTGTCCTGTAAAGTGTAACTCTGTCGACCTTATCAAACTTTCTTTCAAGATCTGTCAGGCTGATTGCGATTTTTTGTTCAGTCAATATTTTAAGAACCAACTCACGCATTGCCGTTGGTTTAATATGATGTTGCACTAATTTATTATCCATTATGATTAGAATATTAAGTTTTTTAATAGTTAAACTACTACTTTATGTCCTTTTGAACAAATTGGTGCTGATAAAACAATGGCTCTTTTGATTTTGCAGAAGCGTTGGCTTTGTGCATAGGGGTAAAATCAAATGTGCCATTTGTGGGTAGGTTCCAGAATTTTAAAATTTTTACGCACGGGCAAATCACGATAGAAAGCACAGAGGGTTCTTGTCATGTTAAAGCTGTCAAGGGTGCGAAAAATTTTATCACCATGCATTTAACTGTCATGTTTATAGAGGCTTGCCCATAACTGTTTATACATTTACTTTAAGTACACATAAACTCAATTTTTTTATGTTATTGTTTACCTTTTATATATAATACCTTTTATCAAATCTGATTTAATCTTGTATCTCCACAATACACTGCCGCGTCAGTCACAATAACATTCAATCATCAATCCCAAAATCCCAACTTCTTTTATTATTGCCTGACCTCACCTATCCTTTATCCAGCGAAAATTAAACAATATCCTGGAAAATGGGAAGAAGATTTGTCATTGATTTTTTACCTTGTTTAACTCACTTATATAATGCAGATAATCTTTACATTAACTGTTGCAGTAAATTTATAATAAGTCTTATTTTATTGATTTAAAGCGACATGTGTCCATTTGTGTTGAAATAACAGCAAGATATCGGTGAGTGGGAGATCGTGTCTCAGGAGGCGCGGGAATGGCCTTATTTGGCATTTTGTAATATGTATTATATTGAATATAGCAAAATAACCAATACTTTTAATTTTAATGTCTTTTATTTCAATTATTTATGTTATAGACTGACCTGATTCTGCCAATATCTTAATATTGATTATTGTTAAAGGAATAAAATTGCAGAGTCAATTATTTTACTTTTGGCGCGAGCCGACCGCGGGTAGCAGACAATTTCCGGCAAAGTAAGTGGGGCATTGAATAACAAAGGCAAGGCTTCAGTATTAACCTGCAGGACTTGGCTTTTCTGTGTAATGAAATATTGCTTGCCTGCAAATCCGCATCTTGCCGTATAAAATTGGATGCCACAGGCGGGCACTTATCTAAATGTGAAGGTTACGATTTATGTTGCGTACCTATTTCCTATGAATTACATGCAACGCAACATTATGAGAGCAACCCGAGCACCTGTTTCCACGGTTGATAAATCTAATTACTTAGTATTTAATATCATGATTATCAGGCATAATTTAAAAACGGATCAAGCTTGAACTTTTCAAAATTACCGGGAGTGCTTCCTTTGAAATAATCACGGATAAATAAATGATCAACAAGCCAGCTGTCTGGTCTATGCCGGGATTGATTTTTATGTAATTTCTCATAGATTGGGATCTTCTTACCAGGATACTTTATTATTTCAGACCTCCTATCCCCAAGATTGATATACAACATGCCGCCGAAATGTCTTATTATTTCATATGCTGCAACAAAGATCCTGTCACATTCACCAAATATAAGTATCTCCTGCTCCGGAAATTTGCCGAATACTTCAGTTAGTTGCTGCCTCTCATAGTCAGTATATGTAGATTTCATATGCCACTCCAATTCAATTGAGAACCAGCAGGTATCTTCAATAACATACTTCTGATATTGCCTGAGTATCCATCTGTATGATTCATCCAGATGGTCTTCTCTTAATATGCCTATGCATGCGCAATCCATAATTATATATCTAATAAATAATCATTTCCGGAAGTGGTTTGTTTATGAATCCCTATCTAACTGCCACTCTGAAATATTAATCCGACAATACCTGCCCCAATTGAAAAGATCTTACCTGAATAGCTTTCATCATAATCCTTCGCTTTTAAATCCTGCATATGATACCCTCCCTCAAATGTTAATCCGATATGTGATTTTACAGGGACAATAATACCAAATCCAAGGGCAACGTCAGATCCTGAAAATTTAATATCAAAATCAGAACTATAGTCAGATTTCATCCTGTAATACCGTATTCCTAAATCAAAATATGGAAACACCTTGCTCTGAGGACCTCCTAAGGCTAAGCCTATCTGAGGACCAATACCTATTCCGTTCGATTTGTAATCTCCCTGTGATTCGGATGTGAATTCAAGGCTCCCTCCAACAAAAATGTTCCTGGTAATAAAGTGATTTATGTTCGGTGCAAATGTGAAAGTTGTTGCCTTATCGCCGTCAACTTCATACAGATCTCCTCCCTGATTCATAAAACTTGCTGATCCGGAAATAATTGTAGCTTTTTTATCAACGGCATATTGCTGCCCGTTAACAATTGAGCCAAGCAGGCCCGACAAAATGATGAAAAGTATGACCCTGTTTTTCATTTCAATGATTTATAAAGGTTTAAATATACTAAGACTCGGTTTTAATTCCTTCCAGAGAATCTAAGGTTTGGGCTATATTCATTGTGTTATTATCCCTCCCTGTAACTCTTTTATACTTTATCTGTCAGCTTATGCCGCAGACCATGCAACGGAAAAAGCACTTCCCCGCCAGTCCCAATACCGCCACTCAACCCTCCCTGTTTACAACTCATCTTATTTTCTGACTTCACTTATCCTTTATCCTGTGAAATATAATAATTATCGGGGTAAATGCCAATTAGAATAATCATATTCCGATAGTGACCTGTACATCATTCCGGTTTGGAAAACATAAAGAATTAGCTTGCTTAATCTGGTCGTCAGAACCTGAGATAAAAACCCGGTCCATTGCAGGTAATTCCGAATTTTAACTCGGGCCTGACCACAGTTGAATATCTGAGTCCTTTATTATAAATCGAAACCGCATTCCCGGCATGTTTATTATATGCAGATATGAAGGGGATCGAGATCACGACAAAACCGGCTCCGATTGCTGCAAGGGTCCAGTTGGGATCCCCTCCTGCCACAGCTGTTCCAAGTGGATAACCGATAAGGAATCCTCCTGGAAGCTGAAAGATCATACCTGCAGTGTAGTTGTTTTTTGCGATTTTCATTTCAGAAAATGCTTCCTGGTTTGACTTTGTAATTTCAAGAAGCTTATTAGGTGTCAGAGTTGTGCCATTCTGCCGGAATACAGGACCTAACCTGTTAACGACTGCAATGGAATCGGACCCGTTCTGACCAAACATATTTACAAAAACCGAAAGCAGGAACAATGCAAAAACTGATTTCTTCATCCCGATCAAATTTATATCACTGATTAAACGACCATGTTTCTCCGGAATTGCCTTCCTGCTTCGGGTATAATTCATTATCCATGGCTTAAATCGATATTATCCGAGTTCACTTGTCCCTTATAAGTGGGAATTTACATAATATCGGTGGAGAAGCAGAAAGAAAACACAGCCGTATCCTGGTCAGTTTTTAATGAGTTCATCTATCTCGTCGAGATGAAGTTTCAGATGCGGGGAGAAATCTTCAATCATTCTTCTTAACGTGATTCTTTCATCAGGCCCTGCAATCCATTCATTCTCCAGTTTTGAATCATCGACATTTTGTATCACATGGCAGAAATGAATCAGAGAATATTTCCAGAGTTGAACAAGATTGTTCCAATCCTCATCCTTGTAATTCTGAATGGCAATCCAGCGATCATTATTCCCATATGTTGCATAGTTCGGGAATGTCAGGGGACTCTGCTGATACTGCAGGTGAACAATCCGGTGAATATTATTAGATGCCGAATCAATGAGATGTCCCAATATCATTTTGACAGTCCTGTTCTGGCTGTTCCGGCGCCGTGTAATTGTCTCTTCCGGCAGGGAAACAAGTCGTTTTTCCCAATACCCGACTAAAGCCTGGATTTCATTTTTTATTGAAGAAGTTTCTGTCATGTTAATTATTTTATGTGTTGCTTTTAAGTCATTAGCCCTGTTTTGATTCATTGGAAAGAAGAGTTTCAACCTAAATGAATCAATGCGCAAGATAAATATTTAATATCAATGTTATTGATTCCAGCCAGAATAGAGTTTCCGGAAATCGGGGTTCTGAATATGATTCGGTCGCGTCCCGGGCTGCTTTGACGCTTTCAGATTTCTGATCGAAAGTTTTAATATGCATTCTTAATATCGGAGCTGAAGCATAAATGCTTTCTTCAATGACTTCAGTATCAATATCTTCAAGGTTGTATTCTAAATACATGATCCTGAATCTGTTTTTAATTTGCCCGGTTTTATCAGGAAGCCGGGATAATTTTTAACTTCAGTCCCTTTACTTTTCGGGCTCAATTATCATCAGGATACTGGCAATATCAGAGTTGACACGTTTTGTATTTATCTCAGCCATAGTAATTTTAACTTCCAGTATGGGGCCGGTAAGTTTTCAGTTAAAGTGTTGAAGTGTTTTTTGCACCCCGGATATTCTTCTTCAGAACCCGATAAGGAAAAAGTGTTGGGATTAAAGGATCAAACAACAGTAATTCTTAAAAAACATTAAAAGCAATTTATTGACAGTTAAGTTTATTATATTGTCATTGTTTGACCGGGCATCCTATGTTTAAAATAACACCTAACATTCTTGCCATCAGCATCCTGGCATCTTTCCAGTCGCTTTTCTCACAGGAAAACGGATTATTGACAGCTTCTTTTACAAATTCTGCTGTCGTGATCGACGGAAATCTTAATGAAGCAGCCTGGCAGGAAGCCCGGACTGTATCTGATTTCATTCAATATGAGCCTGTCGAAGGGATAAAATCAAACGGCAGAACCGAGGTAAGGATACTCTTTGGAAAGGATGACCTGTACATAGGTGCCTTGTTATTTGACAGGAGGAATAATATTGAGAATAATCTGGGGCGGAGGGATGAATATAACAGGGCCGACTGGTTCATGGTATCCGTCGATTCGTACAACAGCGGCAAGATGGCATTTACATTTGCAGTGAATGCTGCAGGGGTTCAGCTTGACGGACAACAGGACGACAACAGAAAGGTCAGCTCGGGAGCAACTAATCCCTTGCTTCCGACGGGCCTTGATGTCTCATGGGATGCAATATGGTTTTCAGACGTCAGTATAACTGATGAGGGCTGGTCAGTTGAAATGCGTATACCTTACAATATGCTCAGGTACTCAAAAAAAGAGATACAGACCTGGGGTGTTTATTTCTCAAGGCGTAATCCAAAATCAGGCGAGGTTTCCGAATGGCCGTATATCCCGCGTGACAAAAGGAGCAACCTTGTCTCGGGATATGGGAAAATTACCGGAATAAAAGGTATTGATCCAAGGACTAATATCCAGGTACGACCATATGTTCTTGCCGGTCTTGACATAAGTGAAAATGAGAATGCCGCCGGCAAAGCTGATTACAGGTTTAAAAGCAGTACGGGAGGTGACATTAAAATCGGGATAGGGCCAAATGTGATCCTTGATGCAACAATAAGGCCGGATTTCGGCCAGGTTGAAGCTGATCCGGCTGTTCTCAATCTGACGGCTTTCCAGACTTTGTACCCTGAAAAACGGCCATTTTTCCTCGAAGGTGCCGACATCTTTAAATTCGGCATAGGAAACAGCAGGCTGTATTATCCCAGGCGGTTTGGTGCCGATGAACCTATCATAGCAGCTGTAAAACTGTCAGGCCGCACCGAAAAGGATCTTTCATTTGGCATTATGGGTGTTACAGCCGGGGAGAATTTCAACCCTTCCAACAATTATGCAGTATTCCGCGCAAGCCAGAGGATAAATGAATATTCATCGGCCGGAGGAATCCTTACATATTATTACAGCCCCGAAGCCAAAGGGACAGGGTGGCAAAGCATAACAGGTGGTTTAGACTGGGATTTAAGATTTGATAATAACAGGTATGGTTTCGAAGGAACTATAGCGTTTTCCGACAGAAATTCACTGGTTCAGGGAATCAAAGACCAGACAGGCATGATGAGCAGCCTCGCCATACGTAAAAGGCAGGGCATCATCGACGGACATGTAGCCCTGCTCATGTTTACCGACCAGTATAATCCTAATGATATCGGATGGATAACATTTGAACAAAACTGGTACCAGATTTGGGCCAATCTCAAATACAAGCTTAAGGGAGGAAAGGAATTCGGCAATTTCCAGCGTGGAGAACTGAGCCTCGATTATGCAAGAAGGCTTTCTATGCTTGAAAATTATGACATGGGGAGTGAAATTAATCTCAAGATGACCCTTACAACAAAAAAGTTCAGGCAAATCAAGGCCGGTACCGCCCTGATAAGCCCTCTCGGGGGGTATGATCTCTGGGAGACAAGGGGCCTGTGGGTATGGGCAAAGCCAAAAGGGGCTGAATTATCGGGGGAATTCTCCACTGATGACAGAAAGAAATGGAAAATAACGCCAAAGGCATCTGTAAGAAAATACGACAACAAAGGTTCGGAATATATGATCGATTTTCTGGGTACTGTGATACCCGGGACAAAAGTATCCCTCAGTGCGGAAATCAAAAGTTCCTGGGAAAATGACAAAACCGCATGGGCGTCGAACGAAACATTTTTCCATGATGACGCCGGCTGGAAAATCGGCAGCTTGTCTACATCCCCCGATAATCTGAACCGGGAGGATCTAACGGCCTTCAACGACGATGGAACTCTCGCGACTATCCTTGCAGATGTGAAGGAAAATAAACCCGGCTGGTTTTATGTACCAGTGTTCGGAGTACGTGATACCCGATCGGCCGACCTTACGGTTAGAGGTTCTCTTACTTTGACAAGTAAATTTTCAATGCAGCTTTATTCGCAGTTTTTCGCGGCAAAAGGACGGTATGGCAATTTCAGCATACTGGCCAATCCCGACAAAATGGTTCCTTTCCCCGGGTACCCCAAAAGGAGGGATTTCAACTATAAAAACCTGCAGTCAAATTTCGTAACAAGGTGGGAATACAGACCCGGATCTGCAATTTATTTCGTGTGGAGCCATTCGCGCAGAAAAGACGAGGAAATGAATCCCCTTGCTCCCTGGGGAGATGATCTGTACGGACAATCACTTGGGGGACAGATATCAGAGCTTTTCAGGGCATTCCCGCGAAACAGTTTTATGGTAAAAGTCGATTACGCATTT
>Ga0208825_1001396_pt1 | contig 18567 bp, 16 predicted proteins | sample AD_UKC113_MetaG_FD_184450 | JGI IMG/M metagenome (GOLD analysis project Ga0208825, IMG submission 184450) | Active sludge microbial communities of municipal wastewater-treating anaerobic digesters from Hong Kong - AD_UKC113_MetaG (SPAdes)... | ecosystem: Engineered > Bioreactor > Anaerobic >...
TTCATTTACCACCAGTGGTCCCGAGTTGGTTACTTACCAGGGAGTCCAAGAGTAGAAATGCGTGGCGCAATCGACAGGAATAATCCTATTCATTTTGACCCTGCATTAAGGGTATTAAGACTATCCCCTCTGATAGATAGTAAAGAAATCTTAACTTCCTATATAAAGCATATTAGTAGATTTGGGGCGAAGTTTCTACACGGTTATCCAGGAGCCATTGCTTCATTCGCGAATTCAATAAAGAGATTTGGGTTGAATTTACCATTTAAATTTCAAGCAGTCTTATTTGCCTCCGAGGCGGTTTATGAATGGGAGCGCGAGATTACTCAAGAAGTTTTTGGATGCAGAGCTTTCAGTCATTATGGAATGACAGAGAAAGTAGTGTTAGCTGCGGAATGTGAGAAGAGTAAAGACTATCATTGCATCCCACAATATGGAATTACGGAATTCGATCCTAATACAAATGAGATAATTGGCACTGGATTTCTTAACTTTGCCAGCCCTTTTATTAGATATAGGACAACCGATATTGCTTCTCCGCCTATATCTCTTGGCTGTTCAAAATGCGACAGAAACTATTTTCCTGTATTCCCTAATGTGGAGGGAAGAATTGGAGACTTTATCATTACTCCCGATGGGTCTTTGATATCACCGGCATCGATTACACATCCCTTTAAGGATCTCGTTACCATAAAAGATACTCAAATTGTTCAAGATTCTTTAGAAAATGTTCTACTCTTTGTAGTTCCTTGGGAAAATGTCGATAAAACAACCTTGGAAGCTGAAGTTAAAACTCTCTGTAATGATTTGTCGCAGCTTTTTGGGGAGCGAGTCAGAGTCCAGTGCGAGATAATAGCTGAAATTGAACGCTCGGCATCTGGGAAATTTAAATGGATAAGATCTGAACTAACAAAGAATATAACAGAAGATGGCATCTCATAACTAACTGGTATCCTGATAAAGGCTTAACTATTTTTTGGACTAAGGTAAGACTTTAAAATATTTAGCTATCATTTAGCAAAAAAGAAATAAGGTCGGCAGGAAGGGTGCAGAGTCCTAAAGAACTTATGGAAAACCTGAATGTCGCAATCTACTATGATCCATACTTAGAATACTCAAACGAGGCCCCATACAGTCCACAGCTTAGCTTTCCGGAATATCCGCTCAAAAGCTTGAGCAAATGTCAGAATCATGTATATGAATCATTAAGAAAAACTTTATTTTTAATGGGATTAGACAAAGAAAATTTTGGAAGCCAAATATGGAATCCGCTAAAGGAAATAGTAGAGCCTGGCAACACGGTCGTTATAAAACCGAATTTCGTGCTGGACCGGCATGAGAATGGAGGTGATATATTTAGTATAATTACTCATCCGTCTATTATAAGAGCTATCGTTGATTATGTTTATATCGCGTTAAAAGGTGAAGGCAAAATCATTATTGCGGATGCGCCTCAGATGGATTGCAATTTTGGACGATTAATAAAATTGACTAATTTGGATTCAATTGTTCATTTATATAAAGACGAACTTGATTTTGATATTGAGGTTTATGATCTTCGGGATTTCTGGCTTGATGTCACAAATGCTCCTAAGGCTGCTTATTCCAAATATCGGCACGAGCTGCCCGGTGACCCCCTAGGAGGCAGCATTATAAACTTGGGTGAAAAAAGCTTGTTATATGAGTTAAAAAATTCAAAAAACTTTTATGGTGCTGACTATAACAGGGATGAAACCATAAAACATCATCATGATGGGATTCAAGAATACCTGATATCCAACACAATTTTATCCGCTGATGTTGTAATATCTGTGCCTAAACTGAAAGTACATAAAAAGACAGGCATAACGATAAATGTTAAGGGTCTTGTTGGCATAAATTTAAATAAAAACTATCTTGTCCATTATAGACTTGGGACACCCTCAGAAGGGGGGGATCAATACCCCGATAATATTCTCAGCAGACAAGAAGAGACGGTACTAAAACTGCAAAGGGCTGGATTTGATATTCTTCTTTCTAAAAAAACTAGTCTAACAGATACTCTTTATGAATTTGCCGTAGGAATAGGAAGAGCTTTGTTGAAGCCCTTGGGTTTCGAATTAAATAAAGAGAAGGCCATATTTGATGGGGGCAATTGGTATGGCAACGATTCTGCCTGGAGAATGGCAATTGACCTTTTAAGAATCTTTATCTATTCAGATAAAAGAGGAAATTTAAGAGAGAGTCCTTGCCGAAGGGTGTTTTCTATTGTCGATGGCATAATCGGAGGAGAAGGAAATGGCCCTCTAGCACCTGATAAGAAAAAGTGTGGTTTAATAGTAGCAGGAACTAATTTTTGTGCGGTTGATTGGGTCTGTGCCCGTTTGATGGGATTTAACGACAAGAAGCTCAAAATCTTGAACTATCCGCTTTTGTATCCCGAGGTTTTCCATTGCTGTAAGGAAAAAATTATGCTTCACACAAACACCGAACGTTTGAAGGGCCTGCTAGATCAAGGAAATAAGGAAAGGTATTTTTCATTTCGTCCGCATAAAGGGTGGGAGGGATATATAGACACGTTCTGATACGAGTTTATTGTTACTTTCAGTCATTAATTGCGATATTAACTAATTCATCAAAGGTTATGATAGAAGGTTCCAATAATAATTTTAGACAAGCTAACTGCGGAGGGAATATGATAATAAATGATAATTATAAAAGGCTAGAGGCAGTTGAAAATGCTTATAATAAGTTGGCAAGCGAGCGCCGCAATTGGCAGAGCAAGTATGATATCAATTACCAGATAATGAAAATGCTATGCGACTATGCTCTTCTTTCACGGTTAGATATGGTCGGGAAAAGGGTACTAAACATCGGTTGTTTCGAGCCCATTGATGAGGTTTTTTGGGCTAGCATAATTTCAGAATGGCATGCCATTGATATTAATAGAGAAGCTATTGAAATGGCTCAGAGATTAGCTAGCGAGGCGTTGCCAGCACATTTATATTCGAAATTGAAATTTGCCCAAGCTGATGTTACAGAACTTAATTCGCAAGATGGATTTTATGATATAGTGCTTTGCTTTTCTACTATCGACCATATACCCGGCGACGATAAAAGGAAGAAAGCGATATCCGAGATGTGCCGCGTTTTGAAGCCAGGCGGACATTTAGTTATTACTGTTCCTAATAGGTGGGACTTATATTACTCTTATTATTCTAATAAACTTCAAAAGCAAGGCACAGCTATATTTGGTTATGAATATCAATTTTCTCCATTAGAATTAAAGAAGATGCTTAAATCTAATGGACTAATAATAGTCGATTGTGTATCAACAGCATTTAACCCATACTCATATTTTGATCGTATTCTTCGAAAGTTAAAGCTGGCCAAGATGAAAATTTATTTCGGTACCAGATTCGGTTTTTTGGCACAAAAACGATGAGATAAGAGCATCGTGAACATTTATGAGAAGTGAAAGGTTGAATTATTATATTGATAAGGTCCAAGCATATCCACCTCATATTTTAATGAAGAAGGCATTCATAAAGTCAGTGGAAATTTTAACCCAAAAGTTGGAAAAGTTTGATGCGAAGTTCTTCCCGAGACATATTACAGACGATCAGCTTGTCGAGAACTTAAAAGGAATTATGAGCCTTCAGGAACTATTACGCTGCATACGAGGGAAACGGCCTAATTTTTTCATCGATATATCGAAAAAAGAGGATCTGATTAATCTAATCCAGAAAGAATTCCCCGACTCAAGAGAAGAAATCATTGGTGAGGCTGACAAAGTTTGTTCCCATGTCTTTAATCTTCTCGGATCGGGGGATGTCAACCTTGATGATTTTATACGCTTGCAAGGTGGTCGACAAAATTGTGGCTACCTGCCTTGGCACTTCGATTTTAAGATTGGATACTCTTGGAAACCAGATAAGTTTTATAAGGAGATCAAGATACCCTATGGTATAGCTGATATCAAGGTCCCGTGGGAACTTTCGAGATTTCAGCATTTGACGACATTGGGTCAGGCATATTGGCTTACTGGCAGTCAAAGCTACGTAGAAGAATTTGTAAAGCAGGTTGACGACTGGATTGATCGCAATCCGCCGAAGTTTGGAGTCAACTGGGCCTGTACCATGGACGTAGCCATCCGGATTTGCAATTGGATCTTGGGCTTTTACTTCTTCAAGGATTCTCCTGCTCTTACAGATAGATTCATGGTTAAATTCATAAAAAGCCTTCTAATTCATGGGCGCCACATCATGGCCAATTTAGAGAATAGGGGAATTACTAACAATCATTATCTTGCTGATCTGGCGGGATTGATTTACCTCGGGGTTACATTTCCTGAGTTTAAAGAAGCAAAAATGTGGAGGAATTATGGCATCCGGGAGCTTATAAATGAGATGCAAAAACAGGTCTATGATGATGGTATGGACTTTGAGGCTTCTACCTGTTACCATCGACTTGCAACCGAGCTCTTTTTTTATCCAGCCCTACTGTTGAACTTGAATGGAGTTCAACTTCCGACGACATTTAATGAAAAAATGAAGAAGATGTTTGATTTTGTCTTATACGTGCTAAAACCTAATGGTCGGATGCCACAGATTGGAGATAATGATAACGGCCGCGTGCACATTTTAAATAAAAGAGAAATCCTCGATATGACATATCTTCTAGGATATGCTTCAATTTATTATAATGACCCTGCTTATAAAGTAGCTGAATTTGGTTTCGCACCTGAATGCCTATGGCTATTTGGTCCAGAATCTTACTTGCGTTATGAGGCGATGCGTGGGAGATCCTTGCATGAAATAGGTAGCAAGGCTTTTCGAGACTCAGGTATTTTTGTCATGCGGAATAACAAAGATTATATGATTATTTCCTGCGGCCCTAACGGGCAGAGTGGACTTGGGGGGCACTGCCATAATGACAAACTTAGCTTTGAATTATGCCTAGATGCAGTTGATATTATAGTCGATACTGGAACCTATACGTATACAGCGGAGCCAAACAGCAGGAATAAGTTTAGATCAACGAAAGCTCATAACACAATAATGATAAACGGTGAAGAACAAAATAGGTTACTTAAGCGCCAATTATTTAGAATGGCGGATGATTCGCAAGCACAGTGCTTATGCTGGAAAAGTGATTACGACACTGATTTTTTTATAGGTGAACATTTAGGTTATCAAAGGCAGCCTTTACCGATCATACATAGACGTTCCATCCGTTTTCAGAAGGCAATTTCTCAATGGATAATTGAAGACAATTTGATAATCTCAAGACTTCCAGAAGAGCAGATTTCTTGCCATATAGAGATATTGCTAAATCTTGCCCCCAATTTAAATACCAAGATAGAAGGGACAAAGGATGAACCTGTCATAGTCATCTCATATGGGAACAATTGCTCACTCGGTATAAAGCTCATAAACGGATCTTTATTTAATGGAACTTTTAAAAGAGTTGTTTCATCTTATTCTTCTTCTTATGGAGAACAACAAAAGACTGAAATGCTTTTATGGATTTATGAGGTCGCGACTCGCAAAAGTATAGCTTATCAAACATCCCTCTATAAAATGGAGTTATTAATATAATGATAAGGTCTAAACAATGAAGGCGAAAAGCTCTCTTGGCTTTTACGGTATGGGGGAAGCAGAGCAAACAATGGGAGTCATTACTCGAGCAATTGTACAGAAACGTTGGATATCACAATTGGGTAGGCTAATCGGAAAGGTTCCGCCTAACGGCATGCATTAGATTATTTTCCAGCGAGATTTAAAAAATGAATGGCGAAATAGATAAGGCAGAGCGCATCTGCATTGGTTCGTAGTCTAGTTATTTCTATAGAATGAAGGATATGGAATAATCCTATCCATACTGTTAGAGCACAATTGCTAATAGAACGATAATGAAAATTTGATATTGCGGGAGATAGCGTTTCAGTGCTGGCATGTCTTTTGAAGATTTATTGTTGTACATATTGATGCCGACGATTTAGACAGGTATTAGAAGGCAAAGAGCAGAGGTCTCAGCATATGTTGTAATAAATTTCCTTGATTGGACAAAGCTAGGAGCTATGATGAAGAATAAAGGGAATAGATAAGATCTTTAAGATAAAGATTTCGAACCAATTATTCTATAAGATTGTAAAGGTTTTTATTGGCGTTAAGACTTATCAATATCAGGTGAAACAGGAGGGTAGAAAGGCCCAAAATGGAGAAAAAATTATTTGTGAGCTTATATAGTTAGGTATCGTGTATGCAATAATGAATGTTTTTAACATAAATATCTATTTGGTTAGAAAGCATTTACATAAATAGTGGGATGGTCTAGTAGTCAAGACCAAAATGCATCTTATGTGGGGATACATAATCTAAGTTGATAGAATTGACCGAGCGTTAAGTTCATGAACATATAGGTCATATGATGAAGAGAGTGATGATAATTACATATTATTTTCCTCCGCACCCGCAGGTTGGATCTTTGAGGCCCTACGGTTTGGCTAAATATCTTCCATACTTTGGCTGGGAACCAATTATCCTAACTGTCAGACTTCCCTATAACATCATTAATAACGTCAGAATAATTGAGACAGATTATCCGGGTGATGTGACTGACTTATTAAAGGATAAGCTGGGTTTAAAAGCGAAGGTGGCATTCAAAGAACAAATCAAGCTACCTAATTTTATGCAAAAGAAAAGACATAATATATATAACAAAATTGTGGATATGATAAAAACCTTTGTTTGTTACCCGGATGATCAAAGATATTGGTTAAAGCATGCAATAACTGCGGGAGATCATTTATTAAATTCAGAGAAGATAGATGCAATAATTAGTACTTCAGGTCCTGTAACGTGCCATTTGATTGCAAATGAGCTAAAAAAAAAGCATAAAATAAAATGGATTGCTGATTTTCGCGATCTGTGGACTCAAAATCATTACTACCCATTTTTAAAGATGCGAAAAATGATTGAAGAAAAGCTGGAAAGAAAGACTTTATTCAATGCTGATTTGCTCGTAACTGTATCTGAACCATGGGCTAAAAAGCTAAGATTATTCCATCAAAAAAAGTCGGTAGTCGCAATTCCTAATGGGTATGATTTAGAAGATACTTTATTTAATCCAGAGTTGACGAAAGACTTCTCGATTACCTATACAGGAACATTATATCGAGGCAAGCGCGATCCAAGTAATCTTTTTATTGCAATAAAAGAATTAATATCAGAGCATACGATTGAGCGTTCTAAGATAAAAATAAGATTTTATGGCCCGAAAGAAGAATGGTTGCAAAAAGAAGTTGATAAGCTGGGTTTGTCTGATATGGTTGAAATCAATGGCTATGTTCCAAGAGATATCTCATTGAGAAACCAAAGGGAGTCGCAGATATTGCTAATACTAAATTGGAACCATCCTGATGAGATAGGAACGTTGCCGGCAAAAGTGTTTGAATATCTTGCTGCAAAGAGGCCGATCCTAGCTATAGGTGGGCCAAAAGGTGCGCTATCGAACCTATTAGAGGAAACAGGCGCGGGTTATCATGCTTCTGATATTCCCAGTGTTCGTGATTGCTTAACTCACCTTTACGGTCTATATAAAAAATATGGATTCGTGCCATACGAGGGAATTGACGTCAAGGTAAGGGAATATAGCCAGCTGAAAATGGCAGAAAGATTTGCTAATATATTATGAACTTTGCCAGATTTATTACTGCATCTATTACTTGAGGCATCTCCTGCCAAGGAAAGGTAGTTTTAAATTTAAAGTTCAAAAGATAAAAAATATTGTTGTCCATTTAACTATAATAAGCCTTTGATCCAAGAGAATCTATAATAACGGCAGTTTTAGGCCAAGAGGCATGTTATTCCTTTATCACATTTTATACTGAGTTCTGGATGTTCTTTCTAGAATCAGATAACTTTCGATATAGATAACATTATCTCTAACATTGGAATAAAATGAAGAACAAAGCCATGTAAACTTTGTATAATGGTCTAGGAAATTCAGACTAAAGGTGGTCGCAAAATAAGGTGTTTTTTCCTTAGAATAAGATAGAAGGAAACACAGATGAAAAAGCGTGAGACTTATGATGACCAGTTCAAGGCCAGAATGGCGCTGGAGGCGGCCAAAGGGGAGAAGACGATTTCTGAGATAGCAGCTTAGTTTGAGGTACATCCCAACCTGATAATGAAGTGGAAGAGGCAACTTTTAGAGAACGTCGGGGGCGTATTTTCGAGGAAGCAGAAGTCGGAGGATGGGTCGGGAGCTGGGGCGACGTGGATACAGAATTGGGCGGCTCAAGGGTAAGGAATCTGATGAGGCTTCTGGGGGTAGAAGCGATTTATCCCCGGAAGAGATTGAGTCTTCCAGCCAAAGGCTATCAGATTTATCCTTATCTACTCCGGGAGGTAGAGATAGACCGGCCAAACAAGGTCTGGGCAGCTGATATTACCTATATCAGATTGAAGCATGGGTTTGTTTATTTAGTGGCAGTGATGGAGGTTTACAGCCGTTATATAATCTCTTGGCGGCTAGCCAATACGTTGGAGCCTGGCTTTTGCTGTGAGGTCTAAAAAGAGGCTCTGGAGAGTGGCTGCCCGGAATACTTCAACACTGACCAGGGAGCCCAGTTTACGAGCTCTGAGTTTCTCTCTATACTCCAGAGGAAAGAGATAAGGATCAGCATGGATGGGAAAGGACGGGTGATTGATAATATTTTCGTGGAGAGGTTCTGGCGGACCTTAAAGTATGAGGAAGTCTATACCAAATGCTATGAGACGGTAGCTGAGTGCAGAGCCAGTATCGGGGAGTTTATCCGTAAATACAATGAAGTGAGGTTGCATCAGAGCTTAGGGGTATATGATACGCCTTTTGAGGCTTATTATCAACTACCAGTGGGTGCGGCATGTTAAAAGAAATACACCTTAAAAGAGGGCTATATTTGGTCTTGACTACTAAACCGTCTCCCATGCCAAATCTATTTTGCCGCAAAACATGAGGGGGCATGCACAGCTTGATCAATTAACAAATCTTTTCGTAGGGAAATTAGGGAAATAATGAAAAAAGCATTAGTCACTGGTATTACAGGGCAAGATGGGTCTTATTTGGCTGAGTTTCTCCTTAATAAAAGCTATGAGGTTCATGGCCTTATAAGGAGAGCTTCCAGTTTTAATACTCACAGGATTGATCACTTATATGTTGACCCTCATGAGTCAGAAGCACGTCTATTCCTTCATTATGGTGATCTTGCCGATGAGAACGCATTTACAGAGATATTATTAACCATAAAGCCAGAGGAGATTTATAACCTGGGTGCTCAGTCACATGTAAAAGTTTCATTCGAAATGCCAGAATACACAGGAAACATAGATGCTCTTGGGACGCTCAGATTGCTCGAAAGCATAAAAAAAACTGGTATTAAGGCGAAATTCTATCAAGCATCTTCTTCCGAAATGTTTGGCGCCTCTTCACCACCCCAAAATGAGAAGACTCTATTTTATCCCAGAAGCCCTTATGCTGTGGCCAAAGTTTATTCATACTGGATAACCGTTAATTATAGAGAAGCATATGGTCTATTTACCTGTAATGGCATCCTATTCAATCACGAGAGTCCCCGCCGTGGGGAGACATTTGTTACGCGAAAGATTACTCGCGGTCTGGCTAACATACTTTCTGGCAAGCAAAAAAGACTATATCTAGGAAATCTTAACGCTAGGCGAGATTGGGGCTATGCCCTCGAATATGTTGAAGCCATGTGGTTAATGCTTCAGCAAGATAAGCCCGAGGATTTTGTAATAGGTACCGGCGAGAGTCACAGTGTGAGAGAATTCGTAGAAAAGGCCTTTGATTATGCCGGCATAGAAGTTGAGTGGCAGGGGGAAGGAAAATACGAAAAAGGCATTGTTAAGAGTCATGAGAAAAAGTGGCAAGGCTGTATAAAGCCAGGGGACAAGATAATTGAAATTGATCCAAGATATTTTAGACCAGCAGAAGTGGAGAATCTTCTTGCTGACATATCTAAAGCAAAGAAGTTTCTTAAGTGGGAGCCGAGTGTTACTTTTGAAGATTTAGTCAAAATAATGGTCGATTATGATTTGCAGCAGAATGGGTTATCTGGCAGAGGAGAAGGCTTCGATATTGTAAAGAAAGGAAGGTATAGCTGGACAAATCATGAATTTTCTTTCTATGAAAAGGTTAGGGAAAGAAGATGAATAAAAAAGATAAAATTTATTTAGCCGGTCACACCGGACTAGTAGGCTCGGCTATTTTACGTAAGCTTAAAAAGGAAGCCTATGAAAATATAGTTGTCAGAACCATTGAGGAACTCGATCTGAGACGTCAAGGAGATGTTGAGGAATTCTTTGAAACGGAAAGACCTGATTGTGTTTTCTTGGCAGCAGCCAAAGTCGGTGGCATTCTCGCTAATAATACATATAAGGCGGAGTTTATCTACGATAACACGGCAATTGCTTTAAACGTGATTCATTCTTCGTATAAATATGGAGTAAAGAAGCTTCTTAATCTTGGCTCTTCTTGTATTTATCCAAAAAACTGTCCTCAGCCGATGAAGGAAGAATATTTATTAACCGGGCCTCTCGAGCCCACTAATGAGCCGTATGCTATTGCCAAGATTTCTGCCATAAAATTATGCCGATATTATAATGAACAATATGGAACAAATTTTATCTCTGTAATGCCCACGAATCTTTATGGGCCTAACGATAATTTTAATATTGAAACAGCGCATGTACTGCCTGCATTGATCAGGAAATTCCATCTGGCTAAGTTATTATGGCAGGGTGATTTTGAAAGGATCAAAGAGAACTTTGTCAGATACCCGGTAGGTTTCGGTTTGGACAGGCCCGATAACAATTGGGATAAAGAGGCAATATTAGAAGTTCTTGAGAAGGTAGGTATATCGTCTGAAAATTTAAGAGTTGTGGTAAAACTCTGGGGCACGGGCTCGCCTTATCGTGAATTTATGCATGTTGACGATCTGGCCGCAGCGTGCTTGTTTCTGATGGAAAGATATGATTTTAATTCTATAGGCGAATTTATAAATATTGGTACTGGAGAAGACATAACAATAAAAGATCTAGCCTACATGATAAAGGGAATTGTTGGGTTTGATGGAGATATAAAATGGGATGCGTCGAAGCCCGACGGTACATCAAGAAAATTATTAGATGTTAGCAGAATGAAAGAGTTAGGGTGGTATCCTACTGTTAGCTTAGATCAGGGCATTAGAATGATCTATAAACGTAGCATCGAGTCTATAGTTTAAGGACAGCAAATAAGAAGGAAGACGAAAATGTAACAAGGTTATACTGAATAGACGGCTCTAAAAATCTTCGGTCATTGGCTTATAAATATGCAGTCTTAAGAACAATGCTCTATCCAGTGATAGCGACAAGGCGTTTTTCTATCGATAAGAAGCTAAGCTGCAAAGCTGTGGTTAAACGAGTTTGGCTCTTTTGAAGAAGCTGAGGCCAGAATCGGTGCCTGGATAGAGGAAGACTATAATCGGCTCTATGTCCACTCAGCTCTGGGCTATTTAAGCCTGGAATAGTTTGCTCAGCAATGGGTTTAAACACAAGAAGCTACATCGCATGGAGCTTAAATGTGAACCGGGTTAAAGCCGCAGCCTGTAATCCAAACGATATTGATTATTTTTGTGAAAAGAACTCTATCTCTCAATGCGAGAAAAAGTGTCTTGCTTTTTGGAGTTCACTACAAGACTAATAAAAGCAAAACAATGAAAAAAAAGAAAAGCATATTATATAGGGTGTTCATCTTTTCACTTATAAGTGATCCAATTGTCAATTCAATTTATGGAGCTATTTATGGGCAAGAAGAGCCGATATTTTTGGGCATGTCATTTCTTCAATTGTTCAAAGGAGCTATGTTGCTACTGTTAATCACTTTACTTGTTTTAGGACATATGAAGAATATTATCTTATATATAAAAAAGATGAGGATTATATATCCTCTTGTTGCTTTGAGCTTATCGGCAGTTATATTGTCAGCCTTTTCTGCCGCATTTTCTGACGGCTTAATATGGACATTTAGGATTGTCTATCTTACTGTTATTTTTATTAGTGCTTTTATACTATCTAAAGAGAACGTTATCAATCGAAATGATTTAAAAGCGGTGGCTGGGTTCATAATTGCCTTTTATTTTTTAACTCAAGTGTTTGCAATTTTGAAAGGGAGCGGCGGGGTTTATAATTTAAAATATGGAAGTTCAGGGTATGTGGCAAATGCATCTGTATTGGCAAATAGCATAAGTGGGAGCATAGTTTGTTTTTTCATCGATCGCAATTGGTCGGTAGCTGACTTGTCCTTCATCTTTATTTCAATGGTATCGTTGATATTTACTATGCGGAGATCAGAGCTAATTGCTTGTCTTTTTGCGATAATAGGAGTGATTATACTGAGATCATTTAAAAATGGAAAGATATTATCATCTGCATTAATTCTAATAGTCTTGTCCCTGATGATCTTGGCAATATTGCGCGGGACTCACATTGGAAATGAATTTACAAAAAGAATGGCAGATTTAAATCCAAATGCAGGCACGGCCTCAGGCCGATACATATTTCAAAAAATCACCCTTAATCATATCTTAAATCGAGGCGTAGTTTATAATATTATCGGAGAAGGGCCTGGAGCTATTAAAGACCTTTTAGGAAGAGAATTTGGATCATCAATTGGGGCACATTCAGATTGGCTAGACGTTGCAATGGCTTATGGTTTGATAGGTGTCATGTGCTTGCTTTGGTTTATATTTGAAGTATTTAGGCTAACTATGGCTTGCTTCCGTGCCGGAGTTGGAATTTATGTTATGTTGTCAATATCACTGATTATGGTGATAATGTCAATTGCAAGTGGGGGAATATTCGGTATGGCGTATGCTGTTACTTATGCGGCCATGGGGCAAACGAATTATATAATAATGAGAAATAATATACGGGGCAGAAACTTAGTGAATAACGAGGCCATTTAGTTCCGGTGGGGGAATATAATAATAGAGTTATGAAATACCGAATGGAAAATATAACCAACATTAAAGCTATTATCATATGTGATGGGGATCCTTGGGGAATTCCAAAAGGGGGGTCGACCACGTTTGGAAAGTATATGCTTAAATATTTTGGTAAAAAGGTAGCAATTGCAAGTCCTTGTGACGATGATTCTATACCGTTTGGTAAGTGGGTACTCAGAAACTACAAAGATTATTGCGTACCTTATTTAAGCCTGGGCTTTAACAAGGTTAGTAGTGGCAGTAAACCATTTATCCCTGCAAGAGTAAAGTTGCTTCTAAATTCATTACTTTGTAAGCCACAGTTAAGAAAAATCGGAGTTAAGAATTTGATGGTATTATCACCAGAGCTAATGTTTAGTTTGTCCAGTTCTAGGTGGGATAGTGTTTGTCTTTATATGGCAGGTGTTAATAATCCTGTAAGCAAATCACGTTATCATATCTTTCGAAGGCTAGACAAATGTTATGATATATACTTTGCTCACGTATTAAATAAAACTGACCATCTAACTATCTTAGCCTGTGCCGATGAAGCCCATATTCATGAGTTTCAGAAAAAATATGGAATAATAGAGAAAAGAATAAATTTGGAACCCGTAAATTCATATTATGATTCTGATATATTTTTTCCCGTCTCCATAGAATGTGCAAGACATAATCTTGGTTTGGATCTGTCCAGTATTGTTTTAGTTACAGTTGGAAGACTAAATGAATTTAAGGGATGGAAATTTTTGTTAAATGTGATAAGTGAACTAAGAGTATCTGGATTAAATGTCAAGTTGATATTCGTGGGAGATGGAGAAGATAGACGAAAAATACGATATGAAGCGGAAAAGATGCGTTTATCAAATCAAATAGATATAACCGGTTTGTTGAGCCAGCAAGATGTATCGAGTTATATAAATGCTTCAAATATTTGTGTCTTTGGATCATATGCAGAGGGTAGGTCGATGGCCATGATCGAATGTATTGCCTGTGGTAAGCCTCTAGTTACAACGGAGGTAAGCGGGACAAAAGATATAATTAAAGAGGGAATTAATGGATTTATAATAAATGATCATAATACAACCGAGTTTGCAACTAAGGTTATGAAAGCCCTGTTTCTTAAGGATGCTAAGGAAGCTTCTATTAAGATAGCAACGAGGTATAGCTCAGAAAACTTTTATGAAGACATTATCAACGCTTGGCCTATATTAAGTTAAAAGTAATATACCAGTTAAGCATTCTGTTTCGTAAGCGATTATGATATATACTGACCCCCTGAGGAGGTGAACACCTCTGAGAGATAGAGATTATAATGGATAAGGAGGTGTCAGGATGAAGTTACGGAAATGGAGTTCAGAGGAGAAGATGGCCATTGTGCTGGAGGGGTTAAAGGGGGGAAAAATCGGTAGCTGAGATCTGTCGGGAACATCAGATAAGCCAGGCATTGTATTATCGGTGGCGGGATAGGTTTTTGGAGGCTGGTCAGAAGGGATTAAGCAATGGGGGCAGTGAGGATGAAACGAAGGCGCTTCAAGCTCAGATAGAGAAACTGGAGAAGATCATAGGGCGGCAGATGATTGCGATCGAGGCTTTAAAAAAACTCAGAAGTTAATCTCGGGGAAGTAGTCGAGCTGATGAGGGAGCGAGGGGTGAGCTTGAAATCGGCCTGTGAGACTCTCGGGATAAGCCGGACCGGGCAGTATCGGAAGGAGAGCCAAAGGCCTGGCTCAAATAGGGATAAGGTTCTCGTCTTTTGAGGAAGCTGAGGCTAGAATCAGTGTCTGGATAGAGGAAGACTATAATCGTCTCTATGTTTGGGGTATTTAAGCCCGGAGGAGTTTGCTCAGGGGTGGGCTCAAGCCCAGGAAGCTACATCCGCAAGAGCTCAAATATGAACCCGGTTAAAGCAGCAGCCTGTAATCCAAACGATATTGATTATTTTTGTGAAAAGAACTCTATCTCTCAATGCGAGAAAAAGTGTCTTGCCTTTAGGGGTTTACTACATTCTTTTGGTTATATTTTTAACCAAGCTTCGCCTGTTACTTCTCTCTGGTTACTATATTTGGCCTATCTATGAAGGTTTTGCTAATTCACAATTTCTATAAATCCATCGCTCCTTCTGGAGAAGATATTGTCTTCAGAAAAGAGTCTGAGCTTCTTAAAAAGAGCGGAGTCAAGGTGGTTTCTTATCAAAAAAACAACGATAATATTATGAGCATCTTAGACATGATAAGAGCTGGTATTAATATTCTATGGTCGTGGAGAAGCTATAAAGAAATATCAGAATTAATAGATAGGGAAAAACCAGATTTAGCTCATTTCCACAACATTTGGTATCTAATTTCAGCCTCTGCATATAAAGCTTGTAAAGATAAAGGAATACCGATTATACAAACCTTGCACAATTTCAGGGTTATTTGCATCAATGGCCTTTTGTACAGAAGTGGCAGAATATGTGAAAAATGCTTAGAACATAAAAATATTGAGGGATTACCATTTAAGACGGATAAAAATAAACTTCGGATTCTTATCAATTCACTGAGGTATGGATGTTATAGGGAATCAAGGTTGCATTCCTTGCCTCTAGCACTGGCAAATTACATTAGCTGGAGATTGGGCATATGGAATCGATATGTGGATGCTTATATATGTCTTACAGAATTTGCCAGGCAAAAATTCATTAGAGCTGGCTTACCGGCACACAAGATACATTTAAAGCCAAATTTCTTAGATAATAATTTAAATCCACACTATTTTCATCGTAACTACGCTGTTTTTCTCGGTCGTATAACTCCTGAAAAGGGTGTGAATGTTTTGATTGATGCCATGAAATTAATAAGACTGCAGGTGCAACAGACTGATGGTAGAAGACCTCAACAAATAAAAGCAAGCCAAGCAACTGTTAATAAAGACATGGGCTTCAGCTTAAAGATAATTGGAGATGGTCAGCTTAGGGCTACCTATGAAGAAGAGACGAAAAAGATTGGGTTAGCCATATCATTTGAAGGCAAAATGAACTTCGATAAGTATGTGGAAATTCTAAAAAATGCCATGTTCGTTGTTCTTCCGTCGCTATGTTATGAAGGCTTCCCAATGGTAATTTGTGAAGCCTACGCATGCGGGAAACCGATAATTGCCTCTAGGATAGGTGCGCTTCCAGAGCTTATATTAGATAAAGAAACTGGTTTGCTTTTTCAACCTAATAGTGCAAGAGACCTCGCACAAAAAATTGCATGGATGATTGATAATGATTCTGAATGTATTCGCATGGGCAAAAGAGCCAGAATAGAGTTTGAGGAAAAATATTCTGATAAGAAAAATGCCGACAAATTGATAAAAATATATCACAATGTATTAAATAGCTGATTACAGCAAGTAGGTCAATAATATGTATGAACATCCTATTACTTTTCAAAACATAAGAATATATCCCCTGGGACTCTCTGATGCTTTTCGGCTGATTATTGGACACATAGGAAAAGTGAACGGAATATATTTCTGTTTTTTAAATGTCCATCTGATCTCTGAAGCCCAGAGGGATAATTCTCTTAAGCAAGTCCTAAATGAGTCGGCCGGTAATTTTCCTGACGGCATGGGAGTCGCCCTGGCATTAAAATTTCTTGGCTATCATTTCAAGGGGAGAGTTAGGGGAGCAGACTTGGTTCTTATGCTTTGTAAATTCGCTTCAACTGTCGGATTACGTATTTTTCTTTTGGGATCTACCGGAAAAAACTTGGTTACTTTAAAAAGGCTATTACAGGATTCCTATAAAGGATTAAATATTGTAGGAGCTATTTCTCCGCCTTTCCGGCCTCTTTCGAAGGAAGAAGATAAAAGGGTTATTGACCAAATTAATAATTCTGAGGCTGATATTCTTTTGGTTTCATTAGGCGCACCAAAGCAAGAGAGATGGATGCACGAGCATAGGGGCAAGATAAGGCCTATACAACTAGGTGTTGGAGCTGCATTTGACTTTATCACTGGGGCCGTTAGACAAGCCCCACATTGGATGCAAAATGTTGGCTTTGAATGGCTTTACCGACTACCTCAACAGCCAAGAAAAACGGCTTCGAGGATGCTATTAGCTCCAGGATTTTTATTGAAGACCATTATTGAGGTTTCTCGAAAAAGACAGGAAAATAATGCTACTTAAATTAGCAATACTTATATGCTTTATTTCAGCATCATTCTGTCTTCTCCTAATTATTATTTCTAAAAAGAATAACTCTCTTTTGGATCAAGTTCATGGGATTCAAAAGGTCCATCGGCAATCTGTGGCCAGAGTAGGTGGGATCGGAATCTTTTTTTCGTTTTTAATTGGGATTAATGTTTTAAGCATCAAAAATAATAATCCGAGCTATATCTATTTATTGGTATCACTATTGCCAATTGTCCTAATTGGGTTCTATGAGGATATAAAAAAGAAAGTAGGACCAATATGCAGATTAGATATATCGTTTTTGTCTGCCCTGCTTGCTGTCATGCTTCTGGGGTCGTTAATAGAGAGGACTGGAATTACTGTCTTGGATTTTCTTGTCCGGTCTAAAATTGTAGGCGCAACATTTGCCTGTATTGCTATAGCCGGTGTTACCAATGCCATAAATATTATAGATGGGATGAATGGCTTATCTTCAGGCACAAGCATTGTGCTCTTTGCAGCAATTGGATATATTGCGTTTAAGTTTCAGGACTTTTTCATATTATCAGTTGTTGTTGTGACGGCAGCGGCCATATTGGGTTTTTTCATTTGGAATTATCCTTATGGGCGAATTTTTCTGGGCGACGGAGGAGCCTATTTTATCGGTTTCGTTTTGGCTGTATCTTCGATATTGCTTGTCAACAGAAATAATCAGGTTTCGCCATGGTTTCCGATTCTGATATTGATATATCCGGCCTTTGAGACTCTATTCACAATTTATAGAAGAAAATATCTGAAGAAAAGGAGTCCCGTTTATCCTGATAACCTGCATCTTCATAGCCTTTTTTATAGAAGAGTCGTTCCTGTCATTTTTAATAATGGACATAATGTGGTGACTCAGAATGCGATGACCTCGCCTCTGATCTGGGGATTATCGGTTATCTCTGTAGTACCTGCGGTTATATTTGTAGATAATACTTTTGCTCTCATTCTTTTTACTATTTTGTTTGTTCTACTGTATATCTTTCTTTATAAATCAATTGTTTGTTTTAAAATCGGGCATTTAATAAAAAAGACCGTGAATGAAAAATCGGACGGCTAATGGATAAATTAAAACAATAACAAGATATTGCTGGTTACGATTTCACGCTAAGGAAGATAGAGGCGCGGGAGGCAAGATAGTTTGCCACCGCGCCTTTTTTTATACAATCGCGGGTGGAGATTCAGGCTGGCAAGTCATAGCGGCCGGCAGGGCGCAAAAAATTTATGTTAGCAAAAGTTGAAAAGTGAACTGTTATCCAGTTCAAAAGTGAACTCTTGGGCCATGTCAAGTTTAGTTTGCAATTTGGCCATCGTAAACTCTCCATTTATTCACCTTAACTAGCTGCTTGGGCTTGCTCTGACTCTAACAACTGCC
>Ga0208825_1001398_pt1 | contig 18548 bp, 16 predicted proteins | sample AD_UKC113_MetaG_FD_184450 | JGI IMG/M metagenome (GOLD analysis project Ga0208825, IMG submission 184450) | Active sludge microbial communities of municipal wastewater-treating anaerobic digesters from Hong Kong - AD_UKC113_MetaG (SPAdes)... | ecosystem: Engineered > Bioreactor > Anaerobic >...
CCTCGCGCAGGATCTCGCGCAGGATGTCGTAGGCCACGGTGCGCGCGGTGCGCACGCGCCCGCTGCCCTGGCACTGCTCGCAGGGCTCGCACAGCACTTGCGCCAGCGACTCGCGCGTGCGCTTGCGGGTCATCTCGACCAGGCCCAGGTGCGAAAAGCCGCCCACCTGCGTCTTCACACGGTCGCGCGCCAGCTGCTTGCGAAACTCGGCCAGCACGGCCTGCTGATGCTCGCCGGGCGCCATGTCGATGAAATCGACCACGATGATGCCGCCCAGGTTGCGCAGCCGCAGCTGGCGCGCAATGGCCTGCGCGGCCTCCAGGTTGGTCTTGAACACCGTGTCGTCGAAGTTGCGCGAGCCGGTAAAACCGCCGGTGTTGACGTCGATGGTGGTCAGCGCCTCGGTCTGGTCGATGATCAGGTAGCCGCCCGACTTCAGATCCACCCGCCGGCCCAGCGCCTTGGTGATCTCGTCGTCCACGTTGAACAGGTCGAAGATGGGCCGCTCGCCGCGGTAGTGCGACAGGCGCGCGGCCGCCGCCGGCATGAACTCCTTGCCGAAGGCCATCAAGGCGTCGAACTGCTCCTTCGAATCGAGGCGGATCGATTGCGTGCCCTCGCCCACCAGGTCGCGCAGCACGCGCTGCAACAGGCGCAAATCCTCGTGCAGCAGCGAGGCCGGTGGCTGGCGCGCGCCCGCCTCGCGGATGCGCGTCCAGGTCTTGCGCAGGTAGGCGACGTCTTCGGCCAGTTCGGCGTCGGTCGCGTCCTCGGCGTTGGTGCGCAGGATGTAGCCGCCGGTCTTGCCCTCGGGCGTGGCGGCGTGCGCCAGTTGCTGCACGCGCGCGCGCAGCGCATCGCGCAGGCTGGCCGGGATTTTTTGCGACACGCCGATGTGCTCGTCCTGCGGCAGAAACACCAGCATGCGCCCAGCCACGCTGATCTGCGTGGACAGGCGCGCGCCCTTGGTGCCAATGGGGTCCTTGATGACCTGCACCATCAGGGTCTGGCCCTCGAACACCTGCTTTTCGATCGGTCGCTGGGCGCCGCCGTTGCGGTGCGCGGGCAGGCTCTCGCCGTCCAGTGGCCGCTGCCACAGGTCGGCCACGTGCAGAAAGGCCGAGCGCTCCAGCCCGATGTCGATGAAGGCCGACTGCATGCCCGGCAGCACGCGCACCACCTTGCCCAGATACACGTTGCCCACCAGCCCGCGCTCCAGCGTGCGCTCGACGTGCAGCTCCTGCACCGCGCCGTTTTCCACCACCGCGACGCGCGTCTCCTGCGGAGACCAGTTGATCAGAATGTCTTGTTGCATGGGCACCTTCCTGGAAGGCGCCCATGATGCCTGAAGGCCAGCGCGTGGCGCTATGCCAGCGCGGGCTGAACGCCCCGCATGCCCCGCATCAGCTGCGGCTGCAGGGCCACCACCTCGCCGATGACGATCAGCGCCGGCGGGCGCACCCCGTGCTGCTGCGCCAGCGCGGGCAGTTCTGCCAGCGTGCCGGTGATGCAGCGCTGGCCCGGCAGCGAGGCCTGCTCGACCAGCGCCGCCGGTGTGTCGGCGGCCAGTCCGTGGCGCGCCAGTTGTTCGCAGATCACCGCCAGCGTGCCCACGCCCATGTAGATCACCACGGTCTGGCGGGGGCGCGCCAACGCCTCCCAGTCGAGCGCCACCTCGTTGTCGCCCCGCAGGTGACCCGAGGCAAACACCAGCGTCGCCGCATGGTCGCGGTGGGTCAGCGGGATGCCGGCGCACGCCCCCGCCGCCTGAGCCGCCGTGATGCCCGGCACCACATCGAAGGCAATGCCGGCCTCGGCCAGCGCCTGCACCTCCTCGCCGCCGCGCCCGAAGATGAAGCCGTCGCCGCCCTTCAGCCGCACCAGGCTGCGCCCGCTTTGCGCCAGGCGAATCATCAGGTCGATGATGGACTGCTGCGGCAGGGTGTGTCGCGCAGCCTGCTTGCCGACGTAGATCAGGTCCGCATCATCGGCCACGCAGCGCAGCACGTCCTTGCTCACCAGGTGGTCGTAGAGCACCAGGCGCGCGCCGCGCAGCGCCTTGACCGCTCGCAAGGTCAGCAACTCCGGATCGCCCGGTCCGGCGCCGACCAAGGTCACCCGCCCGGACGTGCCGCACGCCGGCGCGGTGGGCGGGACGGCGAACCAGCGCGCGTCTTCTACAAAGCTCATGGCGGTGTTCCTTGACTGATCGTGCATCAGGCTTGATTGTTCAAAGACCATGGCACACCCGTCCTTGATGCAGCTCAAGGACATCAGGGAATACCCGCGGCACGATCCCAATCACAGAAAGAACCGGATCGCCCGCACCGCCATGGCACGCAACGCACCCCTCGCACTCACGCTGGCGCTGGCCGCCGGCGCGGCTTGCGCCCAGGCGCCGACGCCGCCGGCGCCCGAACGCGCCGCCCAGCTGGTGCGCATGGTGCGGCAGGACTGCGGCTCGTGCCATGGCATGCGCCTGACCGGCGGCCTGGGCCCCGCGCTCACCCGCGAGGCCCTGGCCGGCAAGCCCCCGGAGTTCCTGGCCGCCGTGATCACGCACGGCATTCCCGGCACTCCCATGCCGCCCTGGAGCGCCATGCTCCAGGGCAGCGAGGCCCTCTGGATCGCCCAGCAGCTGGCCCGCGGATTCCCTGAAGAAAAACACTGAAAGCCGATCCATGAAGCGTCGCGCCCTGCTGTCCCTGAGTGCCAGCGCCCCCTTGTTCGCTGCAGGCTGCGCGGCCACATCGGCGCCCATTGCTTCCTCTCCCTCTTCCGAGGCCGCGCCTCCAGCGCCCGCCCTGCAAGGCACGGGCGACCTCGGCGTGGTCGTGGAGCGCGCCAAGGGCGCACTCACCCTCGTCAACACCAGTCGGCGCGACGCCATCGGCCGTGTCGAGGGCCTGGGCGATCTGTCCCATGCCTCGGTGGTGTTCTCGCGCGACGAGCGCTTTGCCTACGTCTTCGGCCGCGACGGGGGCCTGACGCGCGTGGACATCCTGACCCAGCGCATCACCCACCGCGAGATGCAGGCGGGCAATTCCATCGGCGGCGCCATCAGCGCCGACGGCAGCCTGGTGGTAGCGCAGAACTACCAGCCCGGCGGCATCAAGGTGTTCGATGCCGGCACGCTGGAGCTGCTGTCCGATGTGCCCGCCGCCATGGCCGACGGCAAGCGCTCGCGCGTCGTGGGCCTGGCCGATCTGCCCGAGCGGCGCTTCATCTACAGCCTGTTCGACGCCGAGGCGATCTGCATTGCCGACTGCAGCAAGCCGCGCCAGCCAAGCATCACCACGCTGCAGGGCATTGGCCGCCAGCCTTACGACGCCCTGGTCTCGCCCAACGGCCGCCACTACATTGCCGGCCTGTTCGGCGAGGACGGCCTGGCCATGGTCGATCTGTGGGACGAGCAGCCCCAGGCACGGCGCATCCTCGCCGGCTACGGGCGCGGCCAACAGCCCCTGCCGGTGTACAAGATGCCGCACCTGCGCGGCTGGGCCATGGCCGGGCGCCACGCCTACCTGCCCGCCATTGGCCGGCACGAGGTGCTGGTGGTCGATACCGGAAGCTGGCAGGAGGTGGCACGCATCCCGGTGGCCGGCCAGCCGGTGTTCGTCATGGCGCGGCCCGACGGGCGCCAGGTCTGGGTCAACTTCTCGGTGCCGGACTACAACCGCGTCCAGGTCATCGACACGCCCAGCCAGCGCGTGATCGACACCCTGGAGCCCGGCAAGGCCGTGCTGCACATGGAGTTCACGCCGCGCGGCGAGTCGGTCTGGATCAGCTGCCGCGACGACAACCGCGTACAAGTCTATGACACGCACACGCGCCAGCTGCAGGCCAGCCTGGCTGTCGATGCACCCAGCGGCATCTTCTTTACCGCGCGCGCGCAGCGCATGGGGTTCTGAAGCATGCACAAGCCGCACAGCGCCCTGGAGCTGACCCTGCTCAACCAATGGCAGCGCGGCTTTCCGCTCGATCGCGAGCCCTTCGCCGCCATCGGCCGCAGCGTCGGCGTCGATGCGTCCGCGGTGCTGGCCCACTATGCGCGTTTGCAAGACCAAGGCAGTTTCAGCCGCATCGGCGCGGTGTTTGCGCCGGGCGCAGGCGGCGCGTCGCTGCTGGCGGCCATGGCCGTGCCGCAGGATCGGCTCGAGCGCGTGGCCATCGACGTGTCGCGCCACGCCGGCGTCAACCACAACTACGAGCGCGAACACGCCACCAACCTGTGGTTCGTCGCCACCGGGCGTGATGACGCGGCGGTCGAGCAACTGCTGCGCACCATCGAGGCCGACACCCGGCTGCCCGTGCTGCGCCTGCCCATGCTGCGGCCCTACCGCATCGACACCGGGTTTGACCTGCGCGCCAGCCAGTCCGATGCCACCGGCGCCACGCACTGGGCGGCATCACGCCTGGCGCTGGCCGACGAACCCCTGGCCGCCCTGGCCGAGCAGGGCCTTCCCCTCGTGGAGCGCCCCTACGATGCCTGGAGCCGGCAGCTTGGGCAACCGGTCGAGGCCGTCTTGCACACCCTGCAGTGCTGGCTCGATCAAAAGACCCTGAGCCGCTTTGGCGTGGTCGTGCGCCACCACGAGCTGGGCTATACCGCCAACGCCATGACGGTGTTCGACGTGCCCGCGCACGAGGTGGATGCCTGCGGCGAGGCGCTGGCGCAGGTTCCCGGCGTGACGCTGGCCTACCAGCGCGCGCGGGCCCATGGCTGGCCCTACAACCTGTACTGCATGGTGCATGGGCGCGACCGCGCCAGTGTGCGCCAGACGGTGGCCCAGGCGGTGGCCCAGGCTGGTCTGCGCGACAAGCCCCAGGCCACGCTGTTTTCGCTGCGCCGCTTCAAGCAGACCGGCGCGCGGCGCTTTGCCCACCATATCCCCAAGACCCAGGGAGCGCCGCATGCTCACGCCTGAAGACGCCCGCCTGATCGACCACCTGCACGGCGGTTTTCCGCTCGTCGATCGTCCCTTTGCCGCCGTCGGCAAGGCGCTGGGCTGGAGCGAAGAGCGCGTGATCGAGCGCCTGCATCAGCTGCTGGCCCAGGGCGTGCTCACGCGCTTTGGCCCGCTGTTTCAGATCGAGCGCGCGGGCGGCCAGTTCGTGCTGGCGGCCATTGCCGTGCCCGAGCACCGCTTTGACGCGGTCAATGCGGTGGTCAACAGCTTTCCCGAAGTGGCGCACAACTACCGGCGCACGCACGCACTGAACATGTGGTTCGTCGTGGCGGCCGAGTCGCCCGCGCAGGCGGCCGACGCCATCGCCCGCATCGAGGACGCCGTGGGCTTGAAGGTTTACGCGTTCCCCAAGGAGGAAGAGTATTTCGTCGAGCTGCGCCTGCCGGCTCTCGCCGCAACGGGGGCCCGCGATGGCGCTTGATGCCTTCGACCGCGCCCTGATCGCCGCCACCCAAGGGGGACTGCCCCTGGTGGCGCGCCCTTACGAAGCCGTGGGTGCCATGCTCAGCGTGCCCGGCGAGCAGGTGCGCGAGCGCCTGGCGCAGATGCTGGAGGGCGGCCTGGTGCGCCGCATCGGCGCCGTGCCCAACCACTATCGCCTGGGCTATACCGCCAATGGCATGAGCGTGTGGGATGTGGATGACGCGCAGGTCTCCAAGCTCGGCGCCAGGGTAGCGCAGTTGCCGGGCGTGAGCCACTGCTATCGCCGCCCGCGCCACCTGCCCGACTGGCCCTACAACCTGTTTGCCATGCTGCACGGCACCAGCCGCGAGGCCGTGGCGGAGCAAGCCGAAGAAATCGCGCGGTTGCTGGGCAACGCCTGCCGCAGCCACGACATTCTGTATTCCACGGCCATCCTGAAGAAAACCGGCCTGCGTTTGAAGGACTGAACCATGTTTCGCATCAGCCAATACATGCGCGAACTCGCGCAAGCCCAAGCCACCGGCGCCTATCCCGTGGTCAAGGACCGCAAGGCGCGCGGCCCGGTCGTGATCTGGAACCTGATCCGCCGCTGCAACCTCACCTGCAAGCACTGCTACGCCTTCTCGGCCGACCACGAATACGCGGGCGAGCTGTCTTTGCAGGAAGTCTTCACGGTCATGGACGACCTGAAGGCCTTTGGCGTGCCCGCGCTCATCCTCTCGGGCGGCGAGCCGCTGCTGCGCGCCGACATCTTCGAGGTTTCGGCGCGCGCACGCGAGATGGGCTTCTACACCGGCCTGTCCACCAACGGCACCCTGATCGACGCCCCCATGGCGCGGCGCATTGCCGACGCGGGCTTCGACTACGTCGGCATCAGCCTGGACGGCCTGAAGGCCACGCACGACAAGTTCCGCCGCCTGGAGGGCGCCTTCGACCGCAGCCTGGCCGCCATCGGCCACCTCGACAAGGTCGGGGTCAAGGTCGGCCTGCGCTACACCATGACGGCCATGAACGGCCACGATCTGCCGGCACTGCTCGACCTGATGCAGGAGGTGGGCGCGCACAAGTTCTACTTCTCGCACCTGAACTACGCCGGGCGCGGCAACATCCACCGCGGCAAGGACGCGCACCACCAGGCCACGCGCGCCGCGATGGACATGCTGTTCGACCGCGCCTGGGCCGCCGCCCAGGCCGGCAGCATGGACGACTACGTCAGCGGCAACAACGACGCCGACGGCGCCTACCTGCTGCAATGGGTGCAGGCGCACCTGCCGCAGTGGGTAGAGCCGCTGCGCGCGCGCCTGATTGCCTGGGGCGGCAACGCCAGCGGCCAGCAGATCGCCAACATCGACAACCTGGGCCATGTGCACCCCGACACCATGTGGTGGCACCACGACCTGGGCTGCGTGCGCGAGCGCCCCTTCTCGCAGATCTGGAACGACACCAGCGACCCGCTGATGGCGGGCCTCAAGCAGCACCCGCGCCCCGTCGAGGGCCGCTGTGCCGGATGCCGGCACCTGGCGATCTGCAACGGCAACACCCGCGTGCGCGCGCAGCAACTCACGGGCAACTTCTGGTTTGAAGACCCGGGCTGCTACCTCACCGACGCCGAAGTGGGCGCCGCCAGCACGCCGTTCGAGCCGGCACCGCCCAAGCGCCGGCGCATCGAGGTGGTGGCGGCCTGAAAATTATGATTTTGATAGCGCATTGCGCTTGCTGAACGCCGGTCTTCAGCTCCTTCCCCCTCTGGGGGAAGGTTGGGATGGGGGCTCGGGGCCCGCTGAGCACCCGCACCTCTGGCCCTCACCCCAGCCCTCCCCCAGAGGGGGAGGGAGAAATAACGCCCAGCGTCCGCCCATCAAGCGCGAAATGCTATCAATTTTGGAGATACTCTTGTCCCTGCGAATCCTCCCCCGCGTCCTCCCCGCCGCCCTCCTCGCACTGGCCCTCTGGACTCCGGCCGGGGCCCAGCCCAATCCCGCCGCCCTCTACCAGCAACACTGCGCCAGTTGCCACGGCGCGCAGCGCACCGGCCTGATGGGCCCGGCCCTGCTGCCCGAGAGCCTGGAGCGCACACGGCCCGCCGAGGTGCTGCGCGTCATCACCGAGGGGCGCCAGGCCACGCAAATGGCCGGCTTTGCCGAGCAACTGTCCAAGGATGAAATCAAGGCGCTGGCCGACTGGATCCGCACCCCGGTGCTGCCCGCGCCGCGCTGGGACGAGGCCGACATCCGGGCTTCGCGCATCGCCACGCCGCTGCCCCAGGATGAGCCCGTCAAGCCCAAGTGGGATGCCGACCCGATGAACCTGTTCGTGGTCGTCGAAGGGGGCGATCACCACATCTCGCTGCTCGACGGCGACCGCTTCACCGTCATCACCCGCTTTGCCAGCCGCTACGCGTTGCACGGCGGGCCCAAGTTCACGCCCGACGGGCGCTACGTGTTCTTTGGATCGCGCGACGGCTGGATCACCAAGTACGACCTGTGGCGCCTGGCCGTGGTGGCCGAGGTGCGCGCCGGCCTGAACATGCGCAACGTGGCGGTCAGTGGCGACGGCCGCTGGGTCATGGCCGCCAACTACCTGCCGCACAGCCTGGCTCTGTTTGACGCGGACCTGAATCTGGTCAAGACCTACGAGGCCCAAACGCTGGACGGCAAGGCCAGTTCTCGCGTATCGGCGGTGTACGACGCCACGCCGCGCAGCAGCTTTGTCGTCGCACTCAAGGACATTCCCGAAATCTGGGAAATCTCCTACGACCCAAAGGCCGCACCGATCTACGACGGTCTGGTGCACGACTACCGGATGAAGGAAGGCTTGGCCAAGCCCGGCTACCTGGGCGTGCGCCGCACGCCGCTCGATGAGCCGCTGGACGACTTCTTCTTCGACCAGAGCTACCGCCATGTGCTGGGCGCCACCCGCGCCAAGGGCGGCCCATCGCAGCAGGCCAGCGCCCAGGTGGTGAACCTGGACGCGCGCCGCAAGATCGCCGACCTGCCGATTGCCGGCATGCCGCACCTGGGCTCGGGCATCACCTTCGCCTGGAACGGCAGCACGGTGCTGGCCAGCCCCAACCTGGGCGGCACCGGGGTGGACGTGATCGACATGCAGAGCTGGAAGACCGTGCGCACCATCCCCACGCCCGGCGCGGGCTTTTTCATGCGCAGCCACGAAAACACGCCCTACGCCTGGACCGATTCGATGATGAGCAAGGACGCCAAGGATCGCCTGACCATCATCGACAAGCGCACTTTGGCCTCCGTGGCCGAGGTGCGCGAGCCCGGCAAGACGCTGGCGCACATCGAATTCACCCGCGACGGCCGCTACGCCCTGGCGAGTGTGTGGGAGATGGACGGCGCCATCGTCGTCTACGACGCGGCGACGTTCAAGGAAGTCAAGCGCCTGCCCATGAGCAAGCCAGTGGGCAAGTACAACGTGTGGAACAAGATCACGCGCAGCGAGGGCACCTCGCACTGAAGCCAGGGCGCTCCACCGCGGGCCTCAATCGCGCAGCACCCCGGCATCGCGCAGCAGCCGCGCGGTCTCGAACAGCGGCAAGCCCATGATGCCGGTGTAGCTGCCCTCGAGGTGTTCCACGTACTGCGCCACCGACCCCTGGATGCCGTAGGCGCCCGCCTTGCCCATGGGCTCGCCGCTGGCCACGTAGGCGGCGATCTGCGCGTCCGTCATGGCGGCAAAGCGCACGCGCGAGACCGACAGCGCCGCCAGGCGCCGCGCGCCCGCCTGCAGCGCCACGGCGGTCAGCACCTGGTGCGCGCGGCCCGACAGCTCGGCCAGCATGCGCGCCGCGTCGCGCGCGTCCGCCGGCTTGCCGTAGATGCGCTCGCCCAGCGCCACCGTGGTGTCCGCGCACAGGATGGGCGCCGGCGGCAGGCCGCGGCGCGCGTGGCGGGCGACGGCGGCGTCGAGCTTGAGCGCCGTCACGCGCTGCACATAGGCGTCGGGCAACTCGCCGGGCAACGCGGCCTCCAGGCCCTCCGCGTCCTCGGCCTCCTCGCCCGCGGCATGGGGCAGCAGCAGCACGTGGCGCACGCCCAGTTGATCGAGCAGCTGGCGCCGGCGCGGGCTCTGGGAGGCCAAGTAGATGAAATCGGTCATGTCCGGTCGCAGCGGGCATGGGCGGCGGTGGCCGCGCCGGTGCCCGCGGGCGGCTTCAGCCCTTGGGCAGCACCGCCACCACCGCCTCGGCGGTGAGCAGGCGGAAGGTGAGCGTTTCTTCCAGGTACAGCCGCACCTTCGAGTCGGTGTGGCTCAGATAGCCGATCGACAGGTCGGCGCCCAGGTTCAGCTCGAAGTCGCCGCCGCGCGTGGACAGCACGTAAGCGCCCTCGATGGCCGGCGCCCAGATGATGTTTTCGCTGCCGACCAGGCGCTGAATGTGGTTGAGCACCGGATAGCCCTTGTCGTTGGCCTCCTGCAGCGCGGTGTAGGCCTCGGCGCCCAGCACCGCCGCATAGGGCCCGTCCACCCCCGCCAGCTTGAGCTGCTTGAGCGCGGCGGCAACCGCGTCGGGGTACTCCATGGCCTTGGCCGGTAGGGTCAGCACCGGGTTGGAGGTGCCTTCGCGCACGCCCCGGATGCCGGCGGCCGCATAGCCCAGGAAGATGGCGCGGTCCTCGGCGTAGGCCAGTTGCTCGGCCGCGTCCTTGGCGGGCTGCCAGTCGGAGTCGTCGGCGCCGCGCTCGACGTCGTCGACGGCCTCGCGCGACAGCTCGAAGGGCACGCGCAGCTCCACCAGCGGCATGACGATGCGCTGGCGCGCGATCACGCCCTCCTGCGGCGCCTTCAGCGCCTTCAGGTGGCCGGTGCCGATGGCCGAGCATTCGCGGCCCGACTCGGCCACCTTGACGTCGACCACGCGGCGGCCGGCCAGGTTGCGGCGGAAGGTGCGTGCCACCTCCTGCTCGATCTGCGCCCAGGCGGCGTCGGAAACGGGGGCAAGTTCACGGTGCAGGTTGTTCATGGAAGGCTCCTGATGAAAGACTGAGGGGAAATCGGGCGCGGCTCAGGACATGGGGTCGCCGGAGCCGTCGGCCGGCGCGCGCGGGGCCAGCGCCTGGGGCTGGCCCCGCAGCGAGCCGATGGCCAGGCGCCCGCCAGACGGCGCGGCGGCGCCATCCGTGTCTGCTGCGGCTTGGCTTGGCGTCGGTGGATGGCGTTCGGCCAGGGCTTCCAGCAGGGGCTGCGCGGGCACGAAAAACAGCGAACCGGTCACCGCAGTGCTGAAGTCCAGCAGCCGGTCGTGGTTGCCGGGCGGGCGGCCGATGAACATGTTGGTCAGCATCAGCTCGGTCACCGCCGGGTCACGCGCATAGCCGATGAAGTAGGTGCCGAACTCGCCACGCGAGGGCACGGCAAACGGCAGGTTGGCGCGCACGATGTCCAGCTCGTTGCCCTCTTCGTCTTCCACCACGTTCAGCGCCACGTGCGAGTTGGCGGGCTTGACGTCGTCGGCCAGCTCGATGTTGTCGGCCTTGCTGCGGCCGATCACGCGCTCCTGCTCCTCGGTTGGCAGCGCGTTCCAGGCCGCCATGTCGTGCAGGTACTTCTGCACGATGACGTAGCTGCCGCCGGCAAAATCGGGGTCTTCGTCGCCGACCAGGGTGGCGGCCCAGGCCGCGCGACCGTCCGGGTTTTCCACGCCGTCGACGAAGCCGATCATGGCGCGCGCGTCGAAGGAGCGAAAGCCGTGCACCTCGTCCAGCGGCAACACCGCGCCGCCGAGCGCGCGCATGGCCTGCATGCTCAGCTCGAAGCACATGCGCTCGGTCATGGCGCGGATGTGCAGCAGGATGTCGCCGGGGGTCGAAGGCGCGTGGTGTCGGGCGCCGCGCAATTCGCGGAAGGGGTGCAAGCCGGCGGGCCGGGGCTGGCCGAACAGCCGGTCCCAGGCGTTGGCGCCGACGCCCACCACCATGCTCAGGCGCTCTTCAGGCTGCCGCCGCGCCACACTGCGCACCAGGCCGGCCGCGTTGCCGAAGAAGGCGCGCACCGCCGCCTCGGCTGCGGCCCCGGGCGCGATGCCGAGCACCACGAAATGCGCCGCCATGCCCACCGGCTCGACCACCGGCTGGGGTTCGAGCGCATCGGCCGGGCCCGGATCGTTGATCGCTTGCGAGGATGTTTGAGAAGTGTCGGCCATGGCGTGTTGTGGGATGGGGTTGCGACAGGACAGGCACCGGCGGCGATCCGCCGACAGGAACTTGAGTCTATCTCGCCCCCTGGCGCACGAACCCGCACGACCCCGTGCCCGCGGCGACCCTCACGCCCGGTGGTACGGATGACCCGCGTTGAGAGACCAGGCGCGATACAGCTGCTCGACCAGCAGCACGCGCACCATGGCATGCGGCAAAGTCAGGTCGGACAGGCGAATGCGCTCGTGCGCCGACTGGCGCAAGGCAGGGTCCAGGCCATCGGGGCCGCCGATCAGCAGCGCCACATCCTGCCCCAGCGATTGCCAGTGCGTCAGGCGCTCGGCCAGCGCGGTGGTGCCCAGGGCCGTGCCACGCTCGTCCAGCACCACCACGTGGGCCGACTTGGGCAAGGCCGCCTCGATGCGCTGGCGCTCGGCGGCCATGGCCTGCGCCGCGGTCTTGCCGCCGGCGCGCGGCTCGGTCTTGATGGCCTTGAGCTCGACCTTCAGCTCGGGCGGAAAGCGCTTGGCGTAGTCGTCCCAGGCCGCTTCGGCCCACGCCGGCACGCGCTGACCGACGGCAACCACGCACAGCTTCATCGCGCCGGGCGCGTCGGCGTCTTGCGCACGGGCGCGGCCTTGCGGGCAGGCGCGGCCTTGGCCGGCGTTCGGGCGGCGGTCTTGCCGGCCGTCTTGGCCGCGGGCTTGCCCACCACCAGCACCTTCTTGGCCACAGCCACCTTGGCTGCCGGCTTGCGGGGGCCGGCCCCGCGTGCCGGCGCGCTGCCCACGGGCCTCGCCGCAGCCTTCTTGGCGACGGGTTTGCGCGCGGCGCCTGCAGCGGCATCGCCGGCCTTGGCGGAAGTCTTTCTGGCGGGCGCAGGCTTGGCGCTGGCAGCGGGCTTGGTCGGCGCCTTCTTGGCCGCGGGCTTGGCCACGGCGGGCCCCGCCGAGCGCAGGCGCACTGGTTTTTCGCCCCAGATTTCTTCCAGGTTGTAGTACTGGCGAATCATGGGCTGCATCACGTGCGCCACGGCCGCCCCGCAGTCGATGATGATCCACTCGCCGTTGTCCTCGCCCTCGATCCGGGGTTTGGCAAAACCGGCGTCGCGCACCTTGTCGCGCACGCTGGTGGCCAGCGCCTTGGTCTGCCGGTTGGAGGTGCCGCTGGCGACGATCACGCGCTCGAACAGCGGCGAGAGGTGCTCGGTGTTGAACACGCGGATGTCCTGGCCCTTGATGTCCTCCAGTCCATCGACGATGGCGCGCTGGAGTTTCTGAACGTCTTTCTTGGCGGCGGTTTCGCTCATTGATTGGCTTTGGTAGAGATGGTGATCGGCAATATACCGCGCGACTGCGGCGGGCACCAGACGCGCGATGGCGCGTCCGGCGGCCACGCGGGCGCGGATGTCGGTGGAGCTGTGCGCCAGCGCCTTCAGCCGCAGCAGGCGCACGGCTCGTGCATCGCCAAGCCGCAGGCCGGGCAGCGCATGTTTTGAATCAGATATGGCGCTGGCGCCCTCTGCATCGGCGCGGGCAGCTATCACAACAGTAGCAATCGAGACAATGTCTTGCGCCTGGCGCCAACGCGAGAACGCCTGCGCCTGGTCGCTGCCGATGACGAGAAACAGCTCGGCCCGCGGATGTTGTGCATGCAGCTCGGTCAGCGTGTCGATGGTGTAGGTCGGGCCGTCGCGCTGCAGCTCGCGGTCGTCGACCCGCACCCGGGGCCAGTCGGCAAAGGCCAGCCGGCACAGCGCCAGCCGGTCGCGGGCGGGCGACAGCGGGCGCGACTTGTGCCAGGCGTCGCCGGTGGGTATCACCAGCAATTCGTCCAGCGCCAGTTGCTCGATGGCCGCGCGCGCCACGGCCAGATGCGCCGCGTGCGGCGGATCGAAGGCGCCGCCGTAGACACCGATGCGTTGCGGTGGCGCTGTCAGACCCACGCGCGCGGCACCAGGAAGTGCTCGACCAGGCGCGCCTCGGGCGTACCGGGTTCGGGCGTGCGTTGATAGGCCCAGCTCGCCAGCGGCGGCATCGACAGCAGGATGGATTCGGTGCGCCCACCCGACTGCAGGCCGAAGTGCGTGCCGCGGTCCCACACCAGGTTGAACTCGACATATCGCCCGCGCCGGTACAACTGGTGCTGGCGCTCGCGCTCGCCCCAGGGCATGGCGCGGCGCTTGTCGACGATGGGCAGATAGGCCTGCAAGAACGCATCGCCCACCGCGCGCATCAGCGCAAAGCCGTGCTCGGCGCCGCCCTCGGCAAAGTCGTCATAGAAGATGCCGCCGATGCCGCGCGCCTCGCCGCGGTGCTTGTTGAAGAAGTACTCGTCGCACCAGGGCTTGAAGCGCGCATACAAGTCCCCGCCCAGCGACGCCAGCGCATCGCGGCACACGCGGTGAAAGTGCTGGCAGTCCTCGTCGAAGCCGTAGTAGGGCGTCAGGTCCATGCCGCCGCCAAACCAGCGCACGGGCTCCTGCCCCGGTTGGCCGGCCGAGATCATGCGCACGTTCATGTGCACCGTGGGCACGTAGGGGCTCCGCGGATGGAACACCAGCGACACGCCCATGGCCTCGAAGGGGCTGCCTTCCAGCTCGGGCCGGTGCTGCGTGGCCGACGGCGGCAGCCTGGGCCCGCGCACGTCCGAGAAGCCGCAGCCCGCGCGCTCGAACACGGCGCCGCCCTCCATGATGCGCGTGACGCCTTCGCCCTGCAGCGCCTCGCCCGGTGCCTTGCGCCATTCGTCGCGCACGGCCGTGGCCTGGCCGTCCACGTCTTCGACGGCCTGGATGATGCGAGCCTGCAAATCGACGAGGTAGTTGCGGACTTGGGTGTTGAAGTCGGTCATTTCAGGGGTATGGACTTGCTCCCTCGCCCCTCTGGGGAGAGGGTGGGGGTGAGGGGCTGGGCGTTGGATTTTGTGGCTGTGGTTCGATGGGTGGCCGGCCCTGCATGCTCCCACTGGCCGGGATGTGCGCCCGGCGGCGCACCTCCTTTTCTTGTACGCACAAGAAAAGGAGGCAAAAGAAAGCGCCCCCACGTCTGCGACCCCTGCGCTTCGCTCCAGGGCAAACCTGCGTCGCAACGCTTGCGGGGTGCGCCGCAGAACTCGCTGCGTTCACTTCGTTCACTGCGCTCAAACAACCGCGGCGAGTCAGACCACGAAGCGCGTGCATGCTGCGCTGCACGCGCCACCCCGCAAGCGCCGCGCCGCAGGCGCAGCCTCAAGGGGGTGGAGAACCCACACGGGCCATCGCTGCGCTCGGCCTTGGTGTCGGTTGTTGTCGGGGCCGAGCGCAGCGATGGCCCGTGTTGGAGTTCAACTCCCCTCTGGCCGTGCCGAGAAGCGCAGGGCGTGGGGCGGGCATGGGCAACGTAGTATGCCCATGCATCGTGGACTGACTTGCTGCGGTTGTTTGAGCGCAGTGAACGAAGTGAACGCAGCGAGTTCCGCAGCACCGCCCCATGACCGAGCATCGCAGGTTGCCCGCAGCGAAGCGAAGGGACACGGCCAGTGGGGTCGCCTTTCTTTTGCCTACTTTTCTTTGGCGAAGCAAAGAAAAGTAGGTGCGCCGCCGGGCGCATATCCCGGCCAGCGAGCGCATGCAGAGCCAGCGACGAAGCAAACAACGTCAACGCTTCCAGCGCCAGAAAGCCCCTCACCCCCACCCTCTCCCCAAAGGGGCGAGGGAGCCACGCCGGGCATAGAGGACACGCCGGGAAGCGGCTCAATCGCCGCGGCCCCTCACCCCAACCCCCAAGGGACGAGGGAGCAGGACCCCTAGCGCTCACACCACCGCCCTGTGGCCGATGTCGCGCCGGTACTGAGCGCCGTCGAAGTGAATGCCACGCGCCACGTCGTACGCCCGCACCTGCGCCTGCTTGACCGAGTCGGCCAGCGCGGTGACGCACAGCACGCGCCCGCCGGCGGTCCTGGCCTGGCCGCCATCGACCACCGTGCCGGCATGAAACACCACGGCGTCGTCCTGCGCCGCCGGCAGGCCGGTGATGACATCGCCCTTGCGCGGTGCGGCCGGGTAGCCCTGCGCGGCCATCACCACGCCCAGCGCCACGCGCCGGTCCCACTGCAGCTGCACGGCATCCAGCTTGCCGGCGGTGGCGGCCATCAGCACATCGAACAGGTCGGACTTCAGGCGCATCAGGATCGGCTGCGTTTCCGGATCGCCCATGCGGGTGTTGAACTCCAGCGTCTTCGGATGGCCCTGGGCGTCGATCATCAAGCCCGCGTACAGAAAGCCGGTGAAAGGCACGCCGTCCTGCTCCATGCCGCGCACGGTGGGCATGATGATCTCGCGCATCACGCGCGCGTGGATGTCGGGCGTGACCACCGGCGCGGGCGAATACGCGCCCATGCCGCCGGTGTTGGGGCCGGCGTCGCCGTCCAGCAGGCGCTTGTGATCCTGGCTGGTGGCCAGCGGCAGCACGTTCTTGCCGTCGCACATGACGATGAAGCTGGCTTCCTCGCCATGCAGGAACTCCTCGATGACGACGCGCGCGCCACCTTCGTTGTGCGCCACGCCCAACTGGTTGCCGCCCAGCATGTCGTCGATGGCGGCATGCGCCTCGGCCACGGTTTGCGCCACCACCACGCCCTTGCCGGCGGCCAGGCCGTCGGCCTTGACGACGATGGGTGCGCCCAGCTTGTCCACGTAGGCGCGCGCCGCGGCTGCGTCGGTGAAAGCCTCGTATGCCGCCGTGGGAATGCCGTGGCGCTGCATGAAGGCCTTGCTGAAGGCCTTGGAGCTCTCCAGCTGCGCGGCGGCCCGCGTCGGCCCGAAGATGCGCAGGCCGTGCTTGCGAAATTCATCCACCACGCCGGCGGCCAGCGGTTGCTCGGGGCCCACCACCGTCAGCGCGATTTTCTCGGCCAGGGCCCACTCGCGCAGCGCCACGATGTCGGTCAGGGGCACGTTCTTCAAGGCGTGGTCCAGCGCCGTGCCGCCGTTGCCCGGCGCCACGAACACCTGCTGCACCTTGGGCGATGCGCTGAGCTTCCAGGCCAGCGCGTGCTCGCGCCCGCCGCCGCCGATGACCAGAACTTTCATGGCGGATCAGCCCAGATCGACGTTGGCGTTGTGATAGACGTTCTGCACGTCGTCCAGGTCTTCCAGCACGTCCAGCAGCTTCTGCATTTTTTGCGCGTCTTCGCCCGCCAGCTCGATGGTGTTTTCGGCGCGCATCGTCACCTCGGCCAGCTCGGGCGTGAGGCCCGCGGCGGCCAGCGCATCGCGCACGGCCTCGAAGGCGCCGGGATCGGTCAGCACCTCGATGGCGCCGTCGGCATCGGTGATGACATCGTCGGCACCGGCCTCCAGCGCCACCTCCATCACCTTGTCTTCGCTGGCGCCGGGGGCAAACACGATCTGCCCCACGTTCTTGAACTGGAAGGCCACCGAGCCCTCGGTGCCCATGTTGCCGCCGTATTTGCTGAAGGCGTGGCGCACGTCGGCCACGGTGCGCACGCGGTTGTCGGTCATGGTGTCGACGATGATGGCCGCGCCGCCGATGCCGTAGCCCTCGTAGCGAATCTCTTCGTAGTTCACGCCCTCGAGGTTGCCGGTGGCCTTGTCGATGTTGCGCTTGATGGTGTCGGCCGGCACGTTGGCGGCCTTGGCCTTGTCAATGGCCAGGCGCAGGCGCGGGTTGGCGGTGGGGTCGCCCCCGCCGGTGCGCGCTGCCACCATGATCTCGCGCACCACGCGCGTCCAGATGCGCTGGCGCTTTTCGTCCTGGCGCCCCTTGCGGTGTTGAATGTTTGCCCATTTGCTGTGGCCGGCCATGACGCTGCTGCTTTCTCTGAAAGTCGTTTGATAATCAGGCGATTTTACTTTTGGAGGGAGCATCCCCATGGCGGACCCGATCCTGGTCGCCCAGCACGGCGACACGCAATGCTTCATCTTGCCCGGCTTGGCCAATCGCCACGGGCTGATCACCGGCGCCACCGGCACCGGCAAGACGGTGACGCTGCAAAAGCTGGCCGAGTCGTTTTCCAGCATCGGCGTGCCGGTGTTCATGGCCGACGTCAAGGGCGACCTCACGGGCATCAGCCAAGCCGGCAGCATCCAGGGCAAGCTGGCCGACATCCTGAAGGAGCGCGGCCTGCCCTTGCCCACGCCCGTGGCCTGCCCCGTCACGCTGTGGGACGTGTTCGGCCAGCAAGGCCACCCGGTGCGCGCCACCATCAGCGACATGGGCCCGCTGCTGCTGGGCCGCATGCTCGACCTGAACGACACGCAGACCGGCGTGCTGAACCTCGTCTTCAAGATCGCCGACGACAACGGCCTGCTGCTGCTGGACTTGAAGGACCTGCGCGCCATGCTGCAGCACGTGGGCGACAACGCCAAGCAGTTCACCACGCAGTACGGCAACATCAGCGCCGCCAGCGTGGGCGCCATTCAGCGCGGGCTGATGCAGCTGGAGAGCCAGGGCGCGGACAAGTTCTTCGGCGAGCCCATGCTCAACCTGGATGACATGATGCAGTCGGTGGGTGGCAAGGGCGTCATCAACATCCTGGCCGCCGACAAGCTGATGACCGCGCCGCGCCTGTACGCCAGCTTCTTGCTGTGGCTGCTGTCCGACCTGTACGAGCGCCTGCCCGAGGTGGGCGACCCCGAAAAGCCCAAGTTCGCGTTCTTCTTCGACGAAGCGCACCTGCTGTTTGCCGACGCGCCCAAGGTGCTGCTGGAGCGCATCGAGCTGGTGGTGCGCCTGGTGCGATCCAAAGGCGTGGGGGTTTACTTCGTCACGCAAAACCCGATCGACGTGCCCGACACCGTGCTGGCCCAGTTGGGCAACCGCGTGCAGCACGCGCTGCGGGCCTTCACCCCGCGCGACCAGAAGGCGGTGAAGGCCACGGCCGAGACCATGCGCGCCAACCCCCAGCTGAACATCGAAACGGCCATCACCGAGCTGGGCACCGGCGAAGCGCTGGTGAGCTTTCTGGACGCCAAGGGCCGCCCCAGCGTGACCGAGCGCGT
>Ga0208825_1001401_pt1 | contig 18483 bp, 16 predicted proteins | sample AD_UKC113_MetaG_FD_184450 | JGI IMG/M metagenome (GOLD analysis project Ga0208825, IMG submission 184450) | Active sludge microbial communities of municipal wastewater-treating anaerobic digesters from Hong Kong - AD_UKC113_MetaG (SPAdes)... | ecosystem: Engineered > Bioreactor > Anaerobic >...
AGTTGCCCAACAATACCTTCGCGCTGGCGCTGAACCTGGAGCGCGACTCGGTGGGCGCGGTGGTATTGGGTGATTACGAACACCTGCGTGAAGGCGATGTAGCCAAAACTACCGGCCAGATCCTCTCGGTGCCGACCGGCCCGGAGCTGCTGGGTCGCGTGGTCAATGCCTTGGGTGAAGCCATCGATGGCAAGGGCCCGATTGATGCCAAGACCTCGGCCCCGGTGGAATGCATCGCACCCGGCGTGATCTGGCGCAAATCGGTCAGCCAGCCGGTGCAGACCGGCTACAAGTCGGTGGACAGCATGATCCCGATCGGCCGTGGCCAGCGCGAGCTGATCATCGGTGACCGTCAGACCGGCAAGACCGCGATGGCGATCGACGCGATCATCAACCAGAAAAATTCTGGCATCAAGTGCATTTACGTGGCGATTGGTCAGAAGAATTCGACGATTGCCAACATCGTACGCAAGTTGGAGCAGTACGGTGCAATGGCCTACACCACGGTGGTGGCGGCCTCGGCGTCGGAATCGGCGGCAATGCAGTACATCAGCGCCTACTCTGGCTGCACCATGGGTGAGTACTTCCGTGACCGTGGCGAAGACGCGCTGATCATCTACGACGATCTGTCCAAGCAAGCCGTGGCCTACCGTCAAATCTCGCTGCTGCTGCGTCGCCCACCGGGCCGCGAAGCGTATCCGGGCGATGTGTTCTACCTGCATAGCCGTCTGCTGGAACGCGCCGCACGCGTGTCCGAAGACTACGTCGAGAAATTCACCAACGGTGAAATCAAGGGCAAGACCGGTTCGTTGACCGCGTTGCCGATCATCGAAACCCAGGCCGGCGACGTGTCCGCATTCGTGCCGACCAACGTGATCTCGATCACCGACGGCCAGATCTTCCTGGAAACCGATCTGTTCAACGCCGGTATCCGCCCGGCCGTCAACGCCGGTATCTCGGTGTCGCGCGTGGGTGGTGCAGCGCAGACCAAGATCATGAAGAAGCTGTCCGGCGGCATCCGCATCGCGCTGGCGCAGTACCGCGAGCTGGCGGCGTTCGCGCAGTTCGCTTCCGACCTCGACGATGCCACCCGCAAGCAGTTGGAGCGTGGCCAGCGCGTGACCGAGCTGATGAAGCAGAAGCAGTACGCGCCGATGTCGGTGGCCGAACAGGCACTGTCGATCTATGCGGTGGACAAGGGCTATATGGATGATGTGCCGGTGGCCAAGATCGGCGCGTTTGAAGATGCCCTGCACGCACACTTCGCCAACACTGCGTCTGAATTGATGCAGAACGTGGCCACCAGTGGCGACTGGAACGACGACATCGAAGCCGCTTACAAGAAGGGCATCGAAGAGTTCGTGGCAACGGGTACCTGGTAACTGGTAGGAGCGCCCCAAGGGCGCGACTCAGATCGCGGCCACAGGCCGCTCCTACACGAAGCGAGATTGAGCATGGCCGGCGGCAGAGAAATCAAAACCAAGATCAAGAGCGTGCAAAACACCCGCAAGGTGACGCGCGCGCTGGAAATGGTCTCGGCTTCCAAAATCCGCAAGGCACAAGAGCGGATGAAGCAGTCGCGTCCGTATGCGCGGGCGATGAAGCAGTTGATCGGGCATTTGGCGCAGGCCAATTCCGAATACCGGCACCCGTACTTGATCGAGCGTGGCCAGATCAAGCGCGTCGGTTACATCATCGTGTCGTCGGATCGCGGCCTGGCCGGCGGTCTCAACAACAACATGTTCCGCAAGTTGTTAGTGGAGTTCCGCCAGTGGCAAGAAAAGGGCGTGGACATCGATGTGGTGACCATCGGCCAGAAGGCGTCGGTGTTCTTCCGGCGGATCAAAGTGGACATGCTGGCGTCGGTGACCCATCTGGGCGATACCCCGAAGGTCGAGCAGCTGGTGGGTGTGATCAAGGTGATGCTGGATGCCTACACCGCCGGCACCGTGGATAAGGTGTTCTTGTCGTACAACGACTTCATCAACACCATGACCCAAAAGGCCACCTTCGACCAATTGTTGCCGTTGCCGGCTGCCGAGACGCAAGTGGCCAAGCACGATTGGGATTACCTGTACGAGCCCGATGCGGAAACCGTGCTGGATCATGTGCTGACCCGCTACGTTGAATCCTTGGTATATCAGGCGGTGATGGAAAACGTCGCCTCTGAACATGCTGCGCGCATGGTGGCGATGAAGGCTGCAAGCGATAACGCAACCAAGATGATCGACACCTTGAATCTGGTCTATAACAAGGCCCGTCAAGCGGCGATCACGCAAGAAATTTCGGAAATCGTCGGCGGCGCTGCGGCGGTGTAACAGCTTCTGTAGGAGCGGCCCCTGGCCGCGACCTGCGAATCGCGCGCACGGCGCGCTCCTACAATAGATATCGAGATTCAGAGGAAATAACCATGAGCAACCAGGGCAAAGTCGTACAGATCATCGGCGCGGTCGTTGACGTCGAGTTCCCGCGCGAGAGCGTGCCGAAGGTGTATGACGCGCTGAAGGTGCAAAACACCAGCATCACGCTGGAAGTGCAGCAACAGCTGGGCGATGGCGTGGTGCGCACGATCGCCCTCGGCTCGACGGACGGCCTGAAGCGCAACCTGATTGCCGAGAACACCGGCCGCGCGATCTCGGTGCCAGTGGGTATCGGCACCTTGGGCCGCATCATGGACGTGCTGGGCAACCCGATTGACGAGGCTGGCCCGGTGGCTGCTGACACCACATGGGAAATCCACCGCAACGCGCCGTCGTATGAAGATCAAGCCTCGACCACCGAGCTGCTGGAAACCGGCATCAAGGTGATCGACTTGATGTGTCCGTTCGCCAAGGGCGGCAAGGTCGGCCTGTTCGGCGGCGCCGGCGTGGGCAAGACCGTCAACATGATGGAGCTGATCAACAATATCGCGACCGAGCACAGCGGTCTGTCGGTGTTCGCTGGCGTGGGTGAGCGTACCCGCGAAGGCAACGACTTCTATCACGAAATGCAGGAATCGGGCGTCGTCAACGTGCAGGAGCACGCCAAGTCCAAGGTGGCGATGGTGTACGGCCAGATGAATGAGCCGCCGGGAAATCGCCTGCGCGTGGCGCTGACCGGTCTGACCATGGCCGAGTACTTCCGCGACGAAGGCCGCGACGTGCTGCTGTTCGTGGACAACATCTATCGCTACACCTTGGCCGGTACCGAAGTGTCGGCACTGCTGGGCCGTATGCCCTCCGCCGTGGGTTACCAGCCGACCCTGGCCGAAGAAATGGGCGTGCTGCAAGAGCGCATTACCTCGACCAAGACCGGTTCGATCACCTCGATCCAGGCCGTGTACGTGCCCGCGGACGACCTGACTGACCCGTCGCCGGCGACCACCTTCGCGCACTTGGACGCCACCGTGGTGCTGAGTCGTAACATCGCCTCCTTGGGTATTTATCCGGCGGTGGATCCGCTGGATTCGACCAGCCGTCAGCTGGATCCAAACGTGATCGGCAACGAGCACTACGAGACCGCCCGCCGCGTGCAGTCCACCTTGCAGAAGTACAAGGAACTGAAAGACATCATCGCGATTTTGGGTATGGATGAGTTGTCGGAAGAAGACAAGCAGGCCGTGGCCCGCGCGCGCAAGATCGAGCGCTTCTTCAGCCAGCCGTTCACCGTGGCCGAAGTGTTCACCGGCTCCAAGGGCAAGTACGTGCCGCTGAAAGAAACCATCCGTGGCTTCAAGGGCATTGTGGACGGCGACTACGACCACCTGCCGGAGCAGGCGTTCTACATGGTGGGTTCGATCGACGAAGCGGTCGAAAAAGCCAAGAAGCTGGCGGCGTAAGGAATTCTCATGGCATCCACCTTCCGTTGCGACATCGTCAGTGCCGAGGCCGAGATTTTCCACGGCGAGGCCGAGCTGGTTGTGGCGACCGGTGAGCTCGGTGAGCTGGGCATCGCGCCCAAGCATGCACCGCTGATCACCCGTCTGAAGCCTGGCAAGGTTGTGGTGACTTTGGCCGGCGGCGAAAAATTGGACTTCGCCATTTCCGGCGGCATTCTGGAAGTGCAGCCCACCGTTGTCACGGTGCTGGCCGATACCGCCGTGCGTGCCGATGAAATCGACGAAGCCGCCGTGCGCGCTGCCAAAGAAGAAGCCGAACGCATCCTTGCCCGGCGTGGCGAAGCGATGGAAATTGCCGAAGCGCAACAACGCCTGGCCGAAGTCACCGCGCAGTTGCAGGCGCTGGAGCGCTTGCGCAAGAACCTCAAGCATTGATTGCCGTCACCTTGGTGGACGAGTTTGGCAAAACGCCGGCAGATGCCGGCGTTTTTTATGCGCCGGATCGTGGTTTGTTCAGCCGGCGTATGTTTGGCGGTGCGATGATTCCATGCATCACCTGACGAGGAGAGTCACCATGCTGCGTCCATTACGTCTGCTTGCCGCAACGGCATTGATGTCGTCCCTGTTGGGTTTGACAGCTTGCGTCAGCGGCCCTGCCGTGCGCACCGACCATGACCCCGCCGCCAATTTCAACCAGTACCAGACATGGGGTTTCTATCAGCCGATTGCGATGGAGCAGTCTGGCTATTCCAGCTGGATTTCCGAGCGCATTCGTGCCGATGTGCGCAAGGAAATGGATGCGCGCGGCTATCGCTACAGCACCGAAGGTGCCGATTTGTTGGTGAACTTCCAAGGTGTGGTGGAAGACAAAACCGCTGTGTGGACGGTGCCGCGCAGCGACACTGAATGGTTCTACAGCTATCGCCACAAGACCTATGTCGCGGTGCCGATTTGGTACGACGAAACCCAAGTATCACGCTATAAGGAAGGTACCCTGACCGTGGATTTGGTGGACGGTAAGCGCAACCGCATGGTGTGGACGGGTTCGGCCAGCAATCCGGTACGGTCCAAACAAAAGCCAGAACAGAAACTGGGCGAAATCGACGCAGCCATCACCGGCATCTTCGCAAAATATCCGCATAAAGCCGGCGGGATGTAAGCGTGGTGCACGCCTAGAAAAACAAAAACCGCCGGCAGCAACCCGGCGGTTTTTGATTGCAGCGGCAACGCCGGCTTAAAACTTCGGCTTGTCTTCGCTGGTGTTGTAGCGGGCAATCGCATCCATAATGATCGACTTGGCCTCATTCACGCCGCCCCAGCCATCCAGCTTCACCCACTTGCCGTCTTCCAGATCTTTGTAGTGCTCGAAGAAGTGGCCGATGCGTTGCAACCAGTGCTTGCTGACCTTGGCGATGTCGTCGATGTGGCTGTAGCCGTTGAAGACTTTGTCCACCGGGACGGCGAGGATCTTTTCATCGCTACCGGCTTCATCGCTCATCTTCAATACGCCCACCGGGCGGCAGCGGATCACCGAGCCGGGCACCAGCGGCAACGGCAGAATGACCAGTACGTCGGCCGGGTCGCCATCACCACAAACCGTGTAAGGCACGTAGCCGTAGTTGCACGGGTAGCGCATCGGGGTGGACAGGATGCGGTCCACGAAGATCGCACCTGACGCCTTATCGACTTCATATTTGACAGGTTCGGCATCTTTCGGGATTTCGATGACGACATTGATTTCGTCCGGCGGGTTATTGCCGGTGGGGACGAGGTCCAGACCCATGTGGTAGTGCTCCGACGTGTGTGCCGCACCCGATTGGGCGCAGCGATGATTGAGGGGGGAGTGGGTACATTTTAGCGGAGCGCGGCGGCAAAAGATGACGCTGGGCGAACCAGCGAGCTTGACGGGTGTGATTTGTATGCGCATAATAAATGCGCATACAATGGAATTATGTCATGCGCATTCGAGAGCGATACGCCGATTACGGCAAGCGTGCTACCAATGTCAGCATCAACCAAGGCTTGCTGGAAGACGCCAAGGCGCTGGATATCAATCTGTCTGCCACGTTAGAGCGTGCGTTGGATACGGAAGTGCGTGCACGCAAACGTGCCAAGTGGCTGGAAGAAAATCGTGAGGCGATCGCCGCGTACAACGTACGTATCGAGCGGGATGGGCTTGCCGGTGATCATGTGCGTGCGTTCAAGGCCAAACTCAAGGCGTCGTCTGCCGCATGAATCAATTTTGCGCGTATGTGAATGCGGATGCCGCATCCAGGCGCACCATTCCTTACTGGCTAATCGTGCAAAATGATTTGATCGATGCCACCCAATCACGCGTGGTTGTGCCCTTGATTGCACCGCAACTGGCAGGGCCTTTGGTGGCAAGGCTGATGCCGGTGCTGGTGGTTGCAGGCAAGCGGCTGGTGATGGATGCAGCGCAAATTACCAATGTACCAATGCAGATGCTTGGCAGGCATGAGGCGGATTTGTCGGCCGAACGCCTGACCATCCTTGCTGCTCTCGACATGCTGATCTCGGGGATATGACCGTGGCCAATACGCTGCGTATCGCAATGGCGCAATTTGATTTTCCGGTGGGCGATGTGGCCGGCAACGCCGCGCGCATCATCGACATGATTGCGCACGCGCGTGACGAATACGGCGCGAATATCGTGCTGTTTCCCGAATTGGCGCTGTCGGGCTATCCGCCGGAAGACTTGCTGTATCGCCCCGGGTTTTTGCGTGAATGCGAAGCCGCAATGGAGCGCATCGCCGCCAGTGTGCGCGGCATTGCTGCAGTGGTGGGCTGGCCGCAGCCGGCCGGTGCGGTGGTGTATAACGCCGCCAGTGTGCTGCGCGATGGTGGCATCGAACAGACCTATCGCAAGCGCGAGTTGCCCAATTACGCGGTGTTTGATGAGCGCCGCTACTTCGATGTCGATCCGGACCGTGAGGATTGCGTATTCCAAATCAACGGCATTGATGTCGGCGTGGTGATTTGCGAAGACCTGTGGTTTGCCGAACCCATCGCCAGTACCGTCGCCAAGGGTGCGCAACTGGTGCTGGTGCCCAATGCCTCGCCGTATGAGCACGACAAGCATGCCCAACGTGATGCATTGTTGGTGCAGCGCGCACGCGAAACCGGCGCAGGCATTGCCTACTTGAATGTGATTGGCGGACAGGACGCATTGGTGTTTGATGGTGCGTCGGTGGTGTGCGATGGCGATGGCACGGTGCACCCCGCTGCGGTGGCGTTTGAAGAGCAATGGCTGGTGGTCGAGTTTGATGCCGAAGCAAAGCGTTTTGCGCCACTGCAATGGACAGTGGATGGCGATGAAAGCTGCGACGCACTGGCGTGGCGGGCGGTGGTGCGTGGTACCCGCGATTACTGCGCAAAAAATGGCTTCAAGCAGGTGTGGGTGGGGCTGTCTGGCGGAATTGATTCGTCGGTGGTACTGGCAATCGCCGCCGACGCGCTAGGGCCGGAAAACGTCACAGCGGTGCGCATGCCCTCGCGCTATACGGCCGGGCTGTCCAATGATTTGGCGCAGGAGCAATGCGCGGCGATGGGGGTCAAGCTGCTGGCGCTGCCCATCGAAACCCCATTTCAAGGCTATTTGAATGCGCTGGCCGAGGTGTTTGCCGGCAAGCCTGTCGATCTGACCGAAGAAAATCTGCAATCCCGCACGCGCGGTGCCTTGTTGATGGCGCTGTCCAACAAGTTGGGCGGCCTGCTGTTGACCACCGGCAACAAGAGCGAATATGCGGTGGGCTATGCCACCATCTATGGCGACATGTGCGGCGGCTATGCGCCGATCAAGGATCTATACAAGACCGAGGTGTTTGCCTTGGCGCGTTGGCGCAACACCGTGGGCGACCGGGTGATTCCGCAGGCCGTGATCGATCGCCCCCCCACTGCCGAGCTGCGCGAAAATCAATTGGATCAGGATTCCCTGCCGCCTTACGACGTACTCGATGCCATCTTGCTGCGGCATATCGATCAAGAACAATCCGGCGCCGAGATTATCGCCGCCGGCTTCGATGCCGCTGTGGTAGATCGGGTGCTGCGATTGGTGCGCATCAGCGAATGGAAGCGGCACCAAGCCGCACCCGGACCCAAAGTCAGCCGACGTGCGTTTGGGCGCGAGCGGCGCTACCCGATCAGCAATGGCTGGCGTGATTGAGTCAAGCTGGCATCGTAAAAGCTGATTCAAGGAAAAGGGGCCGCTGGGGCCCCTTTTCAATTCAACGCGCGTCGCCGGTAAACGGATTCAAGCGGCTGATAATGCCACGGTCATTGGGCCATTTGCCGTGCAGCCACGGGTGCTGCGGTGCATTTTGCTCCAGCACGCGCTTGGCATCGGCTGCCAGTGTGGCATTGCCCATGCGCGTATAAGCCTCGCCCAACAGGGCCACGGCGTCGTACTGATATTCGCTTTGTGGGTAGGTTTCCAGCAGATAGGTGGCGCGATCGGCAGCCGACACCCACGCACTGCGGCGCAAGTAATACAGACCGGTATTCAACTCAAAGCGTGCAAATTCATTGCGCAAGAACACCATGCGCTGGCGCGCATCGCCGGCATAGCGGCTGTTGGGGTAGCGTGTGGAAACCGTGTTGAAGTCGTTATAGGCCTGCTGCGGGGCTTCTAGGTCACGCGTGCTGGTGTCCAGCTTGAAGGTGCGCGCCATGAACACCGTATTGCGCGCCATGTTGGACAAGCCGCGCAAATAGTAAAAATAGGCGATGTTCTTGTGCGTAGGATAGGTGCGAATGAAGCGGTCGATGGTGGAGATCGCATCCTCGTGCTTGCCGGATTTGAACTGCGCGTAGGCCTGCTCCATCATCGCCTGTTCGGTGTAGGGGCCATACGGATACTGCGCGATCAAGCGGCCCCAGGTCTCACTGGCATTGCTCCAGTTGCCGTGCTCCATCTGGTTATGGGCCTTGTCGAACAAGGTGGCGACGGGGACGCCCTCGTTCTTGTCTTTGTCTTTCTTGAACAGGCCTTTGACACTCGAGCAGCCGCTAACGGCAACGACGAGCGCAAGCACAAGGGTGGGGCGAAGCAGGGCTGAACGAGAAATCATGGGCATCGAACGGGCGCCAGGGGCATGAAGGTTGGATAATAGCAGTCCACTGCTTTAATCGAATCCCAACGGCTGCTCGAAATCGCCGGAACTTTCGCCTCATGCCCAATACCGACCCGCGTACCACCCATGTCCCCGACGCTTGCGCAGGCCGCCGCCTAGATGCGGTGCTGGCCGAGCTGTTTCCTGAATATTCCCGTTCGCGCCTGTCGGCGTGGATCAAATCCGGCGATGTGACGATGGATGGTGCCACTGCCCGCCCGCGTGATGCGGTGCGTGGCGGCGAGGTCATCGTGCTGACGGCGGTCGAGGAAGTGCAGACCCACGCCGTGGCTGAGGACATCCCGCTGTCCATACTTTATGAAGATGAACACGTCTTCGTGCTGGATAAACCGGCGGGTCTGGTGGTGCATCCGGGCGCGGGCAACCCGGCGGGCACCTTGGTCAATGCCTTGCTGCATCGCGACCCGGCGCTGGACAAGTTGCCGCGTGCGGGCATCGTCCATCGTCTGGACAAAGACACCAGTGGCGTGATGGTGGTGGCGCGCACCTTGGTGGCGCATACCGCACTGGTGGCGCAGCTCTCTGCGCGGGAAGTGCATCGGCAATATTTGGCGGTGGTGGTAGGCGCATTGGTCTCCGGCGGCACGGCCCATGCCGCAATTGACCGTCACCCGCGTGACCGCCTGCGGATGGCAGTGCGCGAGGATGGCAAAGACGCGGTGACGCATTACCGCCTGCGTGAGCGCTTCCGCAGTCATACCGCGCTGGAATGCCGGCTGGAAACCGGACGCACCCACCAGATCCGCGTGCACATGGCGCATCTGAAGCACCCGATCATCGGTGATCCACTGTATGGCGGTTCGCTACGGCTACCGAAAGGCGCATCGGAAGAACTCATTGCGGCGCTGCGCGGTTTCAAGCGGCAGGCCCTGCACGCCGAAGTGTTGGAGTTTGCGCATCCGGTGACCGGCGAGGCGGTGCGTTGCGAAGCCCCATTGCCGGAGGATATGCAGCATCTGCTACGGGTATTGCGGGAGGACGCCGCGTCGCATGCCGATGCCGAGCGGGCGCGGCGATGAGTGCTTTTTTGCACGCCGATTGGCCAACGCCACTCGGCGTGCATGCTCTGACCACGTTGCGGCATGGCTTGGGGGTCTCGCAGGCACCGTTTGACCACTTCAACCTTGGGTCGCGTTGTGGCGATGCGGCGCAGGCCGTTGCCGAAAACCGCAGGCAACTGGAAGCCGCGTTGGCACTGCCATCCGCACCACGCTGGTTGCGGCAGGTGCATGGGGTGGATGTGGCGTGCGAGCCGGGGCTCGACGAGCCCGAAGCCGACGCTGCGGTGACCTGCACGCGCGGCACGGTGCTGGCCATCCTGACCGCTGACTGCCTGCCGGTGGTATTTGCTGCGCAAGATGGCAGCGAAGTCGCCGCTGCGCATGCCGGTTGGCGCGGGTTGTGCGCGGGCGTGTTGGAGGCCACGGTGGCGGCGATGCATACCCCGTCGGCACAACTGGTGGCATGGTTAGGCCCAGCCGCTGGCCCGCAGGCGTATGAAATTGGCCAAGACGTATTCGATGCATTCGTGCAGCACGATGCGCAGGCCGCAGCGGCGTTCCACGCCACCCGCACAGGGCATTGGCGGGTGGATTTGTACGCATTGGCGCGGCAGCGCTTACGCGCAGCAGGGGTCACCGCGGTGTATGGCGGCGGGCGTTGCACGATCGCTGAACCCACACAGTTTTTCTCGCACCGGCGCGACCACATCGGCGGCCGCATCGCCACCTTGGTGTGGATGATGCGCTGATTGTGCGCGGTGTACCTGACGCAGCACACCGCCCTGCGCCAAGCACTGCCACGCGTTGCCATGCGCAAAAGGTGTACTGTGTCCGCACAGGGATCATCGATGCGGCGTGGCACACGCAACGTGACGGCATTGGATGATGACAGGGGGCGTTTCACCGCATGAGTTGGGCGAGACGATGAACAGGGCTGCGATGCCAACACTGTTTCAGCAAATTCTTGGGGCCGCGTTTTTCGGCTTGGCACCTTGCGTGCGACGCTTGCACGGGTTGCGTGGACAAAGCCAATTTCGAGGTATCGCCAGTATTGAACGTGGCACGCACCCGCTGGCACGCTTATGCGCACGCATGGTCGGCTTGCCGTCGGCATGCCAGGCAGTTCCCACCACGGTGGTGTTTGTGGCCAGTCCGCAGGGTGAAACATGGCGGCGTGATTTTGGTGGCCGCCAGATGGTGTCCAGCTTGGCCTACCGCGATGGTTTGCTGTACGAGCGGCTGGGCGCGGTGCAGTTCCGCTTCTGGCTACACGTCAGCGACGGCGCGCTGTGGTGGCAGGTCGCAGGCGTGCGTGTGTTCGGTATTCTGCCGTTGCCGGTGGCACTGTTTGAAGGTGTGCATTGCCGCGAACGCGAACACGAAGGCCGTTACGAATTTATGGTGGAAGCCGGCATGCCATGGCTGGGGCGCATCGTGCGGTATGAAGGATGGTTGGAGCAGGTAAGCACCAATGCGGCCGAATGATGCAATACAGGGCATCAACGCGCCGTTTGGCTAAGCCGATACATCAACAGTGCAGCGCGCTTGGCTTGGCGCAAGCTGGCGGCCAAATCGATACTCTCACCGGCGGCATGGGCATCGCCGCCGGAGGCACCCAGGCCGACCAATCCGGCCACATCGTTGGCGACAAAAGCGATATCGCCGGCACCCCGGCTGAGTGGGTCGATTTCCCCCATTTCCGGAAAATTAAAATCTTGGTTGATGGTGTTGAGCGTGGCCAGCAAGGCGCGGTTGCCTTCGGTGGGGGCCATCGGCGGGTAGTGTTCTTCGATCACGATGTCGGCGCGGGTGCGCGGCAAGTGGCGGCTGACGATTGCGCGCATTTTTTCAACCACGCGGGCGGTTTGTGCGGGGCTGAGGGTGCGGAAATCGCCACGCGCAAGCGCAACGCCAGGCACGATATTGTCTTTGCCGCTGGCGCTAATGCGGGTCTTGTTGGCATCGAATGTGGCTTGCTCGCCGCTACCCAATAATCCGACATTGAAGGTCAGGTTGGGCTCGGGAAGTTCGCTGCGAAACGCCGCCAAAATACGCGCCAATTCAAACGCTGCGCCATCGCCCATCGCCGGCGAAAAGATACCGGCGCTATGCCCCGTTTCGCCGTGTACGGTAAGTGTCCATTCGTTGGAGGATCGACGCGCCACCGCGCCCATCTCGCGGCCGTTTTGATGTGAGATATTTTCGAAATCCAGCGCCGCATCGGCACGTTTTCCGGCAGCGATCAAGTCGGCACGGGCGATGGTCACCGGGGTGCCCACATCTTCCTCGTCGCCGGTCAAGACCACGTCGATATCGGCATTTTCAAGCGCACCGGCTGCGTGCAAGGCGCGCAGCGCGGCCAGCATCACCACCACGCCGCCTTTGTCATCACCCACGCCGGGGCCAATGGCGCGACCGCCGTCGATGCGAAAGCCGGTGAACGGGTTGTCCGACTCGAACACCGTATCCAGATGCCCAATCAACAGTAGGCGCTTGCCTTTGCCATTGCCGCGATGACTGGCGAGCAGGTGTCCGGCACGACCGACTTGCGCCATTGGCTTCCATGTCACGGTGAAACCCAGCGCCGCAAATTCTGGTTGTAGCAAGTCTGCTACCGCCTTGACACCGGGGAGGTTGAAGGTGCCGCTGTTGTGTTCGACCAATTGCTGCAAGAGTGCGATGTTGCGCAGTTGCTCGGCATCCGCCACTGCCACGATGCGCTGCTCGGTGGGGGTGGTGGCGCTGGCGGCAAACGCCAATGACAGCAGCAATGGGCATAGCAAGTACGGCAGTTTTGGCATCGCATAGTCTCCGGTAGAGGGGTGAACATACCGCAGGGTGAATTGCGCGGCGCAGTTTGACTTGAATCACAGCAAGCTGCCCGCATCTGGGGAACAGTGGTCATCGTGACCTTTCCCATTAGGATTTCCGCATGCGCATGGACAAACTTACCTCGCGCTTCCAGCAGGCCTTGAGCGACGCGCAGTCGCTGGCCGTGGGGCGTGATCACAATTTGATTGAACCCGCACACCTGTTGCTGGCCTTGCTGGATCAACAAGGTGGCGGCACCCGCCCATTGCTGGCGCAGGCTGGTGTGAATGTGGCCGACCTGCGGCTGCGCTTGGCCGAGGCGCTGGACACGTTGCCGAAAGTCTCCGGGCAGGCCGGCACGGTCAGTGTGGGCAACGATTTGTCGCGCCTGCTCAATGTGACGGACAAACTGGCGCAGCAGCGTGGCGATGCCTTTATCGCCAGCGAATTGTTCCTGCTGGCGGCGCTGGACGATAGCGGCACAACCGGCAAAGCGTTGAAAGCGGCAGGTGCAAACAGGAGCAAATTGGAAGCGGCCATCGACAAGCTGCGTGGGGGTGAAAAAGTGACCGACGAAAATGCCGAAGAAGCGCGGCAGGCGCTGGAGAAATACACCATCGACCTGACCGCGCGCGCTGAGAGCGGCAAGCTCGACCCGGTGGTCGGGCGCGATGAAGAAATCCGCCGCACCATTCAAGTCTTGCAGCGCCGCACCAAGAACAATCCGGTGCTGATCGGCGAGCCGGGCGTGGGCAAAACGGCCATTGCCGAAGGCCTGGCCCAGCGCATCATCAACAACGAAGTGCCGGAAGGCCTGCGCGGCAAGCGGTTGTTGTCGCTGGACATGGGCGCGCTGATTGCCGGCGCGAAGTTCCGGGGTGAGTTCGAGGAACGCCTGAAAGCGGTGCTCAATGACCTTGCGAAAAACGAAGGCCAGATCATCCTGTTCATCGACGAACTGCACACCATGGTCGGCGCCGGCAAGGCCGATGGCGCGATGGACGCCGGCAACATGCTCAAGCCGGCCTTGGCGCGCGGCGAACTGCATTGCATTGGTGCCACCACGCTCGACGAATACCGCAAATACATCGAGAAGGACGCCGCGCTGGAACGTCGTTTCCAGAAGGTGTTCGTGGGTGAGCCGACGGTGGAAGACACCATTGCCATCCTGCGCGGCCTGAAGGAACGCTACGCGGTGCACCACGGGGTGGAAATCACCGACCCGGCCATCGTCGCCGCCGCCACGCTTTCCAATCGCTACATCGCCGATCGGCAATTGCCGGACAAGGCGATCGACCTGATGGACGAAGCGGCCTCGCGCATCCGCATGGAGATTGACTCCAAGCCGGAAGAAATGGACCGCAAGGAACGCCGCCTGATCCAGCTCAAGATCCAGCGCGAGGCGCTGAAAAAAGAGAAGGATGCGGAATCCAAACAGCGCTTGGCCGATCTGGAAGCCGAGATCGCAACGCTGGAGCGCGAGTTCAACGATCTGGAAGAAGTCTGGAAGGCCGAAAAAGCGACTTTGCAAGGCGCGACCAAGGTCAAGGAGCAGATCGAAGCCGCCAAGCTCGAGTTGGAAGCCGCGCAGCGCCGGCAGGATTACGCGCGCATGAGCGAACTCCAGTACGGGCAAATCCCGCAGCTGGAAAAACAATTGCTGGCCGCGCAAGAGGCAGAAACCCGCGGCTTCACGCTGCTGCAAGACAAAGTGACGGCGGAAGAAATCGCGCAGGTGGTGGCGCGCTGGACCGGCATTCCGGTGTCCAAGATGCTGGAAGGCGAGCGCGAAAAACTCCTGCAGATGGAAGCGCAGTTGCACACCCGCGTGGTCGGGCAAGAAGAGGCGATCAAAGTGGTCTCCGATGCGGTGCGGCGCTCGCGCGCGGGCTTGAGCGATCCCAATCGCCCCAGCGGTTCGTTCCTGTTCCTCGGCCCCACCGGCGTGGGCAAGACCGAGCTGTGCAAGGCGCTGGCCGACTTCCTGTTCGACTCCAGCGATGCGATGGTGCGCATCGACATGAGCGAGTTCATGGAAAAGCACAGCGTCAGCCGGCTGATCGGCGCGCCGCCCGGCTATGTGGGCTATGAAGAAGGCGGCTATCTGACCGAGGCTGTGCGCCGCCGCCCGTACAGCGTGATCTTGCTGGATGAAGTGGAGAAAGCGCATCCGGACGTGTTCAACATCCTGCTGCAAGTACTCGACGACGGCCGCCTCACCGATGGCCAGGGCCGCACCGTGGATTTCCGCAACGCGGTCATCGTGATGACGTCCAACCTCGGCTCGCACCAGATTCAGGAGATGAATGGCGACGACAGCGCCGAGGCCTACATCCAGATGAAGGCCGCGGTGATGGGCGTGGTGCAGGCGCATTTCCGGCCGGAGTTCATCAATCGCCTCGACGACATCGTGGTCTTCCATCCGCTGAACAAGGTGCAGATCAAACAGATTGCCCGCATCCAGTTGCGCAGCCTCGAAAAGCGTCTGGGCGAACGCGGCATTCGCATCGAATTATCCGATGCGGCGTTTGACCTGCTCGGCAATGTCGGCTTTGATCCGGTCTACGGCGCCCGCCCGCTCAAGCGCGCGATCCAGCAACAACTGGAAAACCCGCTGGCGCAGCAAATCCTGTCCGGCCAGTTTGGCAATGGCGACGTGGTCAAGGTGGATGCTGAGGGCGGCAAGTTGGTGTTCGTCAAGTGATGCGGGTGTTTTCGCATACCTGCTCGAATACCGAAATTGTCTGCGCGTTGGGCTGCGCCCAGATGCTGGTCGGGGTGGACAGTGATTCGGACTATCCCCCCGATGTGGTGGCCACGCTGCCTAAAACCGGGCGCGATCTGGACTTGAATATCGACGCGGTGCTGGCGCTCAAGCCCGAGTTGGTACTGACGTCGCTGACGGTGCCGGGGCATGAGACGGTAGTACACGCATTGCGCGATGCGGGCCTTGCGGTGCTGGTGTGTGATCCGCAATCACTGCAAGGCGTGTATGCCGATATTCAAGCCATTGCCGATGCGCTGGGCGTACCCGAGTGCGGCGCGGCACTGGTGGCACGGATGGAGGCGTTGATGCCGGCCGTGGCCGTGGCCGGTGATCGGCCCAAGGTGTTGGTGGAGTGGTGGCCCAAGCCGGTGATCGTTCCGGCAAAGCGTTCATGGGTCACTGACATGCTCCAGCGCGCCGGTGGCTGCAACCCATGGGCCGATGAGGACGCGAAGAGTGTGCCGCTGAACCACCAGCACGTGTTGGCTGCCGCTCCCGACGTGGTGGTGATGAGCTGGTGCGGGGTGAAAGAGGAGAACTATCGCGCCGAGATTGTCATCCGGCGCGATGGCTGGGCGGCCCTGCCTGCGCTGCAGCATGGACGCATCCATGCCATTTCCGAAGCCTATCTGGGCCGCCCCGGACCGCGTCTGGTGGAGGGCTATCGCCGGTTGCGTGCCTGCATTGCAGAGTTGCAAGAACAAGAACAGGGCACGCATTCTGCGATTTGATTACTCGGCATGGGCTGCCAGTACGTCAACTGCCGACCGGGCGCGCCCGATCCCCGGGCGAGTGCGTTAAACAGCCGCCTTGCTGGGGACACGCCATGGCGGTGAGGCCATCACCATATCCGCCAGCGAGTAGGCCAATTCGCGTTCTGCCAAAACGGCCGCATCGGCACCGTGTTCGAGTAAATACCTGACCTGGGTTTCGCTGTGCGCACGCGCCAGAACGCTGATTGTTGGGTTGAGTTTTTTCAGGCGGGCAATGGTCTCACCGGCTTCCAATGCTTGCGCCATCGCGAATACCGCAAGTTTTGCGCGTTCTGGTGCAGCTTCCTGCAAGACGCGCTGGTTTGCAGCATTGCCGCGCACGGTGGGTAGGCCATTGGCGCGTGCTTGTGCCACCAAATCGGAATCATCTTCAATGATGACCAAGGGCACACCACGTTCACGCAGAAGATGGGCAAGCTGGCTACCCACGCGACCGTAACCCACCACGATGGCGTGATTGCAAATATCCACCGGCACCACCTCGGGTTCTGGTTCGGCATTGGCGGCGTTGCGTGCGTCCTCTCGTGCCTGCCAGCGATCCAGCCCCATGAACAGGATCGGGTTGAGCATGATCGAAATCAGTGCGCCGGCCAGCACCAGATCATGGCCTTCCTTCGGCAGGATTTTAAGTGACAAGCCAAGCCCGGCGATGATGAACGCGAATTCGCCAATTTGGGCCAGACTGGTGGAAATGGTCAGCGCCGTGGAATTGGGATGCCCGAATGCGCGCACGATGAGATAGGCAGCGGCCGATTTCCCAAACACGATGATGAGCGTGGTCGCCAGCACTTGCCACGGATGCTCGACCAGAATATTGGGATTGAACAGCATGCCCACCGACACAAAAAACAGCACTGCGAACGCATCGCGCATCGGCAGTGAATCCTGTGCGGCCTGATGGCTGAACTCGGATTCGTTGAGCAGCATGCCGGCGAAGAATGCGCCCAGTGCGAAGCTCACACCGAACATCGCTGCCGAGCCAAACGCCACGCCCATCGCGATGGACAGCACTGCCAATGTGAACAATTCACGCGAGCCGGTGCCTGCAATGCGTTCGAGTATCCACGGGATTGCCTTGCGGCCGACGATCAGCATGAAGGCGACGAAGGCGGCGACCTTGCCAAAGGTGATGGCCAGCGCTTTGAGAATGCCGCCGATGCCTACCGCTTCGCTGCCACCCAGTGCGCCGGCCAGTGCCGGAATCAACACCAGTGCGATGACGCAGGCCAGATCTTCCACGATCAGCCAACCCACCGCGATTTTGCCGCGCCGTGTATCCAGCAAGCGACGCTCTTCCATCGCCCGCAGCAGCACCACGGTGCTGGCGGTGGCCAGCGAAAACCCGAACACCAACCCTTCAAGATGCGACCAGCCCATCAATTCGGCCAAACCCAGGCCCAATAGGGTGGCGACGGAGATTTGCGCCACCGCGCCGGGGATCGCGATGTTTCTCACCGACATCAGATCGCGTAGCGAGAAGTGCAGGCCGACGCCGAACATCAGCAGGATCACACCAATCTCGGCCAGCTGGGGTGCCAACTCCGCATCACCCACGAAGCCCGGCGTGAACGGCCCAACGATGATGCCCGCAACCAGGTAGCCAACCAGCGGTGACAGCCGCAGCCGATTGGCGAGTGCGCCCAGAATAAAGGCCAGCACGAAGCCATACACCAGAATCGCGATCAGGGGGGTGTGATGTGGCATGTGTACTCCGCAAGGTCGATGCCACGATCATCGCATGTGCGGGTAACACTTCGAACAAAAAACGCCCCGGATGACCGGGGCGCGAAGGTGGAAATGAATAAGGTGTTCAGCTCACCACTTGTAGCTGACCTTGCCGTAGTAATACGCACCATTGAAGCCATACGGCGAGTACAGGCTGTAAGGTATCAGGCCGAATGTGGAGTTGGCGTAGGTATTTTGTTCGGGGTATTGGTTCAACGCATTGTCAGCACCCGCTGTAATCGTCCAGTGTTGGTCAGGACGGAAGTTGACGGATAGATCAAGCGTCCATTTGGCCCCGAAGGTCTGGTCTTGCAGCGGGTTGCTGGCGTTCCGCGCGGTGAACTGGCCATAGCGAGTGGCTCCGGCATTGATCTCCCAATGTTGCAGGGCCCAGTTTGCGTTCACTGCGAACTTGTCGCGTGGTGCGCCTTCTTCGATG
>Ga0208825_1001404_pt1 | contig 18464 bp, 19 predicted proteins | sample AD_UKC113_MetaG_FD_184450 | JGI IMG/M metagenome (GOLD analysis project Ga0208825, IMG submission 184450) | Active sludge microbial communities of municipal wastewater-treating anaerobic digesters from Hong Kong - AD_UKC113_MetaG (SPAdes)... | ecosystem: Engineered > Bioreactor > Anaerobic >...
ATTGAAAAAAAGGAATTTGAAGATGAAATTGATATAAGATTGGTAAAAGTAAGTGATTTAAGATATGGAGAAAACCCACATCAAGTTGCTGCCTGGTATAGATTTTCTGATAAGGAATTTGAAAGAAAACAACTTCAAGGTAAGGAATTATCTTTCAATAATCTTCTTGATATGGAATCAACATACCTTCTTGTAAATCAATTTAAAGAAAATGCCTGTGTAATTACAAAGCATACAAACCCATGTGGAGTTGCAATAGGAGAAAATTTAGTAGAAGCATACGAAAAAGCATTACAGACAGACCCTTTAAGTGCTTTTGGTGGAATAATTGGATTTAATAGGAAAGTTGGAATAGATGTTGCAAAAATAATAATTAAACAGTTTTATGAAGTAATTATTGCTCCTGACTATGAGGAAGAAGCACTTGAAATTTTTAAGAAGAAAGAAAATATGAGAATTATAAAATCACCTCAAATACCTACCTATAAATATGATTTCAGAAGTTTAAATGACGGATTTTTAATCCAGACACCTGATTTAATTGACATGGAGAAATTTGAAGTCGTTACTGAAAAAAAACCAACTGATGAAGAAATAGAAGCACTTAAATTTTCATGGGTAGTTTGTAAATTTGTAAAATCAAATGCCATAGTAATTGGAACAAAAGGGCAAACATTAGGAATTGGAGCAGGACAGATGTCAAGATTTGATTCTGCAAGAGTTGCAGTAATGAAAATGAAAGACAATTTTAAAGAAAAAGTAAATTTAGTTGTTATGGCATCTGATGCTTTTTTCCCATTTCCTGATAGTGTTGAATATGTAGTAAAAGAAGGTAGAGTTACTGCAATAATTCAGCCAGGTGGTTCATTAAAAGACAAAGAGGTAATTGATGTGTGTAATAAATTAGGTGTTTCAATGATTTTAACAGGAACAAGGCACTTCAGACATTAATAGGGACACCACAATTATTTCGTTTGTATTGGTATAATATATCCAATATGAAAGGAAGTATTTTTGGCTGGGCAGTAGTAGGAATTTGCGTTGGTATTTATCTATTCTTTACTGGATTTCGTAAATTATGGTATAAGCGACTAATTCAGAATATCCCTACTTCTAAAATTCGTTCTATCGCAATGGGACTGGTTGAAATTCAAGGAATAGCAATACCTGATATTATTCTTGTCTCTCATTATACAAAACAACAATGTGTTTTTTATCATATCATTATGGAACGACTTGTAATACATAAAAATTCGGTTAATTGGGTAAAAGAATTTGAAATGAAAAGTAATATACCTTTTTTCCTTCAAGACGATACAGGCACTGTAATAATAGACCCTGTTGGTGCAGAAATAGATATACCTTTAAGATACACTCACATGGAAGGCAATAAGAGATATAAAGAATATTACATAAAAATAAAGGAACCTATTTATGTTCTTGGAACAGCAAAAAGTATAGAAAGTATTGAGGAACACATACAGAAAGAGGTTGAAACAAGAATAAAAGCAATAATTGAAAGCCCGGAAGAAAAACAGAAATTAGATATCAACAAAGACATGTGGATTGATGAAAATGAATGGCAGTTAGCAAAACAAAGAATAATGGAAGAGATAAAAGAGAAATTTAGGGCAACACAGGGAAAAATATCCTCAAAAAATTTCCCTCCTGACTATCTTAAAAATGTTATTATTGGCAAAGGTGAACTTGACAGACATTTTTTTATTTCAAATAAAAGCGAAAAAGAAATAGTGGGTGAGTATAAATACAGGGTATTTCTTTATATCATTGGTGGTGCTATACTTACTTTGCTCTGTTTAAAAATAGTCATTTCTTTTATATTTTAAAAAGGAGGGGGAAAATGGGAATTATTGTAGCTGTATTTGTTGCTTTTGTGGTTATAGGTCTCTTACTATACTTCATAAGTGTCTATAATGGATTGATACGCCTGAGTAGAGATATAGAAAAAAACTGGGCAAATATAGATGTTCTTCTTAAACAGCGATATGATGAGATTGGAAAACTGATAAAGGTCTGTGAGGGATATATGAAATATGAGCGAGAAACATTAGAAAAAATCGTGGGACTAAGAACAGAATATTTGAAAACTGATTCAGTAGAAGAGAAGAAAAAAATTGATGGGGAAATTACAGGGGCATTAAAAACAATATTTGCTGTTGCAGAAAATTATCCAGAATTAAAATCAAACAATAACTTTATACAACTGCAGAATAGAATCAGTGAACTTGAAAATAGTATTGCAGATAGAAGAGAATTGTATAATGATAGTGTTAATCTTTATAATATACGAATTCATCAGATACCTGACAAGTTTGTTGCAACAATGTTAAATTATAAAGATAAACCACTTTTTGAAGTAAGTCCCGAAGAAAAAAAAGATGTAGAGATAAAATTTGATTTTCCTAAATGACTAATGCTCTCACCATAAAGAAATAAGATACCCAAAAATTAAATTATTTTTGACAGAAATATTAAAAATAAGTTATTTTATTTATAATATGAAAACTGAAATTTCTGGCACCACTCAATATTTATGGAATGATTTACCTCAGTTAACTGAAAAAGAGATATTTTTAAGTAAATTAAAAGGAAACGGGAAGAGATACAAAAGATATTTAGGGTCTCCTTTAAGGTATGCAGGAGGAAAAAGTTGGGCAGTTGGATATGTAATAGAAAAATTACCTGATAATATCAATCGCCTAATATCTCCATTTTTCGGTGCTGGTTCTATTGAAATTGCAGTTGCAAAAGAATTAGGAATTGATGTTCTTGGATTTGATATATTTGATATTCTAATAAATTATTGGCAGGTTCAAATTAAAAATCCTTTTAAGTTATATCAGAAATTATTAAAATTAAAACCAGATAAAGAAACATACAATAAAGTTAAAACGATATTAAAAGAACACTGGGAAGGGAAAAGAAAACTTTCTTCTTTGAAATTAGCAACCTACTATTATTTTAATCATAATCTTTCTTATGGTCCAGGATTTTTGGGCTGGATGTCAAGTGTATATGCTAATGAAAAAACATATCATAATCTTATTAAGAGAGTTAAGGACTTTAATGTGCAGAATATAAAAATTGAGTGTTGTTCATTTGAAAAAGTTATTCCTGAATTTAAAAATGACTTTTTATATTGTGACCCCCCTTACTATTTAGGAAAAGACAGCACTCTTTTTAAAGGACTTTATCCTCAAAGAAATTTTCCAATCCATCATAATAATTTTAACCATAAATTACTGAGAGACCTTTTATTAAATCATAGAGGCGGATTTATTTTATCTTATAATGATTCACCAACAATAAGGAATTGGTATAATGACTTTGTAATTGTTGAATTACCCATTCATTATACAATGGGGCAGGGAGAAACAAGAATAGGAGTTAATCGTAAAAGAGATAATAGAAATCATATCAAAAAAACAAAAGAATTGTTGATAATTAAAGAGCAAAAAAGATGACAAAGAAAAAGGCAATGACTTCTGCGAAAGCAAGTTATGTAAAAAGAAAAGGACATGCAGATGCTCGTGAATTTGCTGAATGCTTAGGAATTGGGAAAGAATTTAAAAATGACCCAAAAGCAAAAAAAGACATAATTGACTCTGAAGGATATTCATACTCAGTGAAAAGTGGCGAAAAGAAATGGCAAATTTTTCTTTATGGAAAAACAAGGTTTGAAAATGATTATACTTTTAAAGGTATGAATGGAATAGGAGATTTATTACTGGAATGTATAGAAACTTTTCCTTCTCAAAGAAGTGATTATTTGCAAAATAAAGAATTATATAAAAAAAGATTACAGGAACCAATGAAGAAATTATGTGAGAAATTAAAAGAAAAAAGAATTCTTTCTGCATTTATAGATAAAAGCATGTTCAATAGTGGAGAAGTTGATTTTTTAGTTATAAAAGATGGAAACATTTTTCATGTTTTTGGGAATAGAGATGTCGTAGAAATTTTAACAAACCTTTTTGAGGTTGAGAATTCTAAAAGTAGAGGTGAAGGGCAATTTGACGCTCAAAAAGTAATTTTTAAAGTCCAAGACAGAACTTTTGGAGAAATTGAAATGAGAAATGATAGTGAGGTTCATTATCGCGAAATAAAATTCTGGATGGATAAAAAATTAATATTTAATCTCCTTCAATCCCAAATAAAACAAAAGGGCAATTTTAATGATAGAATAATTCTTTATGGTAGTTCTATAAGAAAATTATTAAAACTAAAGCAAAACAAAAAATCCTAAAATAAACATTATCTTCAAAGGATTTATAAAAACAAATTAATTATGGAAAAATATGAAGTAGTTGTTATTGGGGCAGGTCCTTCAGGTATTTTTTCTTCAATTTTTGCCAAACAAAATAAAAAAGAAGTATCTTTAATTGAAAGAAATGATACCATTGGAAAGAAAATTTTCTTAACAGGAAATGGAAGATGTAATTTAACAAGTCATAATGAAATTGATGAGTTTATAAGCAAATATAGAAACGGGAAATTTCTTATAAATGCTTTTTCAAGATTTTTCAATAAAGACCTGATTGAATTTTTTGAAAAAAATGGATTAAAACTTAAAGTTGAAAGAGGGAAAAGGGTCTACCCTGCATCTGATAAAGCAGAAGATGTAGTAAAAACACTAAAAACAATTATTGATAAAAGAGGAGTTAAATTGTTTTTGAAAAATAGAGTACAAAACATTGAAAAAGCAGAAAATAAATTTATTATAAAAACAGATAAAAATATAATAGAGGCAAAAAAAATTGTAATAGCAACTGGGGGAAAAAGTTTTCCAGAAACAGGGTCAGAAGGTGATGGATATACATTGGCAAAAGAATTTGGGCATACAATTTATGGACCCTTTCCCGCCTTATGTGGGATTGAAATAAAAGAAAATTTCATAAAAAAATGGCAGGGCATTACACTTAAAAATGTCAAAATAAAGGCAGTTTTGAATAAAAAAGTAATTGGAGAAGAGTTTGGAGAAGTTTTGTTTACTCATTATGGAATAAGTGGACCTGCTGTTTTAAATTTGAGTGGAGATGTTTCTGAAAATATATCAAAAGGAGAAATAAAAATATCAATAAATTTAAAGCCGGCCTTAAATTATGAGAAACTTGAAAAGCGTCTTGAAAGAGAATTCATAAGTAATCCCAATAAAGAAATTAAAAATGTTTTTAAAAATCTTCTTCCCAATAAGATGATTGATGAGTTTTTATATCAATGTGGAATTATGACAGAGAAAAAGGCAAATCAAATAACAAAAGAAGAAAGGAAAATACTTGTTTCAAATTTACTTTCATTTAATTTAAGTGTTAAAAAGACAAGGGATTTTTCAGATAGTATGGTAACAAGAGGAGGAGTAGTAGTAAAAGAAATAAATCCAAAAACAATGGAGTCAAAAATTGTCAAAGGTATATATTTTGCAGGAGAAATAATAGATATTGATGGAAAAACAGGTGGATATAATTTACAGGCGTCTTTTTCAACTGGATATGTAGCAGGAATCTCTGTATAAATTATGTAAAAACTCCTATTATTATAAGTCCTGCTGTAAGTAACAAAGTTCCAAAAATTCTTACAAAGACACCTTTTTCTTTATAAATCATAAAAGCAAGAATTACTCCAATTAAAATACTGAATTGTCTTAAAGCAATAACATAACTTGTAATATCAGTGAATTGATATACCCAGAGAATAAGCCAGTAAGAACCAAAATCAAGAAAAGCAGACAGAGATGGAAGTTTCCACTTTTCTATTCCTTTTTTTCTTTTTTTTATACCTGAAAAATGTAAAAGGATATGATAAGTTATACAAGTTATAAAGTAGAAAAAATACCCATATCTTGCAGCAGTTGCAGACCCTTTCTGAACAACTTCAGATGCAATTTTATCAAGCAAAGTATAAGCAGTCGTTCCTATTGCTGTTAAAATTAACCAAAAACCTGTCCGATTAAAATAATGTTTTAAAGAGATATCTTTAAATGAAGTAAGAGGGGATAAAAAACACCCGGCAACAACAAGAAGTATCCCTGACCATCCGATAAGAGACAAATCTCTTCCACGGATAATATCTCCAATAGCAACAAAAAGGACTGGTAGAGAGCGAGCGATAGGATAAACAATTGTAAAATCAGAAAAACTATAAGCGTTGGCAAGAGCAAAAAAATATATTCCACAGAAAAATCCGGAACCAATAACACAAAGGTATGCTTTCAAGGTTAGAGAATGTGTAATAAATTCAGTTAAAAAAGCGGGTATGAATCCTATTACGGATATTACGGTTAACATCTGTGAGAAAAAAGTTATCTCATCTTTATCTTTTCTTGCAAATAAGTTCCATCCAGCATGCATAACAGCAGAAATTAAAACTAGCGATATAATAAAAGGGCTCATTTAACTAAATTCCTGACAAAAGAAATATTAAAATTTAAAATATTTGTGAAAATCGGATTCATAAACAGAAAAAACATTTTTCCCCTATAACACCTTTGGACATGTGGTTTCTCTCAAAGAAGCGGAGGGTGAGGGATTCGAACCCCCATGTCCTGTGAAGGACGGCGGATTTCAAGTCCGCTGCCTTACCTGTTAGGCTAACCCTCCAATTACTTCTATTCTCCTTTTTAAAATTATACCTTCTTGATTCTATTTTTCAAAATTTATGGTTTTTTCGTATTTTCTTTATAAATTTGTTGTTTCTTATTACAAATGTTATAAATCATAAGGAGTTATATTCCATTTCCCATGTTCTATTATTTTTCTAAACCTTTCTTGTTCCTCTGCATTAAAAAACGAACTCATTAGATATTTTTGATTTCCTATTACACATAAGAATCTTCTTGCTCTTGATAATGCTACATTAAGAAATTTCCAGTTTGTTGTTAAAGGAGAAGGTTCAATATTATCATCTGTAATATCATAAATTATTACATCTTTTTCTTGTCCTTGAAAAGAATGAACGGTATTTACTTTTATACCTTCTAAGTTCTCTTTTTTAAGATACCTGTATATGTTGCAGACCTGGGCATTATAAGGAACTATTATTCCTATTTGTTCAGGTTTAATATCACAGTACTTAATGATATTTTTTGCAAGTTTTACATCAGCAAATGCATAAGGGTCATTTTTTCTATTGAAAATTTCAATTCTACTACCTATTTTTTCCAATACCCCCTCAGTATTTCTGAAAAGAACTGATTTTGGAAATGGGCTACCATTTTGGGAAAGTTTTTCTATTTTTTTGTTTCCACATTCTAACTTTCCATCATAGAATAGTTCACTAACAAGATTGCTGATATCCTGATGCATTCTGTATTGAGTTTTCAGAAATACAGCCCTCGGGTCATTTTCTTTTTTTATTTTGACTTTTTCAAAAACATTCATTGAATAAAAATCATTAGGCAGGTCAGCATCTTCAGGATAAGGAGGAGGTAATTGATATGGGTCTCCAGCAAGAATAAGATTCTTTTTTGCAAAAAAACTACCTGCCACCAATAAAGGAATAGGGGTCATGGAAACTTCGTCCATTATTACATAATCAAATATAGCACTTTTAATATTTCTGAAAATTAAACTTTGATAATTTGCTGCTACTATTCTTGAGTTTAAGGATATCTTATCTCTGTAATATTTAGCAATTTCCTTAGGAGTAGATTTTTCGCGGATTTTACCCAACCTTGTAAAAGTTTCTTCTGGATATGGTTTATTACTATATTTATAAACATATTCTATAACCTTTATAAATAAAGAATCCAGAGTACTATTTGAAAGAGTTAGGAAAAGAATATTTTTATCTGTTTCTTCAAGTAAAATATGTGCCAAAGCCGCAAGTACTGTTGTTTTACCAGTTCCAGGGGGTCCCCAGATAAATGTTATGTTCTGGGTTAATGCTTTCTCAATTGCCTGCCATTTATATTGGTCAAATTGATATTTATTTTTATATTTATTCAGATTAATATGATTATAATTTCCATAATTGTATGGTAGAGTGGCACTCCTAATTAAATATAGAATAAATTCGTTTTCTACTGCTCTTCTTTTAAGAAGAAAATTCCTTAGTTGGAAAACAGATTTTTTAAAATCTGCTATATAGTAAATTCCATTTTCTGTTGCTTTACTTATTTTCTCATAAGAAATTTGTGTTAGTGGGATAAGCAATACTATTTCATTATTAGTATGCCTTGAAATAATTCCTTTTATGAAACCACTTTCTATTCTCAGGTCAATATTATTCTTTTTACCAAATTCAGCATCAATAATTATCCGTTCATGAAAATTCCCAAAACCAACTTCATAGTATGGTATATTATTTATAATTCTTTCACTTTCAAATGTTTTACCAAACATATAATAATGTGGTCTATTTTTGAGAATTTTTATTCTTTGTATTTCAATTTCAACTGCTTTTATAACCTCATATAAAATTGGAGAAACAAAATTTCCTTCTGGTAATTGTTTTATATTTTCATCCTGTATTAGTTGATTGAGATTATTTTCGGCTTTTTGTTGCCAGGCAAGAAATGGGAGAATTTCTCTTGCCTTCTGGAATGATTTAATTGCTTTTTCTTTAAATACTGCATTTCCTGTTCTCTCAAATAACTCTTTATATCCTTCTCCCATTCTATAATATATAATCCCATCATCAGGAAACATACTTAAAAGTTGCTTAAAACAAAGTTCTCCTTCCTCTACATTTTCAATAAGTTTATCTTTACAGATATTTGCCGCTTTTGCTACTTTTTTATAAATAAGTTCTTCCATTTATAATGGTATATTTAAGGTATCTATTTCCGTTTGTAAATCACTAAAATTTGGGCCATTTGTATATTTTGCTTATGACTTTTCTACCTAAAATTTTGTTCTTTGCTCTTCGGGCAATTTTTTTAGGGTCTCCACTTGTTATCTTTTCTATATCATTAGCAGTCCTTGCCAATTTATAAAGAAAACTTACAAATTTTGACATTGTTTTCCTCCTGATTTTTACTTTAACTATAAACATTTTACCCTTTTAAAATTAAAATGATAATTCGTTATATAAATTACCGCAAACCCCAAAATGATAAAAAAGGTAGGGGGGGTGCGGAAAAGGTAGTTAAATTCCTTGATACACCTGCTCTTTGACAACCCACAGTAAGAATCACTGACCCGCTTAATAGGGGATTATGAATAGTGGCAAATTTTTCATGTCACTGTGAAAATTTGCTTAATTTAGAAAAAATATAACCTCAGAATTAATCTTATATATTTATAATTAGGTTTTTTATCTTGTTTAATATGGCTTTTTCTATCAGTTTATTGTGTTTCAATTCGCTATCTTATTCCTATTTTTCGAGTAGATTCCTTTTTTGTCTTGTCTAACATACCTTTTGGAGTAGATTTATTATATCTCAATTCAATGTCTTGACATATCTCCTTTAAAACACTAAAATATAAAACTCAGAGGTAGTTTTGGGGCCGCTAGCTCATCTGGCAGAGCACCGCCCTTTTAAGGCGGGGGTGGCAGGTTCGAGCCCTGCGCGGCCTATTAAAACAGGTAAAACATAGACAAAAAAAATAATTGGGGTAAAATATAAATATAATAAACGAATTAGATAAAAGAGAGAACACCTCCTCAGTACCCCCTTTAAGGGAGAGGTTCCAAAATTATACTGGGACCTCTCCCATTTTTTTTATATTATTTTTTTAAAATTCTAAAACTTCTGATAAAATATAAATTATGGAATTAATAAAAGATGTCCAGATTAAGAATTTAAAAGTCATTCCTGATGAAAGAGGAATATTAATAGAGATTTTAAGAAATGACGACGAAATTTTTGAAAAGTTTGGGCAGGTATATATAACAACTGCTTATCCAGGCGTTGTGAAAGCATGGCATTGTCACCAGTTTCAAAATGATAATTTAACTGTCATAAAAGGAATGGCAAAAATTGTCCTTTGTGATTTGAGAAAAGAAAGTCCAACTTATAAAAAAATTAATGAGTTTTTTGTTGGTATTTATAATCATATTTTAATTCATATTCCTGCTGGTATCTACCATGGGTTTAAGTGCATATCTGAAGAAGAATGTATCGTTTTAAATATCCCTACAAACACATATAATTATAAAAATCCAGATGAGTTACGACTCCCATTTGATACAGATAAAATTCCATATAACTGGGAAAGGAGGAATTATTAAGTGAAAGGGGTAATTCAAAAAAAATTAATATTAAAAAGAGGTGATGTAAAAAATGGGAATTAAATGTAGAGATTGTAATAAAAAAGCTGAAGTGAATATACAAAAAATTTGGATAAAATGGGATTATAATTATAAAGATGACTCATATTCGGATACATTTGAAGCATTGTTAGATGCCGAGGAACCTATAGGAGAAAACAATTTGCATTTTTGTAAAAAATGTTTTTATAAATGGATGTACTGGGAATAATGATAAACGATATATATTCTAATTCTTGCTGGATTATGTCCAGCAATAAAGAAAATTTCAAATATGCAATTGAGATATATAATAGAACTTGGGGTGTGCAAGATAAGTGGTTTCCACAGTGGAAGGCATTAGAGAGGGAAAATATAATATTTTTTTATATTTCAGATAATGTAAAAAAAATAATAGGATGTGGAAAAATTGAAAATAAATTCATACAAAGGGAACCTCTTTGGCCGGATGAAATCAGAGAAAATAAAGTAAAATATCCTCTTAGATTTACCTTCAAAGTAGATATTTTACTTTCCGAAAATGAGTGGAATAATAGAGGTATAGATATTATCAAGTTTATGAAGGAAAATTGGGGAAGAGGGAAATTTGCTGAATTACTGCGGGGTGGTGTAAATTTTATTCAACATAAAGAACTGATAAACTTTTTAATTAGAGAATTTAATAAAAAATTGAGTTATGAAATACTTTTTGACAAAATACCAATTCAATATGAAGAAGAAGTAATAGAAGAACAGGATTTGCATAAACAATTAATAGAATTAATAGTACAAATTGGAAATATGAATAATCTTTTGAGTCAAAAAGAATATAAAATTGATAATATGATATTAGATGTTGTTTGGAGAAGAATTGAAAAGGGTTCTCCTACATATGTATTTGAAGTTCAAGTAGGGGGAGATGTTTATCATGCTTTAAGTAAACTCAAGCATGCTTTTGATTTGTGGAATAGTAATGTTTTTCTTATAATCCACTCTAAAAGAGATGTTATTAAAGCAGACCAGTTATTAGGAGGTACTTTTCATGAGATAAAGGAGAGAGTTAAAATTATTAATTCAAAAGATATTAGAGAACTTTATAAGAGAAAAAAATCTTGGGTAGAGTTTGAAAAAAAATTGGGGATTTTGTAATATTTTTACGATGAATTTTATAAGAGAAACAAAAACACCTGAAAATGTAAAAAAAGTTGCTATTGTTGACGGAATTATCTGGTTTGCAAAGAAGGGGAAAATAAAAGAACAGATTGAAAATATTAAGGATGATGAACTTGTTTTTAGCGCTTTACTATTAGATGAATTTTTGAAAGGAGGAATTATTAAGTGAAAGGGGTTATTCTGGCTGGTGGGCTGGGTAAAAGGTTGTATCCTTTAACAAAAATTACTAATAAACATCTTCTTCCTGTCTATAATAAACCAATGATTTTTTATCCGATAGAAACACTTATTGATGCAGGAATAACAGATATTTTGATAGTTACAGGAGGAAATTTTGCCGGTGATTTTCTCCAACTTCTTGGAAATGGGAAAATTTTTGGACTTCCTAATTTGAACTATACTTATCAAGAAGGAGAGGGTGGTATTGCAGATGCCCTTTCTCTGGCTGAAAACTTCTCAAAAGATGATAAAATTGTTGTTATTCTTGGAGATAATATAATTGAAAAAAGTATAAAAGAACAGGTTGAAATTTTCAAAAAGCAAAAAAAGGGAGCAAGAATTTTGTTAAAGAAAGTTGAAAACCCGGAAAGATTTGGCGTCGTGGAGTTCAATAAAAAAGGAAAAATAAAAAGAATAATAGAAAAACCAGAAAAAGCGCCTACTGATTATGTTGTTACTGGAATTTATATGTATGATAGATATGTTTTTGAAATTATAAAGACACTTAAGCCATCAAAAAGGGGAGAACTTGAAATAACTGATGTTAACAATAGATACTTAAAAAATGGAGAACTTACATATGGAATTATTGATGGTTGGTGGACAGATGCAGGAACTTTTGATTCCCTTCTAAAAGCAAATAATCTTGTTGCGAAAAAAACAAAGAAAAGAAAATGAAAATAGTAATTACAGGTGGGTGTGGATTTATTGGTTCAAACTTTATAAGGTATATAATTAAAAAATATCCTGAATACGAAATTTTAAATATTGATAAACTTACTTATGCAGGAAATCCTGAGAATTTAGGAGATATTGAAAATAATAAAAATTATAAATTTCTAAAGAAAGATATATGTGATAAAAGTATTATTGATGATATATCCGCAGGATCCTTTGGAAAAAATTATGATGTAATAATAAACTTTGCAGCAGAAAGCCATGTTGATAGGTCAATAGGTAATCCAGAAAAATTTCTGAAAACAGATATTTTCGGGACTTTTAATTTACTTGAAATTGTAAGAAAATTAAATTTTAAAAGATTTATTCAAATCTCTACTGATGAAGTTTATGGAAGTATTCAAAAAGGGAGTTTTGATGAGTCAGCCCCTCTAAATCCTTCTAACCCATATTCTGCAAGTAAAGGGAGTGCTGACCTTTTAGTTCTTTCATATTTTAAGACATATAAAAGTCCTGTAGTTATTATAAGGAGTACAAACAATTATGGTCCATATCAATATCCAGAAAAATTTATTCCACTTTTTATAATAAATGCAATAAGAAATAAAAAACTTCCACTTTATGGAGATGGACGGAATGTCAGAGATTATCTTTTTGTTCTTGATAACTGTAAAGGAATAGATATTGTTTTACATAAAGGGAAAGAAGGAGAGATTTATAATATATCTGCTGGTAATGAAAAAGAAAATATATATGTTGCTAATAAAATACTTGAATATTTAGGGAAAGATGAATCTCTAATTGAATTTGTTAAAGATAGACCTGGACATGATAAAAGATATTCAATAAATAGTGATAAAATAAGAAAATTGGGCTGGAAAGATGAAGTTTCTTTTGAAGATGGACTGAAAAGAACTGTTGAGTGGTATAAGGAAAATGTTGAGTGGTGGAAAAAAATACTTAATAGGCAGAGTTATAAAAATTATTATAAAAAACAGTACAGAAAATGAAAATTTTAATTACAGGGGGAAAAGGACTTGTTGGTAGTTATCTCACAAAAATTCTATCAGAAAAATATAATGTTATAAGTACTGGAAGAGAAGAAGTTGATATTGTAAATTATGATAAGTCATTGGATTTTATTAAAAATATAAAACCAGAAGTTATTATACATTGTGCTGCTTTTTCTAATGTAGATGGGTGTGAAGTAGAACAGGAGAAAGCATATAAAGTTAATTCTATCGGGACATTAAATATATCAAAAATTTGTCAAGAGGTAAAAAGCAAACTTATATATATAAGTACTGATTTTGTTTTTAATGGAGAGAAGAAAAAACCATATTCTGAAATAGATATTCCAGAACCAATAAATCATTATGGGAAAACAAAACTTATTGGAGAATATTATGTTTCTCATCTCTTAAATGATTTTGTAATAGTGAGGTCTTCAAGAATCTTTGGCAAAAGTGGAAAAAATTTTGGTTCAAAATTACCAACTCTCTTAAAAAATGACCAGAAAGTCAAACTTACAACTGATATAATAAACTCCCCAACTTATGCATTTGAACTCGCAAAAGCAATAGAGTTTTTAATTAAACAAAATTATAAAGGAATAATAAATATTTGTAATGAAGGAGAATGTAGTTGGTATGAATTTGGGAAAGAAGTTATTAAAATTTTAAAAAAGAAAGAAAGAAGGATAGAAAAAATAAAATTTTCACAATTTGAATATAAAGCAAAAAGACCGAAATATTCTACATTGGATGTATCTTTATTGAAAACATTGGGTTATTATCCTGTTTCCTGGCAGTTGTCTCTAAGAAAATTTTTATCCGACCAGTTTTAGTTATCTTGACAGACACACTTTTATCAGTATAATCTTAATTTAAGTTATATTTTGAATTTGCCCCCATCGACTAGCGGTTAGGTCACCACTCTTTCAAGGTGGTAGCGCCGGTTCGAGTCCGGCTGGGGGCGTTTTTAAAATTTATTTAAAACATTTCCTTAAAATCAAAATTTTCTTCATCATAAGAAATCTCACTTCTATCAATAACTTTTGTTTAAATTACTCTATAAAGATGTAAAATATCAACCCCTATTGTTTTTATAAATTCCATCGCTTCTTTTCTGCTTTCAAACAAAAATTCATATCTTTCCTTAAAAGGTATTTTTTTTATTTCACTTTCTGGGAGTTCTCTTATAGATGCATACATTATATAACCAAAGTAAGGATTTCTTATGAGTTTTATCTCTTCAATAATCTGTTCTCCTGGGCTTATTCCAATAGTTAATGTTTCTTCTGGAGATAAACAGAAATATTCATTTGGTCTCATCCTATATCTTTTTACTTCTTTTTCCATATAAAAATTTTAAAATAATTCTTTCAATGAAGTCAAATTTAATTTTTATATTTACACTTTTTTAATTTTTTCGTATAATAGAAAAACAATGAAAAATCTTAATGCACTTAAAGAATTTAAAGGTATAGCAAATCTTGCGGGCCCTCTTATGCTTATTGAAGGAGTTGAAGGAGCGGGATATGGCGAACTTGTAGAAGTACTTACTCCAGATGGAATGCGGCTTGGAAGAATTCTTGAAATAGAACAGGATAAAGCACTTATTCAGGTTTTTGAAGGAACAAGAGGTATTAGTCCTGATAGAGCAAAAGTAAGATTTACAGGAAAAGGGATTGAATTAGGGGTTTCTCCCGATATTTTAGGAAGAGTTTTTACAGGGATGGGCAAGGTAAGAGATGGAGGACCTGAAATTATTCCGGAAAAATATCTTAATATAAACGGAGAACCAATAAATCCAACAAGAAGAGATTATCCTTCGGAATTTATCCAAACAGGAATATCAGCAATAGATGGGCTAAATAGTTTAGTTAGAGGGCAGAAACTTCCTATTTTTTCTGGTTCAGGGCTGCCTCATAATCTTTTAGCAACTCAAATTGTCAAACAGGCAAAAATTATATCAAAAGAAGAGACAAAATTTGCAATTGTATTTGTTGCAATGGGAATAACTTTTGAAGAGGCAGAATTTTTCCTCAAAGAATTTAGAGATGCAGGTGCAATTGAAAGGACTGTTACATTTATAAATCTTGCAGATGAACCAGCAATTGAAAGGACCGCTACTCCAAAAGTTGCTTTAACAGCAGCAGAATATCTTGCTTTTGAAAATGATATGCATGTAGTTGTAATACTAACTGATATGACAAATTATGCAGAGGCATTAAGAGAAATTTCAGCAGCAAGAAATGAAATTCCAGGAAGAAGAGGATACCCGTCTTATTTATATACAGACCTTTCAACTATTTATGAAAGAGCAGGTAGAATAAAAGGCAAGAAAGGTTCTATTACACAGATACCAATTTTAACGATGCCAGAAGATGATAAAACACATCCTATCCCTGACCTTACTGGTTATATTACAGAAGGGCAGATTATTCTTTCAAGACAACTTCATCTTAAAGGTATTTACCCCCCGATTGATGTTCTAACTTCACTTTCAAGATTAAGAGATAAAGGAATTGGGGTAAATAAAGAAACAGGGGAAATTCACACAAGGCAAGACCATCCGGCAATTGCCAGTCAGTTATTTGCTTCTTATGCAAGAGGTAAGGAAGCAGAAGAACTTGCAATGGTTCTTGGGGAGGCATCTTTAACAGAAGAAGATATTGCACATCTTAATTTTGCAAAGGAATTTGAGGAGAAATTTCTTTCACAGGGAATTGATGAAAATAGGACTATTCAACAAACACTTGATATTGGGTGGCAATTATTGAGAACCTTGCCTATGGATACAATAAAGAGAATACCACCTGAAATAATGGAGAAATACTGGAAAAATGAAAATAAAAGTAAATCCAACGAGAATGGAGTTATTGAAACTGAAAAGAAGAGTACAGGTAGCAAAGAGAGGACATAAACTTCTAAAAGATAAAGAAGAACAACTTCTTATTGAATTTAGAAAACTTTTAGATGAGATAAAAGATAAAAGAAAAAAAGTTGAAGAAGAATTATATCAGTATTATTTAAAAGTAGTTGAATTAAAAGGAATAACTCAAAAGAAGAAATGGGAGAATTTAATTTCCTCTCCATTTATAAAAACAGAAGTTAAGGTTATTAAAAAAAGGATTTTCAATATTCCTGTCAAAGAGATTAATTTTGAAGTCAAAGAAACCCTAACTGACTATTTTTCTTCTCCTTATTATCAATTTTTAATTGAAAAAGGGACAGAAGTTATAAATCGCCTATTTTATCTTTATCATTTAGAAAATAAACTTATAAGTTTTACAGAAGAAATAGAAAGAACAAGAAGAAGAGTAAATGCATTAGAATATGTTCTAATTCCTGGTATAGAAGAAGCAATAAAATTTATAAAGTTTAAATTGGAAGAAAATGAAAGGGCGAACCTGACAAAATTAAAACATCTCCAACTTATTGAATTGAGACATACAAAATCCACTTGAATAGAGAATTAGCCAAAATAAAAGGTAGGAATTAGATTTGTTTTTACTTGAATTTTAAGAGTTTAAAAATCTGTTGTGCCTTAATTTTCAATAATTTTTTTCCCTCTTTCATTGCTTCATCATGACTTAAAAACCCTGGCAGAATACTCATAACAATTATATTTTCTTCATTTATTTTCTTATATATATTTCTTTCAACTGTCCCTGCTAAAATAATTACTGGAACTTTATATTTTTTACAATATTCAATAACCACACCAACAACTTTTCCAAAAAATGACTGTTTATCAAATTTCCCTTCACCTGTTATAACAAAATCACAATTTTTTATTTTTTCTTTAAAATTTCCTTTTTTTAATATTAACTCAATCCCTGACTCTATTTTTGAATTGAAAATTGAAATAAATCCGGATGCAAACCCACCTGCTGCTCCTGCCCCTTTAATTCTGCTTACATCTTTACCTGTAAATTTTTTTAAAACAAAAGAAAAATTTCTTAATCCATCATCAAGAATTTTTACTTCTTTGCTATTTGCTCCTTTTTGCCATGCATAAATATAAGAAGCACCATTTTTCCCATATAGAGGGTTTTTTACATCTGTTAAAATTGTAAATTTAATATTAAAAATTCTTTTATCAACAGAAGAAATGTCAGTCCCTCTAATTTTAACTAAATCCTTCCCTTTGCCAGGAAAAATTGTTTTTCCTTTTTCATCAAAGAACTTTACTCCAATAGCACTTAAAGCACCAATACCTGCATCATTTGTTGCACTTCCACCAACAAATATACTTATATTTTCACACCCATCTTCAATCGCTCTTAAAATTACTTCTCCAACTCCATAAGTTGTTGTTTCTAATGGGTTTCTCTCTTCTTCTTTTAAAAAAGTTAGTCCTGCCTCTTTTGCAAGTTCAATATAAACTGCCTTGCCTTTTTTTAGATATTTTGTCTTAATTTTTCTACCAAGTGGGTCAGAACTTTCTATAAAAACAAATTTTCCTTTAATAAACTTATTTAAAACTTCAATACTGCCTTCTCCACCATCTGCAAGTGGAAAAAGTATTGGAGTACTTTCTGGAAAATACTTTTTAAAAACATTTTTTATTATTTTGCTTCCTTCTAAACTTGTAAAACATCCTTTAAAACTATCAGGACAAATAAGTAATTTCATTTGAATTCAATTAACTTGTATGAAATACTGCCAAGCCCAATTTCTTCACCATATTCAAGTTGATAATTATAAGGAGGTCTTATGCCTTCAAAAACATCTTTGCCATTTACCTTTTTAATAATATCAACACTTGCTCTATCAATTGCAACAGGGTCTTTTGAAACAAGTACTCCAATATCAGGAGATAAAAATTTTCCTGGATTAGAAGCACAATCACATTCAATAGCAATTTTAGTTAAAAAATTTATAGCAAAAAATTTATTCTCTGCATACTGACTTATAACACCTGATGCATATTCTACTATTTTTTCTTGAAATTGAGCAGGAGTAACACTTGACCATGGGATATTTATTGCTTCTTTTGGACAGGTATGGATACAACTTCCACATCCAATACATTTTTTCTTATTTATACTCGCTTTTTTATTTTTGAGTTCAATTGCTTCAACTGGGCACTCTTTTACACATTTTCCACAACCTATGCACTTTGAAATATTAATTTGAGGAGTTATATTTGAATGCATTGCATATTTCCCTTTTCTT
>Ga0208825_1001405_pt1 | contig 18449 bp, 18 predicted proteins | sample AD_UKC113_MetaG_FD_184450 | JGI IMG/M metagenome (GOLD analysis project Ga0208825, IMG submission 184450) | Active sludge microbial communities of municipal wastewater-treating anaerobic digesters from Hong Kong - AD_UKC113_MetaG (SPAdes)... | ecosystem: Engineered > Bioreactor > Anaerobic >...
CGTGCGCGTAGTGACGGGTCGGGCTTTCGTATTCCACGTGCGCGGTCGAAATCGTGATGCCGCGCGCCTTTTCTTCCGGCGCCGCGTCGATCGAACCGTAGTCCTTGAACTCGCCACCGAAACGCTCTGCGCCCACCTTGGTCAGCGCCGCCGTCAGCGTCGTCTTACCGTGGTCCACGTGACCGATCGTACCCACGTTCACGTGGGGCTTGGTGCGCTCGAACTTACCCTTTGCCATGGCTGCGTCTCGTTGGATTTGCCTGCCAAGCAGGCGTGAAATTACTAAAGATGGTGCTCACGAATGGAATCGAACCATCGACCTCCTCCTTACCAAGGAGGTGCTCTACCGACTGAGCTACGTGAGCAGATTTTCGAAGCAGGTCGTACATTGTAATGCAATGGTGGAGCGGGAGACGGGAATCGAACCCGCGCTAGTAGCTTGGAAGGCTACAGTTCTACCATTGAACTACTCCCGCACCGGGAGACCTGTTTTGCTACATCGCCCGCTGGTAAGGCGAGTGATTTTGGATCCAATAAAACAAATTTGTAGAACTTTGACGCTTATGACGCTTTGACAATCGTGGTGGAGGGAGGTGGATTCGAACCACCGAAGGCGTAAGCCAGCAGATTTACAGTCTGCCCCCGTTGGCCGCTTGGGTATCCCTCCGATTTCTACTGAAGGAATGAACCCCCTCAAAGAGCCCGTTATTTTGGCGGGCACTTGCCAACCTGTCAACGGGTATCTGCAAATTCCCTAAAAATTCTTGTCTGTGCGCGAGCGCCAGTGGCAGCGCAGCTGGGTACGGCGGTCAGACGTTGAAGCGGAAATGCAGGACATCGCCTTCTTGCACGCGATATTCCTTCCCTTCCAAGCGTAAGCGGCCGGCATCACGCGCACCGGCTTCGCCGCGGTACTTGATGTAATCGTCATAGCCGATGGTTTCGGCGCGAATAAAGCCTTTTTCGAAATCGGTATGGATGACGGCGGCGGCTTGCGGTGCCGTGGAACCGGCCTTGACCGTCCACGCGCGCACTTCCTTGACCCCAGCGGTGAAATACGTCTGCAAACCCAGCAGTAAATAGGCTGCGCGAATGACCCGGTTCAAGCCCGGCTCGTCCAGCCCCAAATCCGCCAAGAATGCATCCCGATCCGCATCCTCCAGCTGACTCAACTCTTCCTCGATGGCCGCACACACCGGCACCACTTGCGCACCCTCGGTGTGCGCGTGCGCACGCACTGCATCCAAATGCGGATTGTTGGTGAAGCCATCTTCCTGCACGTTGGCAACGTACATCACCGGCTTCAGGGTGAGCAAGAACAGATCACGGATAACCAGCTTTTCTTCGTCATCCAATGCCACGGTTCGCGCTGCTTTGCCCACGTCCAGCGCGGCCCGCAGCTTGGCCAACACGGCGATTTTGGCTTTGGCATCCTTGTCGCCACCCTTGGCCACGCGCTCGAAGCGGGCGATGGCTTTGTCCACGGATTCCAGGTCGGCCAGCGCCAATTCGGTGTCGATGGTTTCGATGTCGGCCAGTGGGTCAATTTTGTTGTTGACGTGGATGACATCGTCATTTTCAAAGCAACGCACCACATGGGTGATTGCATCGACTTCGCGGATGTGCGCCAAAAATTTGTTGCCCAAACCTTCACCGCTGGCTGCACCCGCCACCAAGCCTGCAATGTCGACAAATTCAACCGCAGTGGGGATGCATTTTTGCGGTTTGACGATCTCGCTGAGCGCAAGCAGGCGCGGATCGGGCACCGGCACCACGCCGACATTCGGCTCGATGGTGCAGAACGGGAAGTTGGCCGCAGCAATGCCGGCCTTGGTCAGTGCATTGAATAGAGTGGATTTGCCGACATTTGGCAGACCGACGATGCCGCATTTGATGCCCATGGTGGGTAATGCTCCGTTGTCGCGCTGGCACAGTACCCGCGCGATGATGAAATTATGGCGTGCGCGGCGTGTGCAGCCGCGTCATCGCATCGGCAAAATTGCCCTGTTGCACCAGCGGCAGCACCTCAGCTGCATCCCCGATGGCGTGCAAGATGGCAGCTTCGTCGTCACGCCCGGGCCGCCCCAATACCCACGGTGTCACTTGATCGCGGTGCCCTGGGTGGCCGATGCCAATACGCAAACGATGGAACTTGCCGTGACCCAGCAGACGAATGGTATCGCGCAGGCCGTTTTGGCCGCCGTGGCCGCCATCAAATTTGAGCCGCGCCGTCCCCGGCGACAGATCCAATTCGTCGTGTACGACCAACATCTCTTCGGGTTCGATTTTCCAGTAGCGCAATGCGGCAGTGATCGACTTGCCGCTGGCGTTCATGAAGGTGGCCGGCTTCAACAGCCAGACCGGTTGACCGGCAATCACCAGCTTGGCGGTTTCGCCAAATAACTTGCTTTCCAGACCAAAGCGCACGCCGGCATCCAACGCCAGCGCGTCAATAAACCAGAACCCGGCGTTGTGCCGGGTTCGGGTGTATTCGGTGCCGGGGTTCCCCAGCCCAACGATGAGGCGAATGCCCGCCATATCCAGAAATCGCAACAACATCATCCTGCCGGCATGCGCAGGCAGGATGTGCCAGAACGATTACTTGGCGTCCTTCTTGGACGCCTTGGTGGCCGGCACTTCGGCCGCTGCCGGTGCACCCGCAGCTTCGGCTTCTTCCTTGCCGTGCTTGGCCACCACGACAGCAACATCGTGCTCTTTGCCCAACTTCAGTGCTGGCAGCTCAACGCCCGCCGGCAGCTTCAGATCCGACAAATGCACCACGCCGCCGACCGCCAAGTTGGTCAGATCGACTTCGATTGCAGCCGGCAGATCCTTCGGCAAGCAGCTGATTTCCACTTCGGTCAGCTCGTGCATTACCACCACGCCACCGGTCTTGCCGGCTGGCGAGATGTCCTGGTTCAAGAAGTGCAGCTGCACCTTGGTACGCAGGGCTTGGTTGGCATCCACGCGCTGGAAGTCCAGATGCATGATCAGCTGCTTGAACGGATGGCGCTGCATATCACGCAGCAGCACTTGCTCGACTTTGCCGTCGATGTCGAGGTTCAGCAGCGACGAGTAGAACCACTCGTGCTGACTGGCCAACCAGATGGCTTCGTGCTCGATCTGGATGGATTGTGGGGCGGCAGTGCCACCGTAAACGATGGCGGGCAGTTGGGCGGCATGACGTAGGCGGCGGCTCGCACCCTTCCCTTCGGCATTGCGGCTCACGGCCTTGATGGTGTGTTCAGACATGATGAAGACTCACTTCTATTGCAATGAAGCCGCCTCGCGGCGGCGATGACACTCATCCGCGACCAGATGAGTGGGGGCGCCACCGGCGAACCGGCGGCACAGGATTTCATATCAATCGACGTACAGCGAGCTGACCGACTCACCAAACGCCATGCGGCGGATGGTTTCAGCCAGCAATTCAGCAACGCTGAGCTGGCGAATTTTACTGCACGCCTGGGCCGCCGGCGACAGCGGGATGGTGTCGGTGACAACCAGCTCATCCAGTGACGATTTATTCAGATTGTCGATTGCCGCGCCCGACAGCACCGGATGTACGCAATACGCCACCACCTTCACCGCGCCGCGCTCTTTCAGCGCATTGGCGGCGGCGCACAGGGTGCCGGCGGTATCCACGATGTCATCCACCAGCACACAGGTTTTGCCAGCGACATCGCCGATGATATTCATCACCGTGGCGACATTGGCTTTGGGGCGACGTTTGTCGATGATAGCCAAGTCGGCATCATCCAAACGTTTGGCAATCGCACGTGCGCGCACCACGCCACCCACGTCGGGCGACACCACGATGACATTGTCGGTGCCATGGGTTCGCCAGATGTCGGCCAGCAACAGCGGCGAGGCATACACATTGTCCACCGGGATATCAAAAAACCCTTGGATTTGGTCGGCATGCAAATCCACGGTGAGCACGCGGTCGGTATCGACTGCGCTGAACATTTTTGCCGCCACTTTGGCGGTAATCGGCACACGCGCCGAGCGCGGACGGCGGTCTTGGCGGGCATAGCCGAAATACGGCACCACCGCCGTCACACTGCCCGCCGATGCGCGTTTGAGCGCGTCGATCAACACCAGCAATTCCATGAAATTTTCTGCGGTGGGCGCATTGGTGGGCTGAATGACGTAGCACTCTTGCCGGCGCACGCTTTCTTCGATCTCGACTTGCACCTCGCCATCAGAAAAGCGGCTGATGAGCGCTTTGCCCGGGCGCACACCCAATTCGCGGCACACGGCATCGGCCAGCGGACGATTGGCGTTCCCCGAAAAAATCAGAAGATTCGGTTCGTCTTGTTGCATGTCGGTGGCCGGATTGGAGATTTGCAATGAGATGGCAGGGGCGGAAGGATTCGAACCTACGCATGCCAGGATCAAAACCTGGTGCCTTAACCGCTTGGCGACGCCCCTAGCTAAATTGTTCCACCGCATCCAGCAGTGGCGACCTGTCTGCACCGCACACCAGCCATGCATGAATGCCGGCTGGCAAGGCTGCGATCGCTGTCTCGGCAGATTCGCGCGTGGCGAATTCGACGAAACAACCGCTACCGGAACCCGTCAAGCGCGGAACGCCGATGCTGGACAACACGGCGAACGTCGCCTCGACGGCGGGCTCACGGTGACGTAGTACCGGCTCGAACGCATTTTCGAGCACGTTCCCTGACAGGAAGCCCGCTATTGTCGCGGGACTTGCGTCGCGAGTCAATTCCCGTGATTGAAATAATGCAGCGGTCGCCGCATGCACCCCGGGATCGACCAGCACATACCATGCAGGCGGCAATGCCAGCGGCGTGAGTTGCTCACCCACACCTTCGGCCCACGCAGTGTGCCCATGGATGAAAACCGGCACATCGGCACCCAAGCGCAGCCCCAGAGCTGCCAGCTGCGACGCCTCCCAGTGCAGGCCCCATAGCCGATTGAGCACCACCAGCACGGTTGCCGCATCGGACGAACCACCACCAAAACCACCCCCCATCGGAATGCGCTTTTCAATACCAATGCCAGCACCTTGGCTGCAATTGGCGGCCTGTTGCAGTAATTTTGCCGCACGTACCATTAAGTCGTCGGGTGCCGCTACACCCGCCGCGCCGGCACCAATGCGGGCAATCACGCCATCGCTGCGCGGGCGCAGATACACGGTATCCCCCCAATCCAGCAGCCGAAACACGGTCTGCAAGTGGTGATAGCCATCCGCGCGGCGGCCGATGATGCGCAAAAACAGGTTGAGCTTGGCGGGGGCCGGCCATGCACGCCAGCCTGCATCCGTCGGGAATAGGTTCACTCCAGCCCCCAGCGATCCACCACCAGGCGCACACGGCTGTTGCCGCGCTGGGCGTCGATGCGCGAGGGCATCAACAAACCAGTGAAAGGGTCCGGCTGCCAACGGCTGTAGTCGATCTGCCAACCACCCTGCTCGATCCGCTGCGGCAATTGCTGCGCATCAAATTGAATCTGCGCACGCCCCAGTGCTGCATCATGCGCCGCCACTGCGCGCATCCAGCAGCCCAATGCTGCCACCGGAATATCCCAGCCCGTGGCCTCGTGCAGCAGCGTGGCGGCATCTTGACCACGCCGCGTGCCACCGGCCAAACCGTCTAGGCGCGCGCCGTTGGCGTCAGATTCCAATACCCATGTTTGGGCGGTGATGGGCGCTGTGAGTTGCAGATGCAGTTGGCCTGCGCCCTGCGTCCACTCAAACCGCCCGCTGCCGGCATCCTTGCCATTGCTGATCGCCATGCGCCCCGCCATGGCCCAACCCGGTTGCAGGCAATCGCCGGCATCCAAACCCAAGGCATGACGACGTTGCTGCTGTGCGGTCTGCGCAGCAGCGCTGCTTGGCACCGGCGCAGGCGGCAGTTGCAGGGTCTGGCAACCGCTCAACGTGAACACCAACAAGGCTGCATACACGCCATGCCTCACGCGCCCACCTCGTGCAGGGCGCGTTGCAGCGCGCGGCTCTCGGGGTCAAGCTTGCGCGCAGCGTCAAAATATTTGCGCGCTTCATCTTTTTGCCCCAGCACCCACAGCACTTGCCCCAGATGGCTGGCGATGTCGGGGTCTTTTTGCAATGCGTACGCGCGGCGCAAGTGCGGGAGCGCCTCGCGTGCCTTGCCCAACCGGAATAACACCCAGCCGTAGCTGTCGATGATGGCGGCGTTGCTGGGGTCGGCAACCCGCGCGCGGTCGATCAATTCCAAGGCTTCGCGATAGCGCTGGGTGCGATCGGCCAAGGTGTAGCCCAAGGCGTTCAGCGCGGCCACATTGTCTGGCGATATCACCAAGATGCGGCGTAAATCGGCTTCGGCTTTACCGATGTCATCCACGCGCTCCCACATCAGCGCCCGCGCATACAGCAGCTCCAGATTGTCGGGCAATGCCGCCAATCCACGCGCATAGGCATCGCGTTCGGCACTGGCATCTTTGTCTTTTTGTCGCAGCTCGGCCTCGAGCAGATAGCCATCGCGACGATCTTCCTCGCGCAGCGCCGCATCCGCCTGTACTGCGTGCAAGACATCAAAGGCCTGTGGCTTACGCTGCATGGCATGTAACACACTGGCGGTACGCATCCGCGCCACGCCCTGCGCTTGCTGGCCGGGCACATTGGCGTACCAGCTCAAGGCCTCGTCGTAGCGTTCCAGCGATTCGGCCAATTGCCCCAGCAGCAGACGTCGTGACGGACTGGGCTCGGTGGCCCCTTGCCGCACTTCTGCATACAACGCGGCCAAGCCGACTTTGTCTTTGGCTGCATCCAATAGCGCCGCGCGTTGTGCGTAACTGGCATCGTCCTGAGCCCCTTGCGCCAGCACTTGCGCGGCTTTGCTGGTATCGCCCAGGGCCGCATATTCACCCGCCAATGCCCAGCGCAAACTGGCAACCTGCTTGGCGGCATCTTCGAGGTTGACCAAGACTGCGCGGGCTTGCTCGGGCTTGCCGGCTTCACGCAGTAGCTGCGCCCGCAGCAGCGCCACTTTGGGCTCCGCCGGGAACCGCGCCACTACTTGCTGGATCACTGCATCCACCAATTTTGGCCGTTCCAACCGTTGCGCCAGCCCGCCCACGCTGAGCCATGCCTGCAAGTCATTGGGCAAGCCGCCCTGCTTGATGACCTCGCCCAGCAGTTGGATCACCAAATCCGGCTGCTTGCCCACCGCACCGGTCAGCGCGGCCAGCCCGGCGCGCCAGCCATTGGGTGTCGCCAGTAGCGCGTCCAATTCGCGCTGGGCTTGGCGTTTTTGCCCGCTGCGCAAGGCCAAGCTAGCCGCCACCATATGCCCGGAAAGACTGGTCTGCGGCGCCAATGCTTGCCACATGGCATACGCCTGCCGGGCCAGCGCATCGTTGTCTGCCAACAGCGCGATACGGGTGGCGCGTTCGGCCAACACTGGGTCTTGCGCGGCGCGGGCGGCATCCAGGTAGTGGCGGGCGGCATCCGACAATTGCCCGCTTTGCAAGGCAAATTCGCCAGCCAAACTGGCCTGTAGCGGATCCACCGGTGCCGCCGCCAGTGTTGGCGGCGTTGCTGGTGTTGCCGCCACCATCGGCAAGCTAGCGGTAAGGGCCGCGGCGAACAATACCGCACGCAGGCCAAGGTGTTGCAGGATGGGCATGGAATGGGCCGGTACAATGGTGGGTCTGGCCCGCAGCTTAGCGCAGGTGCCTGAATGAATCCGCCCCCATCTCTCGCCTCGCCATCACTCTTCACCACCCCATGAGCTTGTACGTCCTCGGCATCAACCATCAAACCGCGCCGGTTGCCCTGCGCGAAAAGGTGGCGTTCGCCAATGACGCACTGGCACCGGCGCTGGCATCGTTGCGGGCCTTGCCCGATGTTCACGAGGCGGTGCTGCTGTCCACCTGCAACCGCACAGAACTGTATGCGCATGCCGACGGCGACGGGCACAATTTGGCCGAATGGCTGGCCGCGCACCCTGATGCCGGCAGCGATCTGCACGCCTATTTGTACCGTCATCACGACGTCGATGCGGTGCGGCATCTGTTTCGCGTGGCCAGTGGGCTGGATTCACTGGTGCTGGGCGAACCGCAGATCCTCGGCCAAGTCAAGCAGGCGTGGGGTGCATCACGCGAGGCCGGTGCCCTGGGTGGGCAGCTGGATCGTTTGTTTCAGCACGCCTTTGCTACCGCCAAACGCGCGCGTACCGACACCCAAATCGGCGCCAATCCAGTCTCCGTTGCTTCCGTTGCGGTGCGCTTGGCGCAAGAAAATTTTGCCCGCCCGGACACCTCCACGGTGCTGCTGATTGGTGCGGGTGAAACCATCGAGTTGGCGGCACGGCATTTGGTGGATGCCAAGGTGCAACGGCTCCTCATCGCCAATCGCACCTTGGCGCACGCGCAAGCGCTTGCCAGCCGTCACGGCGGCATCGCCTTGCCGCTGGCTGAGTTGGATAAGCATCTGGCCGAAGCCGATGTGGTGATTTCTGCCACTGCGGCGCGTGTGCCCGTATTGCATCGCCAGCAGGTGGAACACGCACTGCGTCTGCGCAAACATCGACCGATGTTGTTGCTGGATTTAGCGGTGCCGCGCGATATCGCCAGCGATGTCTCGGGCCTACGCGATGTGTTTTTGTATACCGTCGATGATCTGGAACGCGCGATCGAGGACAACCGCCGCAGCCGCCGCGAAGCCGCACAACAGGCCGAGGCCATCATCGAAATCCAAACGGCGCGCTTCATCGAACAATGGCAGGCCGGCAGCCGCCAGCAATCCCTGTTGCAACTGCGCGCCCACGGCGAAGCGGCGCGCGCCGAGGCGTTGGCCAAAGCCAAGCAACACCTCGCCACCGGCATGCCCGCCGAACAAGCACTGGAACTCTTGGCACACACCTTGACCAATCGCTTATTACACGCCCCCACGGTGGTCCTGCGCGAAGCCGCCCGCAGCGGCGACACCGACATCACCCGCGCTGCGGAAAAATTATTTCCCAGCACCGACACAGGCCATCACGACGCATGACCCCTGCCCTGCGCCGCAAATTGGAAGCGCTGCTAGAACGCCGCGAAGAAGTAGAACGTTTGCTTGCCGACCCAGCCGTGGCCGCCGACCAGACCCGCTTTCGCAATCTTTCGCGTGAATTTTCCAGCTTGCAGCCGGTGGCCGATGCCTTGGCCGCTGAAGCCCAAGCACGTGCGGATCTGGCGACCGCGCAAGCCATGCGCAATGACCCGGAACTGCGGGCGTTGGCCGAGGATGAAATCGACACCACCAATGCCCGTCTTGCTACATTGGAAGGCGAATTATTGGCGCAATTGATCCCGAAAGACGCGCGTGACGATGGCGGTTTGTATCTGGAAGTCCGCGCTGGCGCTGGCGGTGATGAAGCCGCGATTTTTGCCGGCGATTTGTTTCGCATGTACACCCGCTATGCCGAAACCCAGGGCTGGCGGATCGAGGTGGAATCAGCCAACCCCGGCGAACACGGCGGCTACAAGGAAGTCGTGGCGCGGGTGGAAGGCGCGGGCGCGTATGCCAAATTGAAATACGAATCCGGCACCCACCGCGTGCAGCGCGTGCCCGCCACCGAATCGCAAGGCCGCATCCATACCTCCGCCGCCACGGTAGCCATCATTGCGCTGGAGGCCGGCGAGGACAGCACCATGGTGATCAACCCTGCGGATTTGAAGGTGGATACCTTCCGCTCATCCGGTGCCGGCGGGCAACACGTCAACAAAACCGAGTCGGCCATTCGCATCACCCACGTCCCCACCGGCGTGGTGGTGGAATCGCAAACCGAGCGCAGCCAGCACGCCAACCGCGACAAGGCGATGAAACGCCTGCAGGCAATGCTGGTGGAAGCCGAGATCGAAAAACGCGCCGCCGCCACCGCGGCCGAGCGCAAATTGCAGGTCGGCAGTGGCGACCGTAGCCAACGCATCCGTACTTACAACTTCCCGCAGGGCCGCATCACCGACCACCGCGTGGAAGGTCTGACCCTGTACGACCTGCCCCACATCATCGAAGGCGCACTGACGCCATTGATCACCCGCCTGCAACAAGAACAACACGCCGAAGCGCTGGCACAACTGGCGCGCGAAGGATGACCTTGATGATCACGATTTCCCGCGCCGGCCCGGCCGACCTGGATGCGCTTGCACAACTGTTTGATGCCTACCGCCAGTTTTACGGCCAGCCCTCCGATATCGAACGCGGCCGCAAATGGCTGCGTGAACGGCTACGGTTTGGCGAATCCATGGTGCTACTGGCACACCAAGCAGCCAATGCAGTGGGCTTTGTCCAGCTGTACCCGATGTTTTCATCGGTGCGCACGGCGAAGACGTGGATCCTCAATGATTTGTATGTGGATGCCGGCGCGCGTCGCAAGGGTATCGCCCGGCAATTGCTGCAAGCCGCCGCCGACTTTGCCAAAACCGACGGTGCCGTTGGTATCGCATTGGAAACCAACACCGACAACACCGCCGCACGCGCCCTGTATCGCGCCGCCGGCTGGCGCGAAGACGCCACGCAGTGGTATTCGCTCCGTTTTGAACCGGGCCTGCACTAAGCGGGGCTGACACAGCGTGCAACTCGTGCAGCGTGTGCGGCGGCGTTCTACACTCGACCCACCACGGCTTCACAAGGATTCTTAGGATGTCGATCGACGCCACTCTGCGGTTACTCAGCAAGGCCAGCGGCCTGACCGTCACCGACCTTGCTACCGCCATTCCCAAGGCCGGCATCAACACCGTCAATGCCTGGCTGAAAGGCGACAAGGTCCCCGGCAAAGAGCAAATCGACGCACTGGCGCGCACCTTTGGCGTGCCCGCCGGTGCGCTGCTGGCGGAAATCGCCACCACCCTCGACCCTGCACGCAGCAAGGGCGAGCATGCACTGCTTGCTGCTTACCGCAGCCTCAATACCCGCCAGCAAGGCGCACTGCTGGAAGTGGCACGCAGCATGCAACCTGCACCACCTGTCGTACGCCGGCGGAAACCGGCATGAGCAAGCTCAAACGCGCCCAGTACGACGCCTTGTTAGAACCGCTTCAGGTTCAACTAGCCAACGCCGCACGCTGGTTGCAGCACAGCGGTCGCCGCTTGGTGGTGGTGTTTGAGGGCCGCGACACCGCCGGTAAAGGCGGCGTAATTCAAGCCATACACGAACACATCAACCCACGCCAATGCCGGGTTGTTGCGCTGCCAAAACCCAGCGAGCGTGAAGCCAGTCAGTGGTACTTCCAGCGTTATGCGGCGCACCTGCCGGCCGCAGGGGAAATTGTCTTGTTCGACCGTAGTTGGTACAACCGCGCCGGGGTTGAAAAGGTGATGGGTTTTGCCAGCGATGCGCAAGTGGCGGCCTTTCTCAACGCCACCCCGGCATTTGAAAAACAATTGATCGATGACGGCATCTTATTGTTCAAATACTGGCTGTGCTGCGACCAAGCAAAACAGGAAAAGCGGTTTGCCGACCGCCGGCAAGACCCGCTCAAAGGCTGGAAACTCTCACCCATCGACTTGGAAGCGCGTAGCCGCTACCGCGCCTATACCGATGCCCGCGAAGCCATGCTGAAAGCTACCCACACGGCGCATGCACCGTGGACCTTGGTGGATTTCAATGATCAAAAATTAGGCCGGCTGACCTTGATCCAAGATTTACTGGATCGGCTTCCCGACACCCGTATTGATGCCCCTGACATGACCCTGCCACCGTTGCCAGGCAAGCCACTGCGCGAGCACTACAACGTGCTGCAACCCATCCCCACGCTCAAGGTTTGACCACAGCGGCCGGTGCCACGACCACCGGTGGCCACGGCAAGCCCACTTGTTTGACCAAGGCGGCATAGCGCGGATCGTTGCGATAGCGCAACAGCATCGCGTCATACAACAAGGCTTGCATGCCCGGGTCGCGCGCATTCCATGCTTGTTCCAACCACTTGAACATTGCATCCGGCTCACCACGCACCGCATACACCTGCGCAATCTGGAACGCCCAACCTTCGGCATGCTGCTGGATGCCTGCCTGCAACCGTGCATCGGCCTCGGCGCGGTCGGTACCAATCTGCGCTGCCAGCGCCAAGGCAAAATCCTGCCACGGGCCGGCAGGCTCGGCCTTTGCGGCGGCTTGTGCTGCCTGCGGATCTTTACGCAGCACCTCGATCATGGCGAGCAGGTGATGGTTGTAGATCGCGCTAGGCTCTAGCTCGATCGCCTTGGTAATGGCATGGTGGGCCTCATCCAGCCGCCCCAGCGGCATCAGATACGCCACCAGCCAGCGATACCAATTGGCATTCATGGGGTCAAGCTTGATCGCACGCCGGGTCAGCTCCACTGCCTGCGTCAAATCCCCCTGACTGGCGCGTGCCACCCCCAATTGATACAGCGCATCGCCATCTTCCGGGGCCAAGGCCACCGCTTTGCGCAGCTCGGCCTCACCGTCCTTCCAGTTGAAATCCCGCAACATCAGCAACCAGCCACGCGCCACATGCGGGGCGGCTAAAGCGGGTGCCAATTGCATCGCCTTGCTCACCGCGGCATCGGCCTCGGCAAAAAAATCATCGGCCTGTTTGCCGGTCAACCCGCCCGACACCGCATCGATCAAGGTGCGCGCCTTCATCGCATAGGCCAGCCCATAATTGGGGTCCAGCCGGAGGGCCGCGTCGTACAGGCGCACCGCCGCTTCGGTATCGCCGCTGGAATGCGCCTTCAAATACAGGTTGTAGGCCTCCAAATTGCCGCTGGGCGGGCGGTCGCCCTGCTGCGCTTGCACGGGGGCCGGCTGTAATTTTGCCTGCAAGGCCTGCGCCACCTGCCCCACGATTTGGTCTTGCAGCTTGAACAAGTCGGTATAGGGGCGATCATAACTTTCTGCCCACAGCGTGCTGCCATCGGCGGCTTTGATCAGGCTGGCACTGATACGCACGGTATTGCCCGCACGCCGCACACTGCCTTCCAACAAATGCGCCACGCCCAGCTTGCTGGCAATGGCTTGACTGTCGTCCTTGCTGTCGCGGAACTGGAACGAGGAATTGCGCCCAATCACGCGCATCCCTTGCAGCCGTGAAAGCGCGATGATGAAGCCTTCCGACAAACCGTCGGAAAAATATTGCTGCTCTTTATCGCCGCTTTCGTTGTCGAACGGCAGCACCGCGATGGAGTTATCGCTGGCCGATGCGGCTATCGGCGTGCGCGCTTCAGGTTTGTGCTCGATCAGCCGATCGGTGAGCAGCAACACCACCGCGATGGCCAGCACCCCGATGATGATCAAGTCGGTTTTGCGATGCGATTGGTTGGCGCGCGCCTCTGGAGCGATCTCGCTTTCGCGCTTGATGCCTTCTGAGGTCAGCTCGAAAAACCAAGAAAACGCGACCCACAGCGGGAAGCCAATGGCGCTTGCAATCAAAAACCAACGGGTCGTAGCCTCAGGGGCACCCACTTCCGGCCCGATTTGCGCAATGCCTTGCGCCAATGCCCATACCGCGCCGATGTATAACACCATCGCGCGCAAGACATTACGACGCTTGAGCTCAGCAATGAACGTACCCACCATGCCCTGTCCGGATCCGCCCCCTGCGGTGAATGTGCATCCTCAGGCTGACCACGCCTGCCCTGCCTTCACGACCCCCCCCACTGCCGTCCTTCAGTAAAACGGGATAGGCCCTCATCACAGGACAGCAGCCGCGGGAAACACCCCCTACATCACTGGGCAGCAGGCCCACCAAAGCTGGCAATGTCCTGCTCCAGCATACTGGCCGTGACCGGGCCGGTGTATTTGCGCGCCAAACGGCCATCTGGCCGAATCAGCCAACTGGTGGGCAAGCCACGCGGTGCGCCAAAATCTTGGGGCGGTGTGTAGATGTCGATCCGTGCAATTGGATAGGTCACCGGACGCGCCGCCATGAAGGTGCGCAACGCCTCAACGGTGGTGTCCTCATAGGCCAAACCAATCACCGAGATGTGTGGCCGCAACGCCGCCAATGCCGAGAGTTCCGGCATTTCCTGCAGGCAAGGGCCACACCACGTCGCCCAATAATTGACGATCACCCATTTGCCACGTTGCTGCGCCAGTGTCCATGTTGCGCCGTCCAGCGTCTTGACTTGCAACGTGGGTTGCTGCGGGTTTGCAGGGGGTGTTGCGCCTGCCGCCGGGGCGGGTGCGTTAGGGGGGGGCGCGACCGGCGCGGGCGGCTGCGGCTGACAGGCACTCATCAGCAATACCAGTGGCAGTGCAGTCGCAGCGCTACGCAAATCGAGCATCTTCATTCCTCCCAGACCCCTGCATACACACTGGCAACCGGCTCTTGCAACATGGCCAACAACGGCGTGCGCAAGTCTGTCATCGTTGCCGCAACGGCGTTGCCCAAGGCATCCGCCGTGTTATCCCCGGTCGTTGGGGGTGTGGTTTCAGATAGCGGAATGCGTAATTGCGCGGTTTCGTAAAGCTCCGCCAAACACACATCTTGCAAGTCGCGCGCCAGCAACCAATGCCCACTTTCGGTGCGCTGCACAACGTGGATATGCATCATCTTGCCCAGCAGGTCTTGCACCATGCTGTCGGTCAAACTGGGTTCCAGCTGCCGCAACTGCTCGGCTGACAAACCCTTGCCGCTGCTGCGGGCCTGCTGAAAACGTCCCAGCATGCGCAGCAGACCAAACAATTCATGCCCATGCGGTAATCGCAAGGCTTTGGGTTGGTAGCGATATGCCGACATCGATGAGGCAAACGAAGCACCCAATAGAACCGAGACCCAACTGAGGTAGATCCACAACATGACGATGGGAATCAAGGCCACCGCGCCATAAATTTTCTGGTAGGAATCAAAACTGCCCAGATACAGCCCCAGCCCCGACTTCACCCCTTCAAACACCAACATCGACAACAAGCCACCTGCGAACGCATGCCGCCATTGCACGGTGCGATGCGGCACCAACTTGAATACCGCTGCAAACGCAATCAATTCAATCACCATCGGCGCTACGCGCAGGATCAAGGCCTCCAGCCAGCGCCCAGCCAAAGTTTCAAAAATCGCCAATGCAAACAGGCGCGTGGACAAGGCCAGACTGGTGGCCGCCACCAAGGTACCCAAGGTCAACACCGTCCAGTACACCAAAAAACGGCCGATCTTCGGCCGCGCCGTGGGCACCCGCCAGATGCGGTTGAAAATGGCTTCCACGCTATTGAGGGTGACCAGCAACGAGATGATCAACGCCAACGCGCCGGCGGTGGTCAGCTTGCTGGTATTGGCAGAAAAATCGGTCAGATAGCTCGAAATAGCCTGCGCCGCACGTGGCACAAAATTAGCCAGGATATACGCGGTAAGTTGGTCGCTCCACGCATCGAACATTGGGAACGCAGACAGCACCCCAAACACAACCATTGCCAATGGCGCTAATGCAAACGCGGTGGTGTAAGACAGCGCACCCGCCGATTCAAACAAGCGGTCGTCTAAAAACCGACGCAGGACAAAACGGCCAAAGCTGCCGGCTCGCGCCGGATCGCGCAGGCGCTCACTCCATCGGTATAGCGAATCCAAAGGCTCCATTGTTGACAGCGTAACCGATGCCGCAGGCACGCTGCATCGCCTATGCTTCCCTCTTCCCCGCACAGTGACAGGCGCATGTCCGAAATTTTGGTGCTGTACTACAGCCGTGGTGGCTCAGTGGCGCGGTTGGCGCGCCAGATTGCGCGCGGCATTGGCGAGGTGGAGGGCATGCAGGCCCGCCTACGCAGCCTGCCCCCGGTGGCACCCGTCACCCAAACCGCCACCCCGCCCGAACCCGAAGACGGTGCGCCGTATGTTGAAAAGCGCGACCTCGCCGACTGCGCCGGCTTGCTATTGGGCAGCCCAACGCGGTTTGGCAATATGGCCGCGCCGATGAAGCATTTTTTGGACACCTTGGGTGCGGAATGGGCCAGCGGCACGCTGGTGGGCAAGCCTGCAGCCGCCTTTACCTCCACCGCCACCATGCACGGCGGGCAGGAATCCACCCTGCTGACCATGCTGGTGCCATTGCTGCACCACGGCTGCGTGATTGCTGGCATTCCGTTTACCGAAAGCGCGCTCAATACCACCCGCAGTGGCGGCACCCCGTATGGTGCCAGCCATGTGGCGGGCGTTGCCGATGATCCCGAATTGAGCGATGACGAAGCCCAGCTTGCACGCGCGCTGGGGCGCCGGGTGGCTACGCTTGCCAAGCGGCTGCACGCATGAATCCCACCCGTTATCTGGCAACGGCATTATTGGTACTGGCGGGCGTGTACGTTGCGTGGGCGCTGCAACATCCACACCCCCTTGCCGGGTTACTGGCGTTTGCGGCCCCCCCCGCGTTGCTGGCCATCGGCGCACTGCGCACATGGCCGCGCATCGGTTTTATCGCCTCGGTCTTTGCCCTGCTGTGGTTTAGCCATGGAGTGATGCTGCTATGGGCAGATCCCGCAGCGCGCGGCTGGGCCGCCACCGAAACTCTGCTTGCGTTGGTGGTCATCCACGCCGCCTGTCTCCCCGGCTATCGCGCCCGTCGCACCAAACGCCAAGAGCAACAATGAGCACCGATCCCCGCATGACCGGGCTGGCCCAAACCGTCGTCGCAACCGTGCATGCCGGCGCACGTGCCCTACGCGATGGCGACCCGCGCCGCGCCGAGGGCTTACTTTTGCAAGCCTGCCAGCAAGCCCCCACACATCCCGAGCCACTGCGCTATCTGGCCATCGTGCAATTGCAAACCCGGCGTGCGGCGCTGGCCCAAGCCAGCCTGCAGCAGGCACTCCATCTCCGCCCCGACGATGCCCAATTGCATAGCGACCTGGGTAGCGCGCAGGCAGCATTGGGCGATATCGACGCCGCCCTGGCCAGTTGGCAACACGCCACTACCCTGGATCCCAAACATGCGATGGCGTGGTTCAACCTGGGCCGCAATCATCAGCAACTGGGCGATACAAACGCCGCGATTGCCGCCCTCAGCCAAGGCGTTGCACTGGCCCCGCAAGCCCTGCCGCCCAGGATTTTGCTGGGCGATGCATTGGTGCATGCTGGCCGCTTTGACGAGGCGGCACAGCACTATCGTGCCGCGCTGGCTTTGCATCCGGCCTCTGGCGATGCGTGGCGGGGGCTGTCCAACATCAAGACCGTGGCACTGACCGAGACCGATGCCAGCGCCCTGCGCACGCAATTGCAGCGGCGTGAGAGTGCCGATACCGACAAAGTTGCGATGGGGCATGCGCTGGGTAAATTGGAAGAAGACCGGGGCCAGCACAGCGCCGCACTGGCCGCATTTTCCGCGGCGAACGCGCTGCAACATCGGCTGACACCGTGGAGCGCAGGCGCCTTCACGCGCTTTGTGGAGCAGGCCTTGGCCGTCAGCCAACAGCTGCCCGCACCGGTGGATCCGCGCTTGGGCGAGGAGGTCATTTTCATCGTCGGGCTACCCCGCTCGGGCTCGACCTTGTTCGAGCAAATCCTCGCTGCACACCCTGATGTGGAAGGGGCCAGTGAACTGCCGGATTTAGGCATCGTGCTGCAACAAGAATCACAGCGGCGCGGCATGCCGTACCCACAATGGGTGCCGCAAGCCAGTGCGCAGGATTGGCAGCGCCTTGGCCAGGCCTACCTGCAGCGCACTGCACGCTGGCGCAAACACCGCCCGCGCATGACCGACAAGCAACCGGACAACTGGAAGCACGCCGGCATCCTGCGTGCCATGCTCCCCGGTGCCACGGTGATCGAGACACGCCGCGACCCGCTGGAAACCGCGTGGTCGTGCTTCAAGCAACAGTTCTACAGCCAGCCACATTTCGCCAACACCCTGGCCGATATCGCAACTTACATGCAACGCTGCCAGCATGCGATGGAGCGCTATCGCGAACGCGACCCGACCCGCATCCATTTGCATCATTACGAAGCCCTGCTGGATGCACCAGAAGCGCAGATCCGCGCACTATTGACGCATTGCGGGCTGACTTTTGATCCGGCGTGCCTAGCCTTCCATCAAAGTCCTCGCAGCGTGCGCACCGCCAGCGCCGCGCAGGTGCGGCAACCACTCCGCGCTGCCAGCCGAGCATTGGCCTATGGTGCCTTGCTCAACCCATTATTGGCACTACTTGAACAGGCATTTCCGTTGCTGTAAGTGCGCCTGTTTTGGTGGAAAATAGGCACATGGACAATTTACTGATCGTCACCACCGGCGGCACCATCGACAAGATCTATTTCGACGACAAGTCGGACTATCAAATCGGTGACCCGCAAATCGGCATGATTCTGCGCGAGCTGGGCGTGACGTTTCGCTTCAATGTGATCCCAATCCTGCGCAAGGATTCGCTGCACATCAACGACGCCGACCGCGAATTGATTCGCGCCACGATTGCCGCGCAACCCACCCGGCATGTGTTGGTGACCCACGGTACCGATTCGATGGTGGCCACCGGCAAAGTGCTGCAAAGCATTCCCGACAAGACCATCGTGATGACCGGTGCACTC
>Ga0208825_1001408_pt1 | contig 18432 bp, 17 predicted proteins | sample AD_UKC113_MetaG_FD_184450 | JGI IMG/M metagenome (GOLD analysis project Ga0208825, IMG submission 184450) | Active sludge microbial communities of municipal wastewater-treating anaerobic digesters from Hong Kong - AD_UKC113_MetaG (SPAdes)... | ecosystem: Engineered > Bioreactor > Anaerobic >...
CCATTCCGAACAGAGAAGTTAAGCCCGTTTGCGCCGATGGTACTGCTAAACCAAGTGGGAGAGTAGGTAGCCGCCATCTTTTTAAAAAGAGGTGTCCAGAAAGTTTTGGACACCTCTTTTTTTATTTTTCAATTTCCATTTTAAGCAGCAAATTTCACCGGATAAATTTAAACATAGCATTTGTGATTCAATTCTTTGGGTGGAATAAAAGTATTTAAATTTAAAAGTGATATGCAGCCTTCCTCATCTCATCAGGAGATTTAAAAGGTTTTGGAGGATTAAGATATCGTTCGAGAAATTTGTAAATTGTAAAACGTATATCAGTTGCTTCTTTAGTGTCAATCCTGTCAAATCCGTGACCTCCGGCAGCCGCATTGAAAACCTTGTATTCAAACTTTTTGTCATGTGCCTTTAGAGAATCGATCATGCACATAACTTCTTCAACATAAACATCGTTGTCAATAGTGTTGGTATGTATCAGCAAAGGTCTTTGAAGCAAAGCTGCATAGGATGATGGTGAACGACGTTTATATTCCTCAGGATCCTCTTTTAGACTTTTCCCTATATGATATTTTGGAGTGAAATAATCTTCATAACTTTTTCCATGGGAGGTTAGTCTGCTGTTAAGGTCACTTACAGGTACCCCGGCAAAGGCACAAACATATTTCTCCGGATATTTCAGAATATTGAAAAGAGATATCATGCCTCCGTGACTCCAGCCGATAATTGCCACTCTGTTGCTGTCCACAATACTGTAGTTTGTTGTCATGTAGTCTCTGCTTGCAAGTACGTCTTCATTTTCCAATCCACCATAATCGATGTTTTCATATACACCTTTTCCATAACCGGTACTTCCTCTGTATTCTGCAGCTACAACTATGTAACCCTGGCTGATAAGTTCCCTCACGATATGTGCATAATATGTAGAAAAGTCTGCATGAATTCCGCTATGAGGAAGGACTATGAGTGGGTATTTGTTATTTTTTTTCACATTCTTAGGAATGAAAGTATAGGCATAAAATTGCAAAGGATTACCTGCAAATCTGTCTCCTTCTGTTCTCGGTTTCCATCTTGGAGGGCCTGTAAGTCTTACCTTGTCTACGTAAGCAATGTCTCCTACCTTTTGATACCATAAAACGTCATCAATTTTTTTAATTACCTCATCATGCCTGTGTAAATCTTCCTTAATGTATTCATCTACAGTCTGCGATATGGCATCTGCCGGATTTAATGTTATAATGAGGCCGGACAGAATTGTTACCGTTGTCACCTTTTTTATAAGTCCAAATTTCATAGTAATGAGTTTATTGGTTAAAATCTTAATATGCTTGGAAAACTATAACTTTTCCTTTATCAATATTCAACTTGACACTATCTAAAGTAGCTTCATTGAGTGTGCCTTTCCACCAACTGTCTAATATAACATCTTTTAAAGGATATTTCAAACCTTCTGAAACTATTTTCGTCTCTTTGTCAAGGGCGAAAATTGAAATTTGTGTGCCAATACTTGTTTTAATAACAGTGTCACCTTCAATACATGTGAAAATTCCATAGTCAGTTAAAATTCTTACAGGAACATCTGTCATATCACTGTAAAGTGCAAGTAAAGAGACATTACCAATGGTATGATCTTCCCTTAGACCTGTGGCACCAAGTATAAATATCTGGTCAGGAGACAGTGAAAGTGTATATATAAATGCTTTTGTAAGATCATTGGTCTCCTGATCCGGATTGTGATATATTATTCCTCGATATTTTTCCTGAAAATTTTTATCAAGGCTATCCATGTCTCCTACAATTGCAATTGGAGTATAACCTTTCTCGACAAGTGCAGCAGCTGCTCCATCGCAGCAGATAATTCCGGAGGAACTCACAAGTATTTCCAACAATTGTTGACGTTTTGGGAATTCACCATCGGCCAGAATTACAAAAGTTTTCATTGGATAAACATATATAGATTCAGGTCTCTAAAACCAGCTAAAAAATCCTTTACAGACATTTTCCTTTTTCCTGCAACCTGAAGTTCCATTATTTTAATAAATCCTTCTTTGCAGGCAACTTTAAACTCTTCTTTTTTATCAGTAAGAATTTTCCCCATAGGCAGTCTGTGATTCTCATTTACAAACTCTGTTTTGAAAATTTTGACAGGTATCTCTTTGCCTTTGCCGGAAAGCGTAGAATAGGCACCGGGATAAGGGCTGAGTCCTCTCACAAGATTGTGAATTTTCTCGGGTGCCATATTCCAGTCTATTTTGCACATTTCTTTTGTAATCTTGGGAGCAGTATGAAGAGTTGCGATATCTTTGACAATCAATGATTGGGGGACTGGTTTTATTGTGCCACTTATTATCTCTTCAATACTTTTGATTATCAACTCTTTGCCAATATGCAGCAACTTGTCGTGAAGAGTGCCAAAATTGTCCTCAGGTGAGATGGAACATTCCTGACGATGCAAAATAGCTCCATTATCAATCTTTTCATCAAGCATGAATGTTGTAACACCAGTAACAGTTTCACCGTTGATGATAACATGGTTAATAGGAGCAGCTCCCCTATAATCTGGAAGTAATGATGCATGAAGATTGAATGTTCCTAATCTTGGCATTGCCCATACTTCTTTAGGCAACATTCTGAAGGCAACAACGACAAATAGATCTGCTTTATATGAAGAGAGTTCTGCAAGAAAAGACTCATTCTTCAGTGATGTTGGCTGAAGTACGGGGATAGACCTGCTAATTGCAAATTTCTTAACTTCACTTGAAACAAGTTGCATGCCCCTACCGGCCGGTTTATCGGGGGCTGTGACTACTGCCACTACATTATAATTTTCTTCAAGTAGAGCTTTGAGTTGGGTAACTGCAAAAGTTGGAGTTCCCATAAATATAATTCTGACATCACGTTTCTCCATAGTTCTCTTTTTTGAAGTTGAGTCTTATAATCCTTTTAAAGAGGTTTTTGTATATCTCTGCGTTGAACAGAGAGGAGTCCTGTGTCGATTTCCAAGTTAGATAAGCTCCCATTGGTAGTAATACAAAGGTGGAGATAAAAGTGCCAATTGCCGGAGAGATAACCCCATCGTTTGCAAGCTTTTTGCCACTTATATCTATGACCCAATATATTATGAAAAAGAACATAGATATTACAACAGGAGTGCCTAAACCCCCTTTGCGTATAATTGCTCCAAGCGGTGCCCCAATAAAGAAAAATATAAAACAGGCAAATGAGAGGGTGAATTTTCTAAATCTTTCAACTTGTACTTTTCTAAGAGGGTGTGAGTATCTGTATTCATCGAACTGATAGTTGTCGAGAATAGTAGTTGCTTCTAACGAGGCTGAGAGAGCTCCTTCAAGAACTATTTGCTCATCATAGAGATTTTTAAATTTAAGCAATGAATCGGCATTAAACTCCCCTTTAAACTTTTTTGTCTTCGAAAGATCAAATTGTGTGGGAACTGAAAATCCTCCGGCCATAATAAGATCCTGAAGTTGTCTACTCTTAATAATTGTATAAGCAGAGTCGAGAGAATCCTTCAAGTAAGATAATTGTTTGATATTTTGCGACATAATTTCTTTACTGAATCTGCTGGCATCAGACCTTTTGAAAGCATAGTCCTTGAGAGAAATAATAAGATCCTGTTTGTCGAAGCCAATTTTCTGCATTGTATAAGAAGTGTCTCCTCTAAAGTGAAAAGGTTCTTGATAGGAATATCCACTATAGAGTGTAAATATTAGGTTTGCCTTGTCAGCTGTGAGCTTTATAGAACCTGAATCTGCAACGGTGAGATTGTTGCCTGTTTGAGAAGTATGGTCATACACCATAACTCCATAAATGTTACCGGTTTTCTTGTCTCTTTGATTGATTCGAATAACATATCCGTCTATACCGTCATAAAACATACCTGTAGGAATTCGTATCTCTTCCTTTGTTTTTCCGATATCATCCCTTAGTGCGTATATTTTATTATAGGCAACAGGTATAAGGTTGTTTGAAGCAAAAAAAGCGCCGATACTTATTATGAATGAGAGCACAATAAGAGGAGCGAGGATCCTTTGAAGAGAGATTCCTGCCGCTTTCAATGCAAGAAGTTCACTGTTTTCTCCAAATCCTCCCATAGTCATAATTGATGCAAACAGGGTTGCAAGAGGAAGTGCAAGGGGTATGAGGGTAGCTGCTCCCCATCCAAGAAATTCTGCAATAACACCAAACCCGAGTCCCTTTCCTACAAGTTCATCGATGTATAACCAGAGGAACTGCAGCAAAAGGGCAAAAGTGACAATGAGGAAGGTTAAAATGAACGGTCCTAAAAATGACTTGAGAATAAATTGATCTATTTTTTTCACCTCTGTTGTGTAGCCAGCTCTGTTAGTTTAACAATTGCAGCAGCAAGACCTGTAATGTTTTTGCCACCTGCGCTTGCAAGGAAATTCTGTCCTCCGCCTCCTCCACTAATCAATGGCGCCGCTTCCCGTATGTCTTTAGCTGCGTTATATCCTTTGGTTGTCAGATCGTCAGTATACATCAGAGTCAGTGTAGCTTTCCCTTCTGATTCACAACCGGCAATAAATACGGTATTGTTCATCTCATTATGTATCATCGAAGCAATCTTTTTAACAACCTCAGCAGGATAAGCACCGGACATGGTTACAATTTTCATTCCATTGATCTCTCTTGCTTTTTCGATTAGTGACTCTTTCAATTTTTTTACTTTCTCTTTTAATTCCTCTTCAATAGTTTTATGCAACATCTCGTTTTCGCTTACAAGTTTCTGAATAGCTGTCACAAGACTTGGATTATTGTTGAGTATGCTCCGTATAGATTTTAGTGTATCTTCAAATTCCTCGACAACTCTCTCTGCGTATTCTCCTGTAACAGCTTCGATTCGTCTTACACCTGCAGCAATCGCTGATTCCGAAAGAATTTTGAAATACCCAATATTACCTGTTGCCAAAGTATGTGTTCCACCACACAGTTCAATAGAATTGCCAAAACGAATCACCCTAACCCTGTCCCCGTATTTCTCTCCAAAAAGTGCCATGGCTCCTATTTTACGTGCCTCTTCAATAGGAACCTCTCTGAACTCTTCTCTTGGGGAGTTCTCTCTTATCAGTTCGTTAACGCGGTTTTCTATTTTTCGGATCATTTCATCACTGATCTTTTCATAGTGAGAAAAGTCAAATCTGAAATAATTGAAATTGACGAGTGACCCCTTTTGTTCAATATGATTTCCAAGTAACTCTCTCAATGCCCTGTACAACAAATGTGTAGCAGTATGGTTATTTGCAGTGGAAATTCGTTTTTTAAGATCAACTTTTGCTGTAAATGGTAAGTCAGTCCTAGCAGGAAGTGTGTCCGCAATATGTACTATAAGATTGTTTTCTTTAACGGTATTAGTTATAGAATATTGTATTCCATCAGCAGATTCAATATAACCTGTGTCTCCGACCTGCCCTCCGCTTTCGGCATAAAAGGGAGTTTTGTCAAAAACAAGTTGATAGTATTCTTTAACTTTTGCCTTGATCTTACGGTACTTAACAATGCTTATTTGCTCTTCAACTTTGTCGTAACCCACAAATTCGACCCCATTAAAAGGACGAAGTTCTATCCAGTCACTTTCTTCTGTGGAGGTCGCATTACGACTTCTCTCTTTTTGTTTGGAGAGCTCTTTTTCAAAGGTACTAAGGTCGATTGTGTAGCCATGTTCTTTTGCAATTAATTCACTCAGGTCAATGGGGAAACCATAGGTGTCATAAAGAGTAAATGCCTCTTTTCCAGGAATGACTTTAGTTGTTTTATTTTTTTCTATTAATGTCTCCATCAGTTTAATACCTTTGTCCAATGTTCTGAGGAAAGCCTCTTCTTCCTCTTTGATAACTTTCTCAATAAGGGATTGTTGTTTGATCAGCTCAGGATAAGCTTCACCGAGATTAGTTACAAGAGTAGGTACGAGTTTACACAAGAATGGCTGATCTATACCAAGAAATGTATAAGCATAGCGTACAGCTCTTCGCAGGATACGCCGGATAACATATCCTGCCTTGACATTGGACGGAAGTTGCCCGTCAGCAATTGAAAAACTTATGGCTCGGATATGATCGGCAATGACTCTCATTGCTACTGATATTTGTTCTGATTCATTATAGCTTTTGCCACTTAGACGAGATATGGAGGCAATCATATTAGTGAACAGATCAGTGTCATAGTTGCTTTGTTTTCCTTGAATTATCATGCAGAGTCGCTCAAGTCCCATTCCTGTATCAACGTGTTTCTGAGGTAATTGGGCTAATTCTCCATTAGCTTTTCTGTTATACTGAATAAATACAAGATTCCAGATTTCAATAACATGTGGATCTCCCTTATTTACAAGGGATGCGCCGCTTATTTTTTTTCTATCTTCAGTACTGCGTATATCAATATGAATCTCGCTGCAAGGACCACATGGTCCGGTATCACCCATTTCCCAGAAATTATCTTTTTTGTTACCAAACAGGACTCTATCTCCAGGTAAAAACTTAAGCCATTGTGTTTTTGCTTCTTCGTCTGGAGAAATGTTGTCTTCTTTACTTCCTTCAAAAACTGTAACGTAAAGACGCTCTTTGTCGATTTTATATATTTCAGTCAATAATTCCCACGCCCACTCAATTGCTTCTTTTTTGAAATAGTCTCCGAAACTCCAATTTCCTAGCATTTCAAACATGGTGTGATGATAGCTGTCGTGGCCAACTTCCTCAAGATCATTGTGCTTGCCACTGACTCTTAGACATTTTTGAGAGTCAGCAACTCTTTTATATTTTGCTGGGGTATTACCTAGAAACCAGTCTTTGAATTGGTTCATACCTGCATTTGTGAACATGAGAGTTGGGTCATCTTTGACAATCATGGGAGCTGATGGTAGTATGGTGTGATCCTTGCTCGCAAAAAAGTTTAAAAATTTATCTCTGATTTCGTTTGATGTCATAATCACTATTAATAATATAATCTAAATGAACCACAAAAATAGGTTTTTATTTAATTTTTTTTAAATTTGCGCAAAATTAGCCCCATTTTCTTTATGCCATGCCAAAAAAACGTAGATATAAATTTAATCCAGAGACTTTAGCTTACGAGTTGCACAAGATTCCTATGCGCGTTAAGTTTTCAAAGGGTTTTCTCATGTTTTTGGCGAGTCTTCTTACAAGTACGGGTTGTTATATGCTCTATACAAAGTATTTTGGTTTTGAAACTCCCAAGATGATGATCTTGTTGAGTAAATCTGAGGAGCTTTCAAACAGGCTGGATCTCATGAATAAGCGCTTTCAAGAGGCAAACAATTCACTGATATCTTTACAAATGAGGGACAATAATATTTACAGGCCTGTTTTTGGTATGGAAGAGATACCTCAGGAAGTTAGAAATGCAGGTTTTGGAGGAGTTGACAGATATTCTTATCTCAAAAATTTTGACAATTCTGGTTTGCTTGAGAGAACTGCCGAAAATCTTGATATACTTTATAAGAAGGCTTTCGTGCAGTCAAAGTCTTTTGATGAGGTTATCGAACAGGCTAAAAATGCCGATAAACTGGCCTTAAGTGTGCCAGCTATACCTCCTGTTAATATTTCCAGTCACCGGATTCGTTTTTCAAGTGGTTTTGGTTACAGACCTGATCCTTTTACTGGCCAGTACAGAATGCATACAGGAGTAGATCTTTCAGGGCAGGTTGGAGAACCTATTTATTCTACCGGAAATGGCAAGGTAGTTGAGATTGGCTATGACTTTTTCGGTTATGGCAATTTTATTATTATTGATCATGGATTTGGATATAAGACAAGATATGCACATTTAAAGGCAAGTCTTGTAGTTATGGGTAAACAGGTAAGAAGGGGGGAGCAGATAGCGTTGATGGGCAACACAGGCAGATCAAAGGGACCTCATGTTCATTACGAAGTTATATATCAAGGGCGTCCCGTAAATCCTTTAAATTACTATAACAGAGATATTAAGCCAGAAGAGTTCCTTGCCATGGTGACTCCAAAAGGTTAGTTGGCAGGCTTGTTATGAGTAAGTATAGATTCAATAAGGAACAGCTAAAATTTGTTGAAGATAAATTGGGCGTCACTGGCAAGATTCGCGTAGTGGTGCGTTATCTCTTATTAACTGTTTTACTTGCAATTTTCTATTATATAATAATTGCCTTTTTTGTTAACACTCCCGCTGAAGAGAGACTTATAAAGGAAAATGAACTTAAGGCTCAGCAATATAGAGAAGCAGTCAAGAAAATGGAGGTTTTGGATAATGTTATTCAAAATCTTGAAAATAGAGACAGAGAGATTTATCAGAGTATATTCAAGTCAGAACCTCCAGAAATCTTTCCTGTTAATAATCGGTCTGTTCTTTATGCTCAGTTGGACTCATCTTCCGATGACCAGTTGGTGCTCATGATCGCCTCAAAGGTTAAACTTGTGGAGAGCATGCTGGTGGATCAAAATAAAAAGATAGAAGCAATCAGTGTCTTAATCAAGAATAATCCAGATGTTAAATCAATTCCGTCAATACTGCCCATAAAGGGAATTGAGATATCTCAGACAGGAGCAGGTATCGGTAAAAGAATACATCCATTTTTCAAAACGGCTGTTGACCATACTGGACTTGATCTCATTGCATCATTAGGTGCTCAAATACATGCTACTGCAGATGGAGTTGTTTCAGAGATTACAAAGACTGGAGACAAGGGGAGTGGAAATGTGCTCGTTATCTCTCACTCTAATGGATACGTTACCAAATATGCACATCTTGGAGATATTCTTGTACGAAAGGGGCAGCCTGTAAAGCAGGGTGCAATTATAGCAAGAGTAGGCAACAGCGGCCTTTCTTTTGCTCCACATTTGCATTATGAGGTTATTTTAAATGGTGAAGTCATGGATCCGGTTGACTACTTCTTTGCTGACTTATCTCCAGAACAGTACAGAGAGATGAAAATTATTGCCATGAGCAGTGGCCAGTCTCTCGATTAATAATTGAAAACATAATAATCATCATGCCGTACAAAGAATTTAAGGTCGATAAACTTTTTTACACCATAGGTGAAGTTGCCGAGATTCTTGGTGAAAACACTTCACTTGTAAGATTCTGGGCTCAAAAATTTCCTGAATATATAAAACCCGCAAGAAACAAAAAAGGCAACAGACTCTTTACTGCTGAGGATCTTTCCAATTTCAAGATCATTCATTATCTTGTGAAAGAGAGAGGCATGACCCTTGAGGGAGCTGCGAAAAGAATGAAAGACAATAAGACAGGCGTAGATAGACGCGTTGATGTGATAGCATCATTGAATAACATTAAAACTATTTTATTGGAAATAGCAGAATCGTTATGACAAAGGCAAGCCGGATAATAGAAATTCTTGAATCTTTGGCTCCTTTAGATATCCAGGAGGAGTGGGATAATTCAGGACTTTGTATCGGCAATGCGGAAAGGGAAGTCACTTCTTTACTGCTTGCTCTTGACTGTACAGAGGAGGTTTTGGACGAGGCTGTTAAATTGGGGGCAGAAATGATAGTTACTCATCACCCTTTGATTTTTAGAGGTATTAAGCAGATTACTCAAGCCACTTTTACTGAAAGAATAATTGGCAGGGCAATTAAAAATGACATTGTAATATATTCACTTCATACTAATTTAGATAAGGTAATTGCAGGAGTGAGTGGCGAGATGGCAAGTAAGCTTGGTTTGTCAAACCTGTCATTTCTTGATCCGTATCCTGGGGGTGATACAGGACTTGGAATTGTGGGTAATTTTATAGAACCCGTATCTTTTAATGAGCTAATTCTGAGAGTCAAAAGAGTATTCGGAACAGAATGTGTTAAATCTTCCAGACCTCTTGACAAGCTTGTGTCAAGAGTTGCACTTTGTGGTGGAAGCGGAGCATCATTAATAGAGGCTGCAAAAAAATCCGGGGCAGATGTTTTTATAACTGCCGATCTTTCATACCATCTTTTTTTTACAGAGCCCGGCTTTGCTTTGATGGATATCGGTCATTTTGAGAGTGAGTCTTGTGTACTTGAAGTGATAAAGAACGAACTTTTAAAAAAAATGGCTACATTTGCAATTCATATTGCATCGAGTAATATTAATCCCATATACTACTATTAAGAAATTATGGCAACAGCTAAATCAAAATCCAATATTGAAACCCCTCTGGATGGGGGAACATTCATCTCTTTGCAGAAAACCGCCAATGAAGGTGACCTGAGTATGGAGACAAAGTTGCGTCTTCTATACAATTTGCAGCAGACAGACAGTAAGATAGATAAGATTCATCTTCTTAGAGGAGAATTGCCACTGGAGGTTCAGGATCTTGAGGATGATATTCAGGGATTGAAGACAAGGCTGGAAAATTTGCAGACAGAGTACAAGGAGTTTGAGAAATTAATTGCTCAGAAGAAAATGGATCTTGAGAATTCAAAGAATCTCATAGAAAAATATACCAGTCAGCAGAATAATGTTAAGAATAACCGTGAGTATGATTCTCTGTCGAAAGAGATAGAATATCAGGGGCTTGAAGTGCAGCATGCAGAGAAGATTATTAAAGAGAAGACTTTGTTGCTAGCCGAAAAGAAAGAGGCTATTGCCGCTGCTCAGGAAGCTATCAAGGAGAGGACCATAGATCTTGAGAATAAGAAAAAGGAACTTGAATCCATTATTACCGAGACTGCCAAAGAAGAAAAGGAGTTGATAAAGAAATCTGAAGAAATTGCTTCCCAGATAGATGCAAGGATGCTTGCTGCTTATCAAAAGGTTCGATGTAATGCGAGAAATGGCCTTGCGGTTGTTACAGTCAGGAGAGATGCTTGTGCTGGATGTTTTAACAAGATACCCCCTCAAAGGCAGATGGATATCGCTTCAAGCAAAAAAATAATTGTTTGTGAATACTGTGGCAGAATCCTTGTTAGTGCTGACTTTGAAAAAGAGTAAATGTCTTCAGTACCCTATATTCTCAGGGAGCTTTTTTTCAGGCATATAGCGCAGACTTCCCCTTACCCTTTTGGTCTTGAAATCGAAAAAGCCGAAGGAGTTTTTCTTTATGGACCTGATGGGAAAAAAATAATTGATCTTATCTCCGGTGTATCAGTCTCGAATGTGGGACATGCCAACAAGGAGGTTATTGATGCAGTTAAGGCTCAGATTGAACTTTACATGCATTTGATGGTATATGGTGAATTGATACAGGCTCCACAAGTTGAGCATGCGACTTTGCTCACATCGTGTTTGCCTGAAAATCTGAATAGCGTCTATTATGTCAATTCAGGAAGTGAAGCGAACGAAGCGGCTGTCAAATTGGCCAAAAGAGTTACTGGAAGGCGTGAGATTGTAAGCTGTTACAATTGTTACCACGGTAGCACACAGGGTGTTATGAGCCTTATGAGTGATGAAGAACTTAAGAGAGCTTTTAGACCACTTTTACCCGGGATTAGTCATATTAATTTCAATAATTTTGATGATTTAAGAAAGATAACGGAAAAATCTGCAGCTGTAATTATTGAACCTGTTCAAGGCGAAGCCGGTGTAATCTTACCTGTTGAGGGTTATCTTGAAGCTCTGCGACAACGCTGTAATGAGGTGGGAGCTTTACTGATCTTTGATGAGGTGCAGACAGGTTTTGGCCGTTGTGGAAAGCTTTTTGCATTTCAAAAGTACGGGGTTATTCCTGATATCATTACTTTGGCTAAAGCTTTAGGTGGGGGTATGCCATTAGGGGCATTTATTGCTTCCGGAGAATTAATGGAAAGTTGGCAATTTTCACCAGCATTAGGTCATATTACAACTTTCGGAGGTCATCCTGTCTCCTGTGCTGCAGCACTTGCATCTCTTAAGGTATTGCTCAAAGAACCATGGGTTGACGAGGTGGAAGGTAAGTCACAGCGTTTTGTGAAATATCTCAGGGATCATCCTTTAATCAAAGAGATTAGGGCAGCAGGATTGTTAATTGCAGTTGAGCTTGGAGAATCAGGATTGGGAGAACTTGCTGTAAGATTGTTATTGAAAGAAGGTGTAATGAGTGACTGGTTCCTTTCGACAGACTCAGCATTCAGAATAGCTCCTCCACTGTGTATCAATGATGCAGAAATTGATTACGCTGTGGAGAAGATTCTTAAAGTATTGGACAAGATCTTTTCTGAAAAAGGGAGGTAGTTAATGGCTAAAACTTATAAAAAAAAGGAAAATCCTGACAAGGAGGTAGATCTTATCAGCATTGAAATGGGGAAGAAACCACCTCAGGCTGTAGATATTGAAGAAGCCGTTCTTGGGGCTCTTATGCTTGAACCGGAGGCTGTTGCCGACGTCGTAGATACTCTTGTGCCTGAGTGTTTTTATAAGGAGAGTAACAGAAAGATATTTTCTGCAATAATCTCTCTTGCTACAAGACATGCTCCCGTAGATATTTTTACTGTTTCAGAAGAACTTAATAAAACTGGTGATCTTGATATAGTTGGCGGAACTGTTTACCTTACTCAGCTCAGCATGAAAATAGGAGCTGCAGCTCATATCGACTATCATTCTAAAATCTTGCTCCAGAAGTATATTCAGAGGGAGTTAATCTCAATTTCCTATCAGATTCAGAGAGATTCTTTTGATGATACTATTCCTGTTGACGATCTGCTTGACTCAACTCAGCAGAAGATTTTTACTCTCTCCGACAGAAACATGAAAAGAGATACTCAGTCGATACAATATGTTATTTCGGAAGCGATTGAAGAGTTGCAGAACAATCAGATAAAAGCAAATGGTTTAAGTGGAATACCGTCTGGTTATACATCTATCGACAGAGTTACTCTTGGCTGGCAACCTTCTGACTTGATAATTATTGCAGCACGTCCATCAATGGGAAAAACAGCTTTTGTGCTTACTATGGCAAGGAATATGGCTGTTGATCACAATGTGCCGGTAGCATTTTTCTCTCTTGAGATGTCTTCTCTCTTACTTGCCAAAAGATTAATGATTAGTGAAACAGGACTGGAGCCCGATAAAATCAAGGGAGGAAAGAGACTTGAAGATTATGAATGGGAACAGCTTAATGCAAAACTTAATAAACTGGTAAAAGCACCTCTTTATATCGATGACACGCCTTCTCTCTCAATTTATGAATTTCGTTCCAAGGCAAGGAGGCTGGTTTCAAATGCCGGTGTTAAGATGATTGTTATCGACTACCTTCAGTTGATGACAGGACCTCCTGAATTTAAAGGCATGCGAGAGCAGGAAGTATCGGCAATATCTCGCTCACTCAAGGCTATAGCTAAGGAGTTGAATATTCCGATTATAGCACTTTCGCAGTTGAGCCGTGCAGTAGAGACCAGAGGTGGTACAAAAAGGCCACAACTGAGCGATCTTCGCGAATCAGGTGCTATTGAGCAGGATGCGGATATTGTTATGTTTATTCATCGTCCTGATTATTATTCTTCAGCAGAAGAGAATCCAGAGCTAATTGGACTTACTGATATTATTATTGCTAAACATAGAAATGGAGAAGTAAGAGATGTTCAAATGAGGTTTAGGCATTCAGAGGTAAAATTTGTTGATACCAATGATGTGAAGCTCGATACTGAGATATTTTCCAATGAGCGAATTGAAACATTTTCTTCCAAGATGAATAAGGAAGAATTTATATCTAATTCCGATTTTGATATTAATTTTTAAAATGAAGAGATCTTTTCTACTTTTAGCTATTGCTGTTTTAAATTTAGATTTTGTATTTGCTCAGAAAGAAAATCAACTTGCCTTTGCTCCCGGTGAGATGCTTCACTATTTGGTCAAATACCAGTGGGGACCATTTAACACTGAAGTCGGAGACGTGGTTTTTACGATTGAGCAGAAAAGCGATACAATAAAACCATATTATATTGCCAAAGCAAATGGTAAAAGTTTTAAATTTTATGATGTTTTTTTTAAGGTAAGGGATTATTATGAATCAAGATTTTATCCTGAAGATATTACTCCTTTTTATTTTTACAGGGATGTACTTGAAGGAAAATATCGCATGAAAAATTATATATATTTTCTTAAAGATAATAATATAAGGGCTTTGTATAAAAAGAGAGATAATCCTATAAGAGATACACTACATAAAGTTCCGACTAAAACATATGATCTTCTTTCACTTGTTTATTCTATAAGAAATGAAAACATCTCATCCAAACCTGTTGGTGTTGCCTTTACAGTAAGTTTCGCAATTGACGGCAAAATTAATTATGTTAAATATTCATATGCAGGATCTGAAGTAAAAAAAGTTTTCGGCTTGGGTACTTTTAATACGCTTAAGATTGAGGCTAAACCTGTGGCCGGACACGCATTTAAGGGGAATGAAGTTATTTCCATCTGGGTTTCAGCTGATGAAAACAGAGTGCCCCTTATTATAGAAACCTCTATACAGGTTGGATATATTTCAGCAAGACTTGCTGAGTATGCAAACTTGAAATATCCATTAAAAAGCAGAGTAAAATGAGTAAATCTGACAGAATTGAGCACGAAGGTGTGGTTATTGATATTAACCATAATTTTGTTTCTGTTGAAATAACTCGCCAATCAGCTTGTTCTTCTTGTGGCGCAAAAGGGATGTGTTCAGCCGCCAATTCTCAAAATAGTGTGATTCAGGTTCCAGCCAATGGGTTCGAACTTTATAAAAATGGAGAAAAGGTTAAGGTTGTGATGAAACAAAGTTTGGGTTTGAAGGCACTTTGGATATCTTATATTATTCCTTTGATTATTCTTTTGATTTTATTGTTACTTTTGTCAACTTTTAAAATTTCAGAAATACTTATAGGTTTGTCTATTATTTGTGCTTTAGCCTTATATTTTTTGACAATTTACCTTTTAAGGGATAATTTTAAAAAGGAATTTGTATTTACGATTGAGAAACTGGATGAATAATGAATACAGTATTATTTACGATTTTGTCGTTAACAATTCTTGGGCTTCTGTTGGCTCTGATTCTCTATTTTGTTGCTCAGAAGTTTAAGGTAGAGGAGGATCCGAGAATTGACGAAGTGCAGGCAATTTTACCTGGTGCGAATTGTGGCGGTTGTGGTTATGCCGGATGCAGGGCTTTCGCTGAATCATGTGTCAGAGCTTCTAATCTTGACAATCATTTTTGTCCCGTGGGCGGAAATAATGTGATGAAACAAATTGCAGGCTATCTGGGTATGGAAGTGGCAGAAAAAAATCCTCAAATAGCAGTTGTAAGATGTAACGGAAGTTATGACAACAGACCAAAAATCAATTTTTATGATGGATATCCTTCATGTGCAGTAATGTCTTCTTTGTATGCAGGGGATACTGCATGCAGATACGGATGTCTTGGACTTGGAGATTGTGAGCAGGCATGTCAGTTTAATGCTATAAAAGTTAATGTTGAAACCGGATTACCAGAAGTTGACGAATCAAAATGTACAGGTTGTGGTGCATGTGTCAAGGCTTGTCCAAAAATGATTATCGAGTTGAGATCCAGAGGAATAAAAAACAGAAGAATATTTGTGTCGTGTGTTAATAAGGATAAGGGGGGAATAGCTAAAAAAGCATGCACAGTAGCATGTATAGGATGCACGAAATGTCAGAAGGTATGTGCATTTGACGCAATAACAATTTCATCTAATCTTGCATATATTGATTATAACAAATGTAAGCTTTGTCGCAAGTGCGTACAGGAGTGTCCTACCAACTCAATTCTCGAAGTTAATTTTCCTGTGAGAGTTACTAAGAAAGAAGAAGAGTCACAGTTAGTCGAACAGTAAGTTACAAGTATATATGAGTAAAACATTTTCTATTGGAGGGATTCATCCTGATGATAATAAAATATCTAAGGATGCTGCAATTGAGGATTTTGCACCAGTTAAAACAACTTTTATTTCCATGTCCCAACACCTTGGGGCTCCAGCTGAGCCTGTTGTGGTTAAAGGTGATAAGGTTAAGGTAGGGCAGTTAATTGCAAAATCGAGTGGATTTATATCCGCCAATATACACTCTTCTGCATCAGGTACAGTAAGATCTATTGAGATGTTGCCAGATTTGGCCGGCAATCTTGTTCAACACGTAGTGATTGATGTGGAAGGTGATGAGTGGATGGAGACCATTGACAGAAGTAAGGAGATAATCCGGGATATAAAGCTTAGCAAAGAGGAGATAATTAAAAGAATAGCAGATTGTGGAATTGTTGGAATGGGAGGTGCGGCTTTCCCAACTCATATTAAATTAACTCCGCCTCCAGGTAAAGTTGCTGACATGTTGTTGATAAACGGATCTGAATGTGAACCTTATCTGACCTCTGATTATAGAATCATGCTTGAAAATCCTGAGGAGATACTTATAGGTGCAAGGATAATGATGAAGGCTCTTAATGTGAAACAAGCCTATGTGGGGATTGAAGATAATAAACTCGAAGCCATTAGAAGTATGGAGGCAGTAGCAGACAAGTTTTATCCTGATATTAAAATTGTTTCATTAAAGAAGAGATATCCCCAGGGAGGTGAGAAACAACTAATTGATGCAATTACGGGCAGAAGAGTACCTTCTATGGGCTTGCCGATAGATGTAGGAGTTGTAGTTCAGAATGTTGGAACCGCTTTTGCAGTTTATGAAGCCGTACAGAAGGGGAAACCTTTAATCGATTCCATTGTAACTTTTACCGGAAAATGTGTTACGGAACAAAAAAACTACAGAATCAGGGTAGGGACAACATTTGATACAGTAATACATGCAACTGGAGGTTTTCCGAAAGAAGCAGCAAAACTTATCAGCGGCGGACCAATGATGGGGAAAGCAGTTTCATGTTTAAATGCAGCTACAGTTAAAAGCACATCTGGCTTGCTTTTTCTTACAGAAGAAGAGACAAAGAGAAAACCTGAAAACAACTGTATAAGATGTGCGAAATGTGTTGCTGCCTGTCCTATGGGTTTGCAGCCCTTTTTTCTGAACAAACTTGCACTCGCAAGCAGAATGGATGAACTAGAAGAGAATATGGTGCAGGACTGTATTGAATGCGGCTGCTGCATGTATACCTGTCCTGCTCATATACCTTTGCTTGATGTCATCAGGCTCGCAAAGAACAAGGTACTTAAGATTATGAGAAGTAGACCCAAAAACTGAAAATAAGGTTTGGATAATAAAATCACTAACTAATGAAAAAATTACTCGTTTCTCCCGCTCCGCATATTCATGGTAATCAGTCAACAAAGATTTTGATGAGGGATGTGGTGATAGCTTTGATACCCTCTTTGCTGGTTTCCATCTATTTTTTCGGTTTTTCAGCTATTAAACTTGCTTTAGTTGGGATAATAACTTGTGTGGGAGTTGAATATGTTATTCAGAAATATATTATTAAGTGTAATGTGACAATTGGTGACTATTCTGCAGTAGTTACGGGATTACTTTTAGCTTTAAATCTTCCTCCTAATTCGCCATGGTGGCTGATTTTCATTGGTTCTATAGTTGCTATTGGAGTTGCAAAACAGACTTTTGGCGGGCTTGGACAAAATCTTTTTAACCCTGCTCTGGTTGGACGTGTCTTTTTACTGATTTCCTTTCCTGTCCTTATGACAGACTGGACAATTCCTGTTTCATGGTTTAGAGGAGGAGTAGATGCCACTTCAGGAGCTACCGCTTTATCTATAATTAAGGAAGGGCTTGCTCAGGGATTGACTCTTGATCAGATTTTTAAAGCAAATAATTTCTCTTATGCTCAAATGTTATTTGCAAGAATAGGAGGTTCTGTTGGAGAAGTATCTGCCCTGGCTCTAATTGCAGGATTTGCATATCTGCTGTATAGAAAAGTGGTGAGTATTCATATTCCTTTATCAATTATTCTTACTGTCTTTATTTTTACAGGAATATTCTGGCTAATCAATCCTCAGCAGTATACTGATCCAATATTTAATTTACTCACAGGTGGGTTGCTTTTGGGTTCGTTTTTTATGGCTACCGATTATGTGACCTCTCCAATGAGCAAGAAAGGGATGGTAGTTTACGGTATTGGTATTGGTATTATTACAGTTTTAATAAGATATTTCGGGTCATATCCTGAAGGGGTTTCATTTGCAATATTAATAATGAATGCTTTTGTCCCTTTAATCAATAAATTTATGAAACCGGCCTATTTTGGTAAGGAGGTGAAAAATGGCTAAGGAATCTACATTAAAAAATATGGTAGTAGTGCTTTCTTTGATTTGTCTCACATCATCAGCACTTTTGGGCGGAGCATATGTGCTTACAAAAGAACCTATAGAAGCCGCCAGGATGTCTAAAATCAATGAATCTATTGCCAAGGTAGTGCCCCCTTTTGACAATAATCCTAATGGTGAATTTTTTATTAAGGAATTTAATGGGGATAGTTATAAAGTTTACCCCGCAAAAAAGGAAGGTAAAATTGTTGGTTATGCCATAGAGACATTTTCTAATGCCGGCTTTGGTGGA
>Ga0208825_1001410_pt1 | contig 18426 bp, 7 predicted proteins | sample AD_UKC113_MetaG_FD_184450 | JGI IMG/M metagenome (GOLD analysis project Ga0208825, IMG submission 184450) | Active sludge microbial communities of municipal wastewater-treating anaerobic digesters from Hong Kong - AD_UKC113_MetaG (SPAdes)... | ecosystem: Engineered > Bioreactor > Anaerobic >...
AAAATATACCAAGTGGATGGATTCCAGTGAGCGCTTTTTTCTCTCTCGTGTTGGTACAACGTTTACAACCGAATGGTCATGTCTTGTTATCTTTGTCGGCCACATTTTTTATTTTTCCATCGTTTAAGTTATTTTTACCTCAGTTTTTTGTTTTAACAACTCAATCAGTTTTATAGAATTCATTTAGGAGGGCGATGAGTCGTGAATAGAGAAGAACTCTTCAAGAAAGTTGCGGAAATGATCTCAGAAAAGCTGAACGTTCCTATCGAAGATATCGATGAGGATTCTCATATTATCGAGGACCTTGGTGCCGACTCTTTGGATGCATTTGATCTTGTGATGATCATTGAAGATGAGTTTGGTATAAAGCTCGAAGATGATGAGATCGAAAGAATGCTTACAGTTAAGGATATTCTCGACCTTTTGATGGAAAAGGTTAAGGAATAATTCAAGGAACATAACAAGGGAACCAATAAAGACAAGAAAAATGTAAGATTGGATAGAACTAAATGACACGCAAAAGCGGGCAATTAGCCCGCTTTTTGTGTTGTTATTTTACATTGTTGCTTGTGCATTTTTTGTTTGTAGAATGAATTAGTGTATAATCTATAATTGAGAGAATGGTAGCAGAATGCAGAATAGTTGGGAGTTGATACTTGATGGTCGAGAGAGTTAGTGAGGTTGCCACTACATATCTGAAAAGTATGCTTGGGCAAGACGCTACTTTCCGTGATGGACAGTTGGAAGCTATAAGTGCTGCAGTTAGTGGACAAAAATCGTTGATCGTCCAAAAAACAGGTTGGGGAAAGAGTATCGTTTATTTTATAGCTACTAAAATCAATAGAGACAACGGTAAAGGTATTACGTTGTTGATCAGCCCATTGCTATCGTTGATGAGGAATCAGATCGAAAATGCTAAGAAAATTGGGGTTATGGCCGAGACGATAAATTCGGAAAATGAGGAAAATTGGGTGGAAGTTAAGCAGAAATTGAGAGATGGAAAGTGTGATATTCTGCTGGTATCACCAGAACGTCTTTCAAATACTGATTTCATCATGGATACGTTCAGAGAAATCAGAGATGGTATCGGAATGTTCGTTGTAGACGAGGCACACTGTATTTCTGATTGGGGACACGATTTTAGGCCTGATTATCAGAGAATTGTGAGTATAATAAAAATGCTACCACCGAACATACCAATTATTGCAACAACGGCAACTGCAAATGATAGGGTAGTAAACGATATAAGGAGACAACTCGGTGATGATATCGTTGTACAAAGGGGAAGTCTGGTTAGGGAATCTTTGCAGTTGCAAGTGATCAAATTAAGAGATCAAGCAGAAAGGTTAGCTTGGCTAGACGAAAATTTAGAGAAGATGCCAGGTTCAGGTATCATATATTGCCTAACTGTCGGAGATTGTGAAAAGGTTGCAAAGTGGTTGAAGTATAAAGGTCATGACGTTGAACCTTACCATGCAAAGTTGGATAGTAACCGTCGGGAAGAACTTGAGACAAGATTGATCAATAATGAAGTAAAGGCGTTAGTAGCCACCGTTGCGTTGGGAATGGGATTTGATAAACCGGATATTGGATTCATCATACACTACCAGCGACCTGGTAATATCGTTTCGTACTATCAGCAGATTGGTAGGGCAGGAAGGAATATCGATAATGCATATGCCATTTTGCTCTGTGGTGAAGAGGACGATGAGATACAAGAGTATTTCATAAGTAATGCATTCCCGACTGAACTGGAGATGTCGGAGGTACTGACAACATTGGAAAATGCTAGTTATGGACTATCAATCTATCAGATCATGAACAACGTCAATATGAGTAGGAGTAGAATAGAGAAGGCACTGAAATTTCTAACGTTACATGGCGCTGTTGCAAAAGATGTATCAAGGTATTTTAGAACTACGAATGAATGGAAACCTGATCTGGTAAAGAGTGAGGAGATAACTCGGATAAGAAGGAACGAATTGGAACGGATAAAGGAGTATACTGAGACCAAAGAATGTTTGATGAAGTTTATCGCAATGGAGTTGGATGATAAAGATGCTAAGGAATGTGGTAGATGTTCAAATTGTCTCCACAGAGACTTTTTTGAAACGAATTCTAATAGAGACACTGTCTTGAAAGCGATTAGTTTTCTAAAGGAAGATTTCATTAGAATACATCCGAGGAAACAATGGCCATCTAATTGGGGTAAAGATTTAAAAGGGAAGATACCGGAACAATATCAAGTTAATGAGGGAAGAGCTCTGAGTGTCTATGGCGATTCTGGATGGGGTAGATATGTAAAGGGAGATAAGTACGAGAGAGATCATTTCAGAGAAAAACTGGTTGATGCGTCTGTTGATCTGATAAAGAAGTGGGGAATTGTCACGAAGGATACTTGGATTACGGCTGTTCCTTCGTTGAGACGACCTAATCTTGTAAGGGATTTTGCAAGTAGAGTGGCGACGAAGCTGGGAGTTCCATTTTATCCGGTGATAAAAAAAGTCAAGGAAACTCCTGAGCAGAAAACTATGCAAAACACAAACAAGCAAGCAGAGAATGTATACGATTGCTTCCAAATAGTAGAGAAGTGTCCAAAAGGTCCCGTTATACTAATTGATGATTTTGTAGATTCAAGGTGGACTTTTACAATGTGTGGCTACAAGTTACGCTCCAGTGGTAGCGGGGTTGTTTATCCATTTGCATTGGCTACAACTTCCGGAGGTGATGGTGATTGATGGATACAACCAACGCTTTCTTAAGTGACGATAGTAAGGCAATTCTACTGATTTGTTCGGATATAGTAGTTAAATACGTGAAAAACGTTGATCTCAAACCACTAACAGTTGCAGAGTGGAATAAAATATCAAAGAAATTGTTGGATAGCTCTATGAAATCACCGAAAGCCTTTTTCGATACAACAGTTGATGATTGGAGAGCTCATTTGGATATTTCACAAGATGAGGCCGAAAGAATAGAAAATTTACTGAAGCAGAGTGCGTACCTTGGATTTGAGTTGGAAAGGCTTGCAAACATGGGCATATGGGTTACAACGAGGGCTGAAAAGACTTATCCACCTGCTTTGAAGAGTAAATTGAAATACAAATCGCCGGTGGTTCTTTACTGTTCAGGAAATCCTGATCTCTTTGAGGAAGAGGGAATAGCAATCGTTGGCTCGAGAAATGTTGACGAGGATGGGATGAATTTTGCACAAGTTGTTGCAAGAAAGTGTGCTAACGAACGATTGACGGTTATATCTGGAGGAGCAAAAGGTGTTGATACAATCGCTCAGATGGCCGCCCTGTCTTCAGATGGGACGGTCATATCCGTTTTGGCAGATAGTATGGAGAAAGTGGTTAGAAGGAGGGAATTGAGAGATGCAATTATAGAAAACAAATTGTTAATTGTATCACCATTTAATCCAGAGTGTACTTTCAAGATTTACAACGCCATGGATAGAAATAAATACATCTATGCGCTATCTAAAGCTGCCATAGTGGTTTCTTCAGACTATGGAAAAGGTGGAACTTGGAGTGGTGCAACTGAAAATTTGAAGAATGGATGGGTCCCGTTGTACGTTAGAAATGGTAGCAATGTTCCTCAGGGAAATTTAGAGTTGATCAAGAAAGGGGCAATCCATCTCGATGAAAATATGGTATATGATGAAATGCGAAAATTGACGGATATTTTGGTAGATGGTAAATCAAAAGACCCAGAGCAGATACGTCTTTTCGATTTTTGAAGCCGTAACATAGATTACGAATTTTTATTCGAGAGTGCTGTATAATGATGCTGTAAGGTTAGTATCACTAAATTAGGAGGTGTGACTTATGGCTCTCAACATGTTTTGTTATCAGTGCTCTCAAACTTTGAATGGTGAAGGATGTACAGTTACTGGAGTGTGCGGCAAGCAGCCAACTGTTGCAAGGCTGCAAGATAATCTGATATACATCCTAAAGGGTATATCAGCATATTATTACCATGCACGAGAACTTGGATATGTTGATGAAGAAATTGCGGCATATCTTGGTAAGGGACTCTACTCGACTTTAACGAATGTCAACTTCGATGGTGATGATTTCGTGAAATTGGCACTCGAAGCAGGCCAGATGAATTACAAGGTCATGAAGTTACTCAAAAAGGCACACATCGAAACGTACGGAGAACCAACTCCTGTAGAAGTAGAAACTGGAACGAAAGAAGGGCATGCAATAATCGTCACAGGACACAATTTGAAGGCACTGGAAGAACTTCTTAAACAAGTCGAAGGTACTGATGTTTACGTTTATACGCACTCTGAGATGCTTCCTGCACATGGTTATCCTGGACTTAGGAAGTACAAGAATTTGGCAGGCAATTTGGGAGGGGCTTGGTATGACCAGAGAGAACTCTTTGCCAAGTATCCAGCAGCCATTCTGGGAACGAGTAATTGTGTTTTGATTCCTCCCGCTTCTTACAAGGATCGTATGTTCACAACATCGATTGCTCAGCTACCTGGCGTAAAGCACATAGATGGTTACGATTATTCCGAAGTTATAGCAAAGGCAAAGTCATTGCCAAAATTACCAGAACAACCTGGAACATACAAATTGACAACAGGATTTTCTACAGGTGTGGTTACATCACTTGCAGGTAGGATAAAGGAACTCGTCGAGGCAGGTAAGATCAAACACTTCTTCGTTGTCGGTGGGTGTGATACACCAACGAAGCGTGGTACGTATTATCGAGAGTTTGTTGAGAAACTTCCACAAGATACTATAGTGATAACGCTGGCGTGTGGAAAATTCAGGATAAATGATTTGCAACTTGGTGATATAGATGGTATTCCAAGACTGTTGGATGTTGGGCAATGTAACGATGCAATCGTTGCACTTGAAATAGCGATGGCACTTGCCGATACATTTGGTGTTCAAGTAACTGATTTGCCACTCTCGCTCGTGCTTACTTGGATGGAACAAAAGGCTGTTGCCATCTTCTGGACATTACTCTCACTTGGTATGAAAGGCATATATTTGGGTCCAATTCTACCCGCTTGGATAAATAAGGATATACTCGATGTGCTTGTGAATAATTACAATGTAAAATTGATAGGTACACCTGAAGAAGATATAAAGCAGATCCTTGGAACGTATTGATTCTTAATTAACTTAATAAATCAAACAAATGGGCTGGAAAGCCCATTTGTTTAATTTCTTCCTAACTCTTACACTTTACTCCTCTGCCACATATGTGTTCCAACTATATATCACTCATTCAAAATGAAAAGGGTTGTTGGAGAGTCCAACAACCCTATAAATGCATACTTAGTTCAATAAACATCCATTCAATACTTATTCTTCTACCTCTCCTTTTGAATTTAACTTCAAGATGTAGACATCTTTTTCTCCAGAGCCGAAAGAGTAAGTCGATCCGGCAACTATGTATCCACCATCTGTCGTTTGTTGGATCGATTTTGCTACGTCATCATCTCCTCCACCAAATATTTTCTGCCATTCTAAATCACCCTTTGAATTCAGTTTCAAAATGTAGATATCTTGCCCTTGAAACTTGAAAGACCCAGTTCTTCCAACAGCTATGTATCCACCATCTGTCGTTTGTTGGATCGAATTTACTACGTCATCATCTTCTCCACCAAATATTTTCTGCCATTCTAAATCACCCTTTGAATTCAGTTTCAATATGTAATCATCTAAGCTATAAGACTCAGTCCATCCGGCAACTATGTATCCACCATCTATAGTCTGTTGGATCGAGTTTGCTACGTAATCATTCTTGCCACCAAACGTCTTTTCCCATTCTAAATCACCTTTTGAGTTCAACTTCAAAATGTAGGCATCTCGTTCTCCAGAGCCGAAAGACCAAGTCCATCCAAAAGACCAAGTCCATCCAGCAACTATGTATCCGCCATCTATCGTCTGTTGGATCGAATTTGCTCCATCACTGTCTTCTCCGCCAAACGTCTTCTCCCATTCTACTTCTCCTTTTGAATTTAACTTCAAGATGTAAACATCTTCCCATCCAGAGCCGAAAGAGTAAGTCCATCCGGTAACTATGTATCCACCATCTATAGTCTGTTGGATCGATTCTGCTCCATCACTGCGTTCGCCACCAAACGTCTTTTCCCATTCTAAATCACCTTTTGAGTTTAATTTAAGTATGTACATGTCTTCAGCTCCAAAACCCTCAGACTTGGTTACACCAGCAACTATGTACCCACCATCCGTCGTCTGCTGGATCGAATTCGCTCCATCACCATACTTCCCACCAAATGTCTTTTGCCACTGAACATCTCCTTTTGAATTCAATTTCAAGATGTAAACATCAGACTCTCCTGAGCCGAAAGAGTTAGTCCATCCGGCAACTATGTATCCGCCATCTGTCGTTTGCTGCACTGAGTTTGCTACGTCACTGTATCCTCCACCAAACGTCTTCTGCCATGAAATATCCTTTATCTTATCCATTATAACCATCACACTTTTTGTTCTCACATTACCTGATTTGTCTACTGCTTCAGCAGTTATTGCATGCGCACCTTCCATTGCTTTGCTACTATCCCAAGTGTACTTGTATGGACCTGATGCGTATTCCTTAATTTTCTTACCATCAATATACAGTGTTACATTCTCCAATTCAACATCATCTATCGTATCTATGTTAATCTCGATCGTTCCACCAAGTACTTCTCCGCTTGATGAGACGATCTTCACCTCCAGAGCAGTTGTCTCTATATCACCTTTTGGGCTCAGTTTCAAGATGTAGGCATGAGGTCCTACGAACCAGCGGAAAAAATCAGTCCAACCAGCAACTATGTATCCGCCATCTGCCGTTTGTTGGATCGAATTTGCTTCATTACCTCGCACTCCACCAAACATCTTTTGCCATTCTACTTCTCCCTTTGTATTCAATTTCAAGATGTAAACTTTTTGTGAGTCAGAACCGAAAGAGTAAGTCCAACCAGCAACTATGTACCCGCCATCCTTCGTTTGTTGAATCGAATTTGACTCATCATCATACCACCCACCAAACGTCTTTTGCCATTCAGCTTCTCCTTTTGCATTCAACTTCAAAATGTAGACATCTTTTTTTCCAGAGCCGAAAGATTCAGTCCATCCGGCAACTATGTATCCACCATCTGTCGTTTGTTGGATTGAATTTGCTTCATCATCGGCTTTCCCACCAAATGTCTTTTGCCACTGAACCTCTCCTTTTGAATTCAACTTTAAGATATAGACATCAGACTCTCCTGAGCCGAAAGATTCTGTCCATCCAGCAACTATGTATCCGCCATCTGCCGTTTGTTGGATCGAATTTGCTACATCACTTCTTTCTCCACCAAACGTCTTTTGCCACTGAACCTCTCCTTTTGAATTCAACTTTAAGATATAGACATCAGACTCTCCTGAGCCGAAAGAATCAGTCCCTCCGGCAACTATGTATCCGCCATCTGCCGTTTGTTGGATCGAATTTGCCCAATCGCTGTCTTCTCCACCAAACGTCTTTTGCCACTGAACCTCTCCTTTCGCATTCAACTTTAAGATGTAGACATCTTCTTTTCCAGCACCGAGAGAGTCAGTCCATCCAGCAACTATGTATCCACCATCTGCCGTTTGCTGGATCGAATTTGACTCATCATAATCCTCTCCACCAAACGTTTTCTGCCACTCAACTTCTCCTTTTGAGTTCAACTTCAAGATGTAGACATCTGGTTCTCCAGAGTCGAAAGAGCAAGTCGATCCGGCAACTATGTATCCGCCATCCGTTGTCTGTTGAATCGAATTTGCTCCATCATAGTCTTTCCATCCAGACGTCTTTTGCCACTGAACCTCTCCTTTTGCATTCAACTTCAAAATATAGACATCTTTCCATCCAGAAATGACAGATCCAGTCCATCCGCCAACTATGTATCCGCCATCCGTTGTCCGTTGGATCGAATTTGCTCCATCACTGCCTTCTCCGCCAAACGTCTTTTGCCATTCTAACTGCCCTTTCGCATTCAACTTCAAGACGTAAACATCATATCCTCCAGAGCCGAAAGAGTTTGTCCATCCAGTAACTATGTATCCGCCATCCGTCGTTTGTTGGATTGAATTTGCTTCATCATCGGCTTTCCCACCAAATGTCTTTTGCCACTGAACCTCTCCTTTTGAATTCAACTTCAAGATATAGACATCTGCCTCTCCAGAGCCAAAAGATTCAGTCCATCCAGCAACTATGTACCCACCATCTGTCGTTTGTTGGATTGAATTTGCTTCATCATCGGCTTTCCCACCAAATGTCTTTTGCCACTGAACCTCTCCTTTTGAATTCAACTTTAAGATATAGACATCAGACTCTCCTGAGCCGAAAGATTCTGTCCATCCAGCAACTATGTATCCGCCATCTGCCGTTTGTTGGATCGAATTTGCTATGTCATAATCCTCTCCACCAAACGTCTTTTGCCACTCAACTTCTCCTTTTGAATTCAACTTCAAGATATAGACATCTTCATATCCAGAGCCGAAAGAGTCAGTCCATCCAGCAACTATGTACCCACCATCTGTCGTTTGTTGGATTGAATTTGCTTCATCATCGGCTTTCCCACCAAATGTCTTTTGCCACTGAACCTCTCCTTTTGAATTCAACTTTAAGATATAGACATCAGACTCTCCTGAGCCGAAAGATTTCGTCCATCCTGCAACTATGTATTCGCCATCTTTCGTTTGTTGGATCAAATTTGCTTCATCATCGGCTTTCCCACCAAAAGTCTTTTGCCATTCTACTTCCCCCTTTGTATTCAGCTTCAAGATGTAAATGTCCTCGAAGTGAGAGGCAAAAGAATCTGTGCATCCAGCAACTATGTATCCGCCATCTTTCGTTTGTTGAACGTAATTTGCTCGAGTTTCTGTTACATCAGGGTATACCCTTTGCCATATTTCAACTTTCGTGTTATTTACAACAACTTTTATACTCTTGGAGTTTTTGTTTCCTGCACCATCGGTTGCCTTTGCCGTTAGTACATACGTCCCATCTTTCATCTTTTTTGTGTCCCAACTGTACTCATACGGTTTGCTACTATCTTCTCCTAACTTGCTATCACCTACGTAAAATTCAACTTTTGTTATTTCACTGCTATCACTTGCATCCACTTTGATGGTCACAACTCCTGATACTACAGCATTGTCTTTGGGACTTGTTATACTCACTGTAGGTAGTGTGGTATCTTTTGCAGCCCCAAACAAAGATATTGTGAAGATAGAGAGCACGATTATCACGATAAAAGTTGCTTTTTTCATTTTTCCATCCCTCCCCCAGAATGGTTCATTAGTTTTCTTAATTATAACAAAATTATTAAGAAAAAGAGCCAGTTACTAAATAATTCAAATCCTCACAGGTTTATCAGTAGATAAGCTCTTCCATTCTTCTTTGAATATGGCCAAGATTACTTCATAATGGTACTGTCTTTCACGATATATGTTTTCTTTCAGCACACCTTCTACCTTAAATCCTACCTTTTCGTACGAGTTGATTGCCATCTCGTTTAATCCATAGGTTAGGAAGATTACCTTGTGCAAACTCATCTCGTTGAAGGTGAAGTTAACGAGTACTCTTATCACGTCCGTGCCGTATCCGTTGTTACAGAACTGCTTGCCAAGAAAGATACCAACCAAGGCATGTAAGTTCTTCCAATCGATTTCGTTGATGCCGCAACCATTTAAGTAGGCTGTTTGATTATCACTGATTCAAAATAAAGAAAGGACTGTTGGACCTTCTCTCCAACAACCCTACAAGTGCATACTAAGTTCAATAAACATTGATTCGACTATACTAAATGCATGGAGAAAACACAAAACCAAACAAAATCAATACATATCAATGTACCAAGTATTATAGCAAAGACGTTTACTCACCCTCTATCTCACCTTTTGAATTCAACTTCAAGATGTAGACATCTTCCAATCCAGAGCCGAAAGATTTAGTCCATCCAGCAACTATGTATCCGCCATCCTTCGTTTGTTGGATTGACACCACTCCATCGCTGTCTTCTCCTCCAAACGTCTTTTGCCATTCTAACTGCCCTTTTGAATTCAACTTCAAGATGTAGACATCTTCTCGAGTTTCGAAAGATTCAGTCCATCCAGCAACTATGTATCCACCATCTGTCGTCTGTTGGATCGAGATTGCTTCATCATCCCCCCACCCATCAAACGTCTTTTCCCATTCTAAATCTCCTTTCGCATTCAACTTCAAGATATAGACATCTGCCTCTCCAGAGCCAAAAGATTCAGTCCATCCAGCAACTATGTACCCACCATCTGTCGTTTGTTGGATTGAATTTGCTTCATCATCGGCTTTCCCACCAAACGTCTTTTCCCATTCTAACTGCCCTTTTGAATTCAACTTCAAGATGTAGACATCTTCTCTAGAGTCGAAAGATTTAGTCCATCCAGCAACTATGTATCCGCCATCTGTCGTTTGTTGGATCGAATTTGCTCCACCTTGACTATATTCCTCACCAAACGTCTTTTGCCACTCAACTTCTCTAATTGCATTCAACTTCAAGATGTAGACATCATGCTCTCCAGAGCCGAAAGAGTAAGTCCATCCGGCAACTATGTATCCGCCATCTGCCGTTTGTTGAATCGAATTTGCTCCATCATAACCTTTCCCACCAAACGTCTTTTGCCATTCTACATCTCCTTTTGCATTCAACTTCAAGATGTAGACATCTTCGAATCCAGAGCCGAAAGAGTAAGTCGATCCGGCAACTATGTATCCACCGTCTTTCGTTTGTTGGATTGAATTTGCTTCATCATCGGCTTTCCCACGAAACGTCTTTTCCCATTCTAACTCTCCTTTTGAATTCAATTTCAAGATGTAGACATCTGCTTCTCCAGAACCGAAAGAGTAAGTCGATCCGGCAACTATGTATCCACCGTCTTTCGTTTGTTGGATCGAATTTGCCCAATCGCTGTTTCCTCCACCAAATGTCTTCTGCCATGAAATATCCTTTATCTTATCCATTACCAACGTCACACTTTTTGTTGCAATATTACCTGACTTGTCCATCGCTTCAACAGTTATCGTATGCGCACCTTCTTCTATTACTTTGCTACTGTCCCAACTGTACTTGTATGGATCTGACGTGTATTCCTTGATTTTCTTTCCATCAATGTACAGTGTTACTTTTTCCAATTCGACATCGTCTGTAGCATCTATGTTAATCTCGATCGTTCCACCAAGTTCTGCTCCATCCTTTGGTGAGAGGATCTTTACCTCTGGAGCAGTGGTATCTACCCATCCCTTTGAATCTAACTTCAAGATGTAGACATCTGCTTCTCCAGAACCGAGAAAGTAAGTCGATCCGGCAATTATGTATCCACCATCTGCCGTTTGTTGGATTGACTTTGCTTCATCATCGGCTTTCCCACGAAACGTCTTTTCCCATTCTAACTCTCCTTTTGAATTCAATTTCAAGATGTAGACATCTGCTTCTCCAGAGCCGAAAGAGTAAGTCCATCCGGCAACTATGTATCCTCCATCTGTCGTTTGTTGAATCGAATTTGCTCCATCATCATAATTTCCACCAAACGTCTTCTGCCATTCTAACTGCCCTTTTGAATTCAACTTCAAGATGTAAACATCTGACCGTCCAGAGTCAGGATTGTACGTCCATCCGGCAATTATGTATCCACCGTCTGTCGTTTGTTGGATCGAATTTGCTTCATCATCATAATTTCCATAATTTCCACCAAACGTCTTCTGCCATTCTAAATTTCCTTTTGAATTCAACTTCAAGATGTAGATATCTTTTACTCCAGAGCCTAGGGAAACAGTCCATCCGGCAACTATGTATCCACCATCTGTCGTCTGTTGGATCGAATTTGCTTCATCACTGCCTTCTCCACCAAACGTCTTCTGCCATTCTAATGCTCCTTTTGAATTCAACTTCAAGATGTAGATATCTTCCCACCATCCAGATCCGAAAGAATTAGTCCATCCTGCAACTATATATCCGCCATCTTTCGTTTGTTGGATCGATTTCGCTTCATCACTACCTTCTCCACCAAACATTTTCTGCCACTCAACTTCTCCTTTTGAGTTCAACTTAAAAATGTAGGCATCTCGTTCTCCAGAGACGAAAGATCCAGTCCATCCAGCAACTATGTATCCGCCATCTGTCGTTTGTTGAATCGAATTTGCTACATCATCCTTCTTACCACCAAACGTCTTTTGCCACTGAACTTCTCCTTTTGAGTTCAACTTAAAAATGTAGGCATCTCGTTCTCCAGAACCGAAAGATCCAGTCCATCCAGCAACTATGTATCCACCGTCTTTCGTTTGTTGGATCGATTCTGCTCTATCTTTATCTAAACCACCAAACGTCTTTTCCCATGAAATGTCCTTTATCTTATCCATTACCAACGTCACACTTTTTCTTCCAACATTACCTGACCTGTCCATCGCTTCAGCAGTTATTGTATGCGCGCCTTCTTCTATTACTTTGCTACTGTCCCAACTGTACTTGTATGGACCTGACGTGTATTCCTTGATTTTCTTTCCATCAATGTACAGTGTTACTTTTTCCAATTCGACATCGTCTGTAGCATCTATGTTAATCTCGATCGTTCCACCAAGTTCTGCTCCATCCTTTGGTGAGAGGATCTTTACCTCTGGAGCAGTGGTATCTAATTCTCCTATTGAGTTCAACTTCAAGATGTAGACTTCTCCATCCTTGCATCCAGCAACTATGTATCCACCATCTGCCGTTTGTTGGATCGATTTTGCTTCATCACTGTCTTCTCCACCAAACATTTTCTGCCAATCAACTTCTCCTTTTGAGTTCAACTTAAAAATGTAGGCATCTCGTTCTCCAGAGACGAAAGATCCAGTCCATCCAGCAACTATGTATCCGCCATCTGTCGTTTGTTGGATCGAATTTGCTTCATCATCATACCACCCACCAAACGTCTTTTGCCACTGAACTTCTCCTATTGAGTTCAACTTCAAAATGTAGACATCTCCATCCTTGCATCCGGCAACTATGTATCCACCATCTGTCGTTTGTTGGATCGAATTTGCTCCACCTTGACTATATTCCTCACCAAACGTTTTTTGCCACTGAACTTCTCCTTTTGAATTCAACTTCAAGATGTAGACATCTGCCTCTCCAGAGTCGAAAGAGTCAGTCCATCCAGCAACTATGTACCCACCATCTGTCGTCTGTTGGATCGAATTTGCTTCATCATCCTTCTTACCACCAAACGTCTTTTGCCACTGAACTTCTCCTTTTGAATTCAACTTCAAGATGTAGACATCTGCCTCTCCAGAGCCGAAAGAGTCAGTCCATCCAGCAACTATGTACCCACCATCTGTCGTCTGTTGGATCGAATTTGCTTCATCATCCTTCTTACCACCAAACGTCTTTTGCCACTGAACTTCTCCTTTTGAATTCAACTTCAAGATGTAGACATCTGCCTCTCCAGAGCCGAAAGAGTCAGTCCATCCAGCAACTATGTACCCACCATCTGTCGTCTGTTGGATCGAATTTGCTTCATCATCCTTCTTACCACCAAACGTCTTTTGCGACTGAACTTCTCCTTTTGAATTCAACTTCAAGATGTAGACATCTGCCTCTCCAGAGCCGAAAGAGTCAGTCCATCCGGCAACTATGTATCCGCCATCTGTCGTTTGTTGGATCGAATTTGCCCAATCGCTGTTTTCTCCACCAAACGTCTTTTGCCATAAAGTATCCTTTATCTTATCCATTACCAACGTCACACTTTTTCTTCCAACATTACCTGACTTGTCCATCGCTTCAGCAGTTATTGTATGCGCACCTTCTGCTGCTTTGCTACTATCCCAACTGTACTTGTATGGACTCGATGTGTATTCTTTGATTTTATTTCCATCAATGTACAGTATTACTTTTTCCAATTCCACATCGTCTGTAGCATCTATGTTAATCTCGATCGTTCCACCAAGTTCTGCTCCATCCTTTGGTGAGAGGATCTTTACCTCTGGAGGAGTGGTATCTACCTCTCCTTTTGAATTCAACTTCAAGATGTAGACATCTCGTTCTCCAGAGCCAAAAGAGGAAGTCCATCCAGCAGCTATGTATCCTCCATCTGCCGTTTGTTGGATCGAATTCGCTACATAATAATCCTCTCCACCAAACGTTTTCTGCCACTCAACTTCTCCTTTTGAGTTCAACTTCAAAATGTAGGCATCTCGTTCTCCAGAGCCGAAAGAGGAAGTCCATCCAGCAGCTATGTATCCGCCATCTGCCGTTTGTTGGATCATAAATGCTACGTCGTCATCTCCACCATCGAACACCTTCTGCCATTCTACTTCTCCTTTTGTATTCAGCTTCAAGATGTAAGCATCTTGCCCTCCAGAACCGAAAGAACTAGTCCCACCAGCAACTATGTACCCGCCATCTTTCGTTTGTTGGATCGAAAATGCCCCATCATTGTCTTTTCCACCAAACGTCTTCTGCCATTCTAAATCTCCTTTTGAATTCAGCTTCAAGATGTAGGCATCTTCCAATCCAGAGCCGAAAGAGTATGTCCGTCCGGCAACTATGTATCCACCATCCGTCGTTTGTTGAACAGAGTTTGCTACATCGTCTTTCGCTCCACCAAACGTCTTCTGCCACTCAACTTCTCCTTTTGTATTCAGCTTCAAGATGTAAGCATCTTGCCCTCCAGAACCGAAAGAACTAGTCCCACCAGCAACTATGTACCCGCCATCTTTCGTTTGTTGGATCGACAATGCTCCATCACTGTCTTCTCCACCAAATGTCTTTTGCCATTCTATCTCTCCTTTTGAATTCAACTTCAAAATATAGGCATCTTCCCCACCATAACCGAAAGAATTAGTCCATCCAGCAACTATGTATCCGCCATCTGTTGTTTGTTGGATTGAAAATGCTACGTCGTCATCTCCACCACCAAACGTCTTCTGCCATTCAACTTCTCCTTTTGAATTCAGCTTCAAGATGTAGACATCATATCTTCCAGAACCAAAAGATGTAGTCCATCCAGCAACTATGTATCCGCCATCTGACGTTTGTTGAATCGAATTTGCTCCATCATCATCTTCTCCACCAAACGTCTTTTGCCATGAAATATCCTTTATCTTATCCATTATCGTCGTCACACTTTTTGTTCTAACATTACCTGATTTGTCTACTACTTCAGCAGTTATAGTATGTGTACCCTCTGTTGCTTTGCTACTATCCCAAGTGTACGTGTATGGGGCTGACGTGTATTCCTTAATTTTCTTACCATCGATATATAGTATAACTTTTTCCAACTCAACATCATCTGTTGCCTCTATATTGATATTGATTGTTCCACCAGGTTCCACTCCATCGCTTGGTGAGATGAACTTTACTTCTGGCGGAGTAGTATCTATATCTCCTTGAGCAGTGGTATCTATATCTCCTTTTGAGCTCAATTTCAAGATGTAAACATCTTGCGAGTCAGAAGAGTAAGTCCATCCAGCAACTATGTATCCGCCATCTGTCGTTTGCTGCACTGAACTTGCTCCATCACCATACTCTCCACCAAACGTCTTTTGCCATTCAGCTTCTCCTTTTGAGTTCAGCTTCAAGATGCAGACATCTTTTCCTCCAGAGCCTAGGGAAACAGTCCATCCGGCAACTATGTATCCACCTTCTGTCGTCTGTTGGATCGAATTTGCTTCATCACTGCCTTCTCCACCAAACGTCTTCTCCCATTCAGCTTCTCCCTTTGAATTCAACTTCAAGATGTAGATATCTTTTCCTCCAGAGCCTAGGGAAACAGTCCGTCCGGCAACTATGTATCCACCTTCTGTCGTCTGTTGGATCGAATTTGCTTCATCACTGCCTTCTCCACCAAACGTCTTCTCCCATTCTAAGTCACCTTTTGAATCTAACTTTAAGATATAGACATCTTGCCATCCAGAGCCGAAAGAGGCGGTCCATCCAGCAATTATGTATCCGCCATCTGCTGTTTGTTGGATTGAATTTGCTTCATCATTAACATACTTCTCACCAAAAGTCTCTTGCCACTGAACTTCCCCTTTTGAATTCAACTTCAAGATGTAAACATCCGCTCCTCCAGAGCCGGAAGAAGAAGTCCATCCAGCAACTATGTACCCGCCATCTGTCGTTTGTTGAATCGAATTTGCTACATCATCAAACCACCCACCAAACGTCTTTTGCCACTCTACTTCTCCTTTTGCATTCAACTTCAAAATGTAGACATCATGTCCTCCAGAACCAAAAGAATTAGTCCATCCAGCAACTATGTATCCGCCGTCTTTCGTCTGTTGGATCGAATTTGCTCCATCACTGCTTTCTCCGCCAAACGCTTTTTGCCACTCAACTTCCCCTTTTGAATTTAACTTTAAGATGTAGGCATCATGTCCTCCAGAATCAAAAGAGTAGCTCCATCCGGCAACTATGTACCCACCATCTGCAGTTTGCTGAACGTAATTTGCTTGATCATACTCTTTCCCACCAAACGTCTTATGCCATGTTCCAACTTTCGTGTTTTTTACAACAACTTTTATACTTTTCGAGTTTTTATTTCCTGCACCGTCAGTTGCCTTTACCGTTAGTACGTACGTCCCATCTTTAGTCTTCTTTGTGTCCCAACTGTACTCATACGGTTTGCCACTATCTTCTCCTAACTTGCTATCACCTACGTAGAATTCAACTTTTGCTATTCCACTGCTATCACTTGAATCCACTTTTATGGTCACAACTCCCGATACTACAGCACCGTCTTTGGGGTTTGTTATACTCACTGTAGGTGGTGTGGTATCTTTTGCAGCTCCAAACAAAGATATTGTGACAATAGAGAGTACGATTATAGTGATAAAAGTTACCTTCTTCATTTTTCCATCCCTCCCCCAGAATGGTTCATAAATTATCTTGATTATAACACAATTATTAAGAAAAAGAGCCAGTTTATATACAGTTCAAATTGATTTTTGAATCTGCAGCTATTCGCAAAGAGGAAGCTGTATTATGAAGAAATCAAAAAATGGGCTGGAAAGCCCATTTGTTTGTTTTTAGATGCTTGATGCGTATTGTATGCCGTCGTTTACGGTGTCTACAGATTTACTTTGACGAGTTTTACCGTTCCGTCTGTAAAGGCCATGAAGACTTTTCCATCTTGCGGTATTAGTTTTGTGAGTAGGTAAGATGGGTGTACAAATGTCTTTTGGAGCATTTTTCCGTTTTCTGCATCGATGATGATTAATTCACCATTCGTTGTGCCTAGGATTGCATAGCGACCATTGAATATTTGAGGTGATGAGTCGTAGATTGTTGAGTTTGTGTTTGTACTCCATGCAACTTTACCACTGCTTAAATCGAATTTGTATACAATCCCATCTATTGTAGATGCAAGGCCATAGTTTCCATATTTTGCAATGGATGAGTATCCCACTTTCGGACCATCGATGTTCCATTTAACAACACCATTGTTCATATCCAAAGCCTGTATTTTGCTTGCAGAGTTGGTAAGCACAACGAGTGAGCCAAAGATTTCTGGCGTGCATGCACCACTTGTGTAGTAAGTCTGACCGATGGTGTATTTTGCATGCATTTTTCCATCCTCACCGACGATGGCTAACAATCCTCCCCAAGATGTTTGGAAGTATTTACCATCGAGGTACTTTGCGGATGTCTGTATTACACCGCCAAGGTCGTAGCTACCAATTATTCTGAGTTTTTGCAAGTCTACGATGTAAAGATAGCCACCAGTACCTATTGCCGCTGTTTTGTTCCCAGTTGTAATGGAAAATATTGGGCCTGAGAGTTTCAAAGAGTTAATTCTATTTCCAGTTGATCCATCAAGGATCAAAAAATTGCCGTAGATGTCTCCTACCAGTACATTCTCACCGTAGAGTGCTACATTTGAGACGATTGGACCAATTGGTTCTCCTTTTTGTTTCCACAATTCCCTGCCTCCTTGCGTTAATCTAACGATGTTACCTGAATAATCTGCTACGATGAAATCGTTTTTGTATGCGATTGGCTGGGAAAGGATGCTGTTTGTCATTTTGTATGTCCAGATGCAATCTATACTTGCTTTAATCGTCTCGCTTGAGGCCTTGGCGCTGTTTTCAATTGACAGGAATTTTTCTGATGTACCATACATTCCATTTCCCACTATTTTGATGAATGGTGAAGACGATTGGTAGTTTGTTGCATCGATTGTAAATTGGCTTTTTTGAACAGATTGATTCAGTTTTGTGTACTGTTTTACGAGTTTCTGATTCATGTACACGTTCAATTCTTTTATGTTCTTCGTCTCTATTGCAAATTGTGTAAGAGTGTTTTGGTTTGTCACGTCAATTGAGATTTTCTGATCGAATCTATCGTTGTATGCTTTTGATGTCTTCGCAATGAGTGTATACCCGCTATCCGGATTTGCGACGTTGTATTTC
>Ga0208825_1001412_pt1 | contig 18411 bp, 18 predicted proteins | sample AD_UKC113_MetaG_FD_184450 | JGI IMG/M metagenome (GOLD analysis project Ga0208825, IMG submission 184450) | Active sludge microbial communities of municipal wastewater-treating anaerobic digesters from Hong Kong - AD_UKC113_MetaG (SPAdes)... | ecosystem: Engineered > Bioreactor > Anaerobic >...
ACCACGCTGGCGTTCCTCACCGATACGCTGGCCGCCGCATCGCCCGATCAAGCGATGAGTACCGATGTCAGCGTCCGCCAACTACTCGACCAAGCACGCACGCAACTCGATCAGAAGCGGCTCGATCCGCAAGTAAAGCAATCGGTGCAGCGGTTACTTGGGCGGCTGTACACCTCATTGGGTGAACCGAAACTCGCGGTGAAACTGTTCGAGCAAGGGCTGCGCGGGGTGACCCCGTCCACCCGCGAAGATGCACTGCTGCTGGCCGGCGATCTGGACGATTATTCCTCCGCGCTGGGCACGCTGGAACGCGGCAAGGCATCGCTGGCAATCGCGCAACGTGCGGCCACGCTGCGTGGCAGATTCGCATCCGACGATCCCGCGCAGCAGCTCTACATCCATGACCAGCTGGGAATCGCGTACTACCGCAACGGCGACAACAAACAGGCAGAGCAGGAGTGGCTGCAAGTGCTGACGCTGGCACGCAGCATGAAGGATCCGCCGCGAGACGTGGTGATCAATAGTAGCCAGACGCTTTCCTCGATGCTGTCGTCCACCGGCGAATACAAGCGCGCCCTGCAGATCGTCGACCAAGGCATCGCCTTTGCCGATCGCAGCGGCATCCCGGCCGATCATCCGATGCGCATCAACCTGCTGCGCTCACGCGCCGAAGCCCTGCTCAAACTGGGCGATGCCAAGTCCGCCGAACCCGTGATCCGCCGAGCCATTGCCCTGCAACGCAAGACCACCGGCGACACCGGCAACCACATGGCGACGCTGCAGAACGCACTTGGCCTTGTACTCAACGATCTGGGGCGCTATCGCGAAGGCCTTCAGGCAATCGCCCAAGGCGAATCGATCGGAAGCGCGGCGACACCTGCACCGACCGAGCGTGCGATTTCGCTGATGAACCTGTCCGGCACCAACGAAAATGCCGGCGATTACGCCGCGGCGCTGGCGCTGGGCAAGCAAGCGCTGGCCCTGCTGGATGCGGCCGGTCTCTCCGCTGACGATCCGCAACGCCGCATGTTGGAGCGCAATTACGTGCGCAGCCTCGGTCTTGCCGGGCAGCAAGCCGAGGCCTTCAAGCGCATGCAGGCCCTGCGCGAACGCGCACGCACATTGGATGGCGAGGATTCGGCCGAATACGCCTTGACGACGTGGCAGTTGGTCGTGATTGCCCGACACCTGCACGACCCGGCACGTGGCCTGCCACTGCTGGCGGAAGCCCGCAAGCGCTGGTCCGCGCTGGTGCCGGACACCCATCCGGTGTTTACCCATGCGCTGCGTGCAGAAGCTGCATTTGCACGCGATCGCGGCGATCTTGCGCACGCAGAAACCTTGCAGCGCGAGGCTATCGGCAAGTTTGAAGCGGCGGGCGCACTGCCGGTCGACCTTGCCATTGCGCACGAAGAACTTGCCGGCATCCTGTTCGATCGCGATGATAAAAACGGCGCTCGCCAGTTGCTTGAACACGCGCTACCTGTATTGCGCGAAGCGTTATTGCCGCAAGAAAACAGCCGCGCCGATGCCGAGTCGCTGGCGCACAAATTAGGCATGCGCTAGCCCTTGCTTGGTGCCGCCACTTTTTTCTCGCTCACCATCGCCTTGCCGGACTTCACGCATTCTTGTTGCGCGGCTTTCCCGCCTGCGCCATCGAGCATGTCCGCGCAGCAGGACGCGATCTGTTTGTCGCTTCTGGCATGCTGGTATTTGACGCATTGTTCGGCGGCGCCCTTGCCGCCGTTGACCGAATCGGCGTGCGCCAGTGGTGACAAGGCGGCGCTTGCGACCAGAGCGCCAAGGAGGATGCCGAACGACTGTTTGCTGATCTGGATCATGGTCATGCTCCTAGTGAAGACAAGTGGGTGTCAGGGTTGTTGCGTGGATGGATTCGGCGATGCGTGTCGGCTGCCGGCACTCATGACTTGCACGCCGGAACCTGGGTCAAGGTGAAATGCTCGCCACCGCTGGAGGTGCGCGATTGTGCGCCGGCCGTGGTGGTGCCACCGCCTTCGGTGGTCATCGTGCCGGGTTTGTCCGGGCCGTCCGAAAAGCCGATGTGGTAGCGCCCGCCGGCACTCCAATGCAGGCCGGGAATGTTGGGTGTGCGCACGAATTTGTAGGTGCCGTCCACGCCACCGCTGAACTCGACGCCGAACATTCTTCCGTTCAAGACGAACTTTTCATCGATGTTGCAGACCACCTGGTCCACCGGATCGCCGCTGCCACCGACGACGTGGAATGCCCGCGATGCGGGCGTCGTGATGCCCATGCCGCCGCAGCGCGGGCGTTTGTCGTTCTCGTCCGTGCGCGGTTCGTTGGTGCATTTTTCTTCGGGTTGGGTGGCCGCAGTGCCCGTCGCTGCGGCGGCGGGTGTTGATGGGGTTGCGGGCGAAGCGGTCGGCGCTGGATTGCCCGTTTCTGGCTTGGGTGCGCAGGCGGACAGCAGCAACGTGAGAGTGCAAGCACAGCCCAGCAAACGCCAAGGGCTGCGCTTCCAACTGCGCGGATGACGGATGGTGTTCATTCGCTGCAAGCCTCGATGCGTGTCCAGGTGGAGGTGAATGTCTGCTGTTTGGCGGCGGCGCAGGCGGTCAGGCCGGCTGCCTTTCCGCAGACGGCAGAGTTGGCTTGGAAGGTTCCGGTCATGCGTTCTTCGGGGCCACTTAGGCTGTAGTTGTAGGCGGTATCCACCACGCCACCCTCACCAGAAAAATGCCACGCGGCTGCACCGCCTTTGTCGCCATTGGGCGTGAATTTCAGGGTGATCATGCCGCGCCCGATTTTTCCGCTGAACGGCTGGGTGATGTCGCAGGCGGTGAAAGATTCGCCGTTTTCCAAGGTGATGCGATAGGCGTGCGAGACGTTGGCCTGCGGGCTGCCCACGCCGCCGCAGCGCGGGCGTTTGTCATCGGGGTCGGTGCGTGGTTCGTGGGTGCAGGTTTCTTCAGGCGGGGTGACGGCAATCGCCGTGGGTGCATCCGCCGCCGTTGTGGTGGCGGGCGGCGTCTGCGCCGGTGCTGCCGCTGCAGGCTCTGGCGCGGGTTTTGAGCAGGCCACGAGCAGCAACAAGGCCAGTGGCAGATAGCGGCGCAGGGACATGGGCAGGGACATGGGCATGACGGGGTTTCCGGAAACAGGGGCACCTAGGTGTTAGCGAAAACCCGCACAGAAAGCGGCCAGGCCGCGCAACTATGGCGTGCTGCGTATCACCCCGCAGGCCACCCGTGCGCCGGCATTGCCGGCCGGTTGGCTGCTGTAGTCGTCGGCATTGGCGTGAACAATAATTGCGCGGCCAAGAATGTCGTTGCTGGCTCCGCCGCCCAAGCTGACCCCCTCCACATGCGCATCGACATGCGCCACGCCTTGCGCATCGGCGACCAAATTGTCGCTGTCTCCGGCGTGGTGCGCGCCGTGGCCGGCGCGGCCGTGCGGCTTGCCGGCGGGGTTGAAGTGGCCGCCGGCGCTGGCCGCATCCACCGCACTGCAATCGCCTTTTTCGTGGATGTGAAAGCCGTGACTGCTGCCGGGGGGCAAGCCACCGATATCGCCACGGATATGCACGCCACCGCCCATCGGTACCAGTGTCAGCCGGCCGCTGACCAGGCTGCCGGAGGCGGAGGCGAGGTTGGCGATGGCTTGCTTCGCCGTGCTGGTGTTTTGCGTGGTGGGCGCGGCGGCGGGTGGTGCGTCGGTGGGGGATGGCGCACTGGCGCAGGCGGTCAGGCCAATGGCGAGGGCGGCGGCGAAGGTGGCCTTGGGCAGGGACGACATGGGGCGCTCCGATTGCGTGGAGGACTCACTATGCCAGCGATGGCATGAAGCGGGGGTTGTAGCGCGGGGTATTGCCCCGCTGCGGAGGCTCAATGTCGCTTGCGCGAGGAACCCAGCTTGCGGGTGACGGTATTGCGCGACAGCCCCAGCAGATTGGCCGCATCGCCGCGATGTCCATTGCAGCGTTCCAGCGCCACTTCCAGCAACGTGCGGTCGAGTTGATCGCGCGCTTGCGCATGCAGATTCGGCACATCGGCGGCAAGTTCGTTGCGCGCCCACTCGGCCAGCGCCTGCGTCCATTCGACCGGCGTTGCGATGGATGCCGCCGCCGCATCCGGCAGCGCCAAGGCCAAATCGTCCACGCCGATGGTGTCGCCGGGAGCAAGCGCGGCCAGCCGCCAGCACAGGTTTTCCAGCTCCCGCACATTGCCCGGCCACGGATGTGCTTGCAGGCGCTCCAGTGCCGGCTTGGTCAGTTGCTTGGGCGGCAGTTGCAGGCGCTGGGTGGCAGTGGCCAAAAACCGCGCTGCCAGCATGGGGATGTCTTCGCGGCGCTCGCGCAGGGGCGGCAACGGCAAGCGCACCACATTGAGCCGGTGCAGCAAGTCGGCACGGAAGCGGCCAGCATCGACCAAGGCTTCCAGCGGTTGATGGGTGGCCGCAATCACGCGCACATCCACCCGGATCAACTCGCGCCCACCCACGCGGTAAAACTCGCCCTCGGCCAGCACCCGCAACAAGCGGGTTTGCAATGCCGCCGGCATGTCGCCGATTTCATCCAAAAACAAGCTGCCGCCATCGGCTTGCTCAAACCGCCCGATCTGGCGTTTGTTGGCGCCGGTGAAGGCACCGGCCTCGTGGCCGAAGAGTTCGGACTCCAGCAATTCGGACGGAATCGCTGCGGTATTCAGCGCGATAAACGGCCGCGCGGCGCGCGGTGATTCGCGATGCAGCGCGCGTGCTACCAACTCTTTGCCGGTGCCGGTTTCGCCGGTGACCAAAACCGACAGTGGCACCTGCGCCAACCGGCCAATGGCGCGAAACAACGCGCGCATCGCCGGCGCATTGCCCACCAGCAAATCAGCCTCCTGCGGCTGCGGCATGGCCACGCTGGGTGCCGGCGGGGCCTGCTGCGGCAGCGCGCGCCGCACCAGTGCCACCGCTTCATTTAGATCAAAAGGTTTGGATAAAAATTCGTGCGCGCCACCGCGAAACGCACCGGCGGTGCTGGCCACATCGGTATAGGCCGACATCACGATCACCGGCACCTGTGGATGTGCGGCTTTGAGCTGCTCCAATAATTGCAGACCGCTGTCCCCGGGCATGCGCACATCGGTGACCACCAACGCGGGCGGCGGCGTGTGGCGCAAGGCCTGCATGGCGTCGGCAGCATTGCCGTAGGCGCTGACCGCGTAGCCGGCATCGCGCAGCGCGGTGGCCAGCACAAAGCGCACTGCATGGTCATCGTCCACCACCCACAGGTGTACCGGCTCCGTCATGGTTGCGCTCCGTCATGGTTGGGCTCGGTCAGTGGCAACAACAAGGTGAACACGGTATGCCCGGGACGCGAGCGCCACGCCAACGAGCCGCGATGTTCACGCGCGATCTGCTGGGTCAGCGCCAGCCCCAAACCCGTGCCATCGGCGCGCCCACTGACCAATGGCAGCAAAATTTGCTCGGCCAGTTCTGAGGGAACGCCGTGGCCATCGTCGATGATGTCCAAGCGCAGCGCCTGCGCATGCACGGCATCAAAAATACGTGCGCCGTGGTCAATGCGGGTGCGCAGTTGCACATTGCTGGCACCGGCCTCGATGGCATTGCGCACCAAGTTCCACAGTGCCTGCATCAGGCGGTCGGCATCGCCATCAAGGTCTGGAATGGACGGGTCGTAATCGCGTTGCAAGCGGGTGGCCCAGCCGGCCTCGCTTTCGGCCAAACGCAGCACGCGCTCCAGCACGGCATGGATATTCAACGCGGCGAAAGCGCGCGGCGGTGCTGGCGATAGCAAGCGATCCACCAGCAGCACCAAACGCTCGACCTCGGCTTCGATCAAGGTGGTCAGTTCGCGGTTATCGGCATCGCCACGCCGTGCCAACAATTGTGCCGCGCCCTTGATACCGGCCAGCGGGTTACGCAATTCGTGCGCCAAGCCTTTCAGCGACGCACTCAGCGCCGATGGCAGCGACTGCGCCTGCTCATCGCCGGCAAACTCATCCACCGGATGCGCTTCCAGCCAGCAGCCACCGGCTTCGCAAGGGCTTAGCCAGAGATCGGCAAAATGCAGCTCTGCGCTACCGGGCGCGGCCAGCGCCACCCGCCGCAGCCGCAGCGGGGCGTCGTGGCCTTGGTGCAAGGCCACGCGCAAGCCATCGGCCAAAACCTGTGCATCGCGCTCCAACGCCACCGCCGGGGTGCCCAGCAAGCGTCGGCGGCTGACCCCCAACCAACGCCCCGCCGCCAAATTGGCATCCACCACCTGTCCGGCCGCATCCAGCCGCAGCAACGGGGTGGTCAGTTCGTCCAAGGTGTCGAGGGGCAGCGTGGCGGTCATTGCACTAATTTAGTGCAAACACGGGCCGCGTGTTCAACCCAAGGTTTCAGGGCTTCATCGCCATCCGCTGTTGCGCCAAGGCGTACAGGATGCGCAAATCCTCCGCATCGAAGGCGGCCTGCGGGTCTTCGCCATCGTCGTGGCCACGGTAGTGGCGGTGAAAGGCGCGCACGGCGGCGGCGCGGTCACCCAGTGGGTAGCCAACCGCCGCCATCGCTAGCCACGGGTCAAAGCCGGCTGGTGGCTCAACCAATGCACCTTGCGGCCACAAGCCGTAGCCTGCGGCGGCCAACTGCTGCCACGGGAACAGCGCGCCGGGGTCACGCTTGCGGGTGGGGGCCAAATCGGCGTGGCCGATGACTTGGGTTTTGGGGATGCCCAGGCGCGTGGTGAGGTCGTCTAGCAGACGCAGCAGCGCGCTGATCTGCGCCTCGGTGTAGGGCCTGCCGACGGCGTTGTCGATCTCGATCCCAATCGAAGCCGAATTCACATCGGTAATGGTGCCCCAGCGGCCACCGCCGGCATGCCAGGCACGCGCGGCATCGGCGACCAACTGATAGATGCGGCCATCGGCACCAATCAAATAATGCGCGCTGACCGGGCCCTTGCTGTTGGCGGTGCGCAAGGTGTCCAGACTTTGCTGTGCGCTGGTCTGTTCAGTGGCATGCAACACGATGAGCACCGGTCGCCGCACATCCACATTGGACGAAGGCACCCATTGCGCCAATGGATTGTGCACGGGCGCAGGCGCATGCGCGCAGGCGGCAAGCAGCGCACTGAGCAACACGAGTGGCGGGGCGCGTAGGCGAGGCAGCATGCTGCGATATTAGTGACGTTTGGGGCTGTGGTTCAATGCCTTGGCATTGTTCCGTTACCTGCGAATGCGTTTTACTATTGTTCAGGGCAAGACCAAACCTTCGGCCAATAGCTCGCTGCATCATCACGCCTCCCTTGCTAGCCAATGTCAGGAAGACCAAGTGCATGTCCATCGAGGCCACGGGTAATCGCATACACGCTCTTCCAGGCGCTCTACTGGCGCTCCAACAACAGCGGTTGCGGCAAATTTTGTGGGTGCTGCTAGCGGCATTTCTTGCAGTCACACTGATCAATTTGGCGTATGCCCGATATATCAACGCTAGCTTGGATCTTGGCAACATCGCATTGTTGCTATTGGCCTATTGGTGGAACCAACACGGGCGGTTGCTGCGCGCTGCGTGGTTAATGATCGTTGGCCTGTTGCTGGGCCTGACCGCGCTGATGATGGGAAGTGGCCAAGGGATGTTTGATGAGGCCGCAATGGCTTACCCAACCTTGTTGGTCTTTGCAGGTTTATTTGGCTCCAAGCGCCTGCTGCAAGTCTTGTCGGTATTGATGGTGGTCAGTTTTTTGCTGTTGTTCGCGCTGGATCGCAACGGGATCTTGCTGTCGGTTCCGCTGCCGATGAGTGGCGTGCGGGTGTTCAACTTTTCATTGATCATTGTCGTCAGCGGTTTTTTGGTGTGGTTGATGGTGAGCGACTTACGCCGCGTGATGGTGCATCTAGAAAATGAAAAGCAGGCCTTGCAAGCCTCGCACGCACAAATCGAATATTTGGCCTTGCGCGACAGTCTGACCGGCCTACCGAATCGGGTCTCCGCCAAGGCACATTTGGGTACCGTGCTGAAGTCCGCACACGGCAGCGATCGCCACGTTGCTGTGTTGCTATTGGACTTGGACAATTTCAAGACCATCAACGATTCCCTTGGCCATGTTGCAGGTGATGCTTTGCTGTGCCAAGTCGCCGATGCGCTGGGTCTGTGTGTGGGCAAATCCGGTGTGGTGGCACGCGCATCGGGGGATGAATTTTTCATCCTGCTCGATGATCTGCAAGATGAGGCGGCAGTTACCAATGTAGTAACCCAGCTGTTCCGCACACTGGAGCAGCCCTTCACTCTGAATGGCTTGGATGTGTGGGTGACTGCATCCATCGGCATCGCGATGGCACCTCAAGATGGCAACGAGGCAAGTACGCTTTTGAAACATGCGGACCTAGCCATGTACCGCGCCAAGGAATCGGGCCGCAACACCTTTCTGCGCTTTGATGCCAGCATGAGCAAGGGCGCACAGGAGCACTTGCGGATTGCTTCGCATCTACGCCATGCGATGACCCTTGGGCAGCTGCAATTGCACTATCAGCCGCAATTTGAATTACTCAGTGGCCGCATCGTCGGTGCCGAAGCTTTGCTGCGTTGGCAACACCCAGAATGGGGCATGCTGCCGCCGGCACAATTCATCCCCATCGCCGAGCGCAGCGGGTTGATCCATGCACTGGGCGAGTATGTACTGCGTCAAGCCTGCAAGGACGCCCGCAGGTGGCGCGATCTGGGTCTATTGGATATCAACGTGGCGGTCAATGTTTCACCGCTGCAGTTTCAACGTGGCGACATTGAAGCCGTCATTACCAGCGCATTGGCAGATGCAATGCTGCCCGCCAGCACGCTGGAGCTGGAGCTGACTGAATCATCACTCCTCGCCGATGCCCATCACTTGAGCAACATCCTGCAACGCCTGCGTGGTACTGGCATCCATATCACCATCGATGATTTTGGTACTGGCTATTCCAACCTTGGCTATTTGCGTCGGTTCGCGGTGCACCACCTGAAAGTGGATCAATCCTTTGTGCGCCGGATGTGCTCGAGCACCCACGATGAGGGGCTGGTGCGCGCGATCATCGAAATGGCGCACCGTCTGGATCTGCAAGTCGTGGCCGAAGGCGTAGAAGATGCCGCCACCTTGGCGCGGCTGACAGCCTTTGGCTGCGAATTTGGGCAGGGCTTTCATTGGTCACCGGCGTTGCCAATGGCGGACTTCGTGGCATTTGTCCGTGCCCAACGACCGCTGCCCCTGCCGCGAGATTGACGCGGCAGGGACGTCGGTTCAATGGGTATAGGCACTTTCGCCGTGGGTGGCGATATCCAAGCCTTCGCGCTCGGCATCGGCATCCACGCGCAAACCCACGGTGTATTTCACAACACCAAACGCCAGCAGTGACACCGTCCCGGAGAGCAGCACCGTCAATAGCACGCCCTGCAGCTGGATCCACAACTGCGCTAAGATGCCGTACTCAGGCTGCGCGGTTTGGCTGACGTAATCCCAGATGCCGGTGCCGCCCAGCGCCGGCGCGGCAAACACGCCGGTCAGCAGCGCACCGGCAATCCCACCCACGCCATGCACGCCAAACACGTCCAGGCTGTCATCCGCCCGCAGCCAGCGTTTCAGCCCGCCCACGCCCCATAAACACAGCGCGCCGGTGATTGCGCCGATAGCCAGCGCCCCCATCAGGCCCACCAGACCTGCAGCAGGCGTGATCGCCACCAAGCCCGCCACTGCACCGGAGGCCGCGCCCAGCAGCGAGGGCTTGCCCTTGTGCAGCCATTCCAATGCCGTCCATGCCACTACCGCAGCGGCAGTGGCAAGGAAGGTGTTGACGAAGGCCAGCGCGGCGGTGCCATTGGCTTCCAGCGCAGAGCCGGCATTGAAGCCAAACCAGCCCACCCACAGGATCGACGCGCCGACCATGGTCTGGGTGAGGTTGTGCGGCTTCAACGCTTCACGCCCATAGCCAATGCGCTTGCCGACCATGAATGCGCCCACCAAACCGGCCACTGCGGCATTGATATGCACCACCGTGCCGCCGGCAAAATCCAACGCGCCCCTCGCCCACAGATACCCCGCCTTCGCCGTCGCCGTCGCCGCCATCGCGTTGGATGTGAACGCATCCGGGCCCGGGAAAAACCAGACCATGTGCGCCATTGGCAGATAGGCAAAGGTGAACCACAGCACGGTGAACAGCAGCACGCCGGAAAACTTCACGCGCTCGGCAAACGCGCCCACTACCAGCGCACACGCGATGCAGGCAAATGCGCCTTGAAACACAAAGAACGCCAGTTCCGGGATATACACGCCTTTGCTGAAGGTGGCAGCCAATGCATTGGCATCCAGCCCGTGTGCGAGTACCCGGTCCAGCCCGCCGATGAACGCATTGCCTTCGGTAAACGCCAGGCTGTAGCCATACAGCGCCCACAAAATGGCGACTACCGCAAACACCGCCAACGTTTGCATCAGGATTGAAAGCACATTTTTGCTGCGCACCAGGCCACCATAAAACAAGGCCAGTCCGGGCAATGTCATGAAGATCACCAGTGCGGCACTGAGTAGCACCCAAGCGGTGTCAGGCTTGCTGATGGTAGGTGCCGGCATTAATGGCTGTGCAGACAACCCCCCGCAGGTCGCCAACAAGATGAGTGAAGCACACCACATCGCGCCCCGGATGCGCGAGGCGTTGTGGGTCAGGTGCATGCTGTCCTTGCAAAAATTAGAGTGCATCACTGCCGATCTCCCCAGTACGAATACGAATGGCTTGGTCGAGACCGACGACAAAAATTTTGCCGTCGCCCACTTTTCCGGTAGCTGCAGCGTTAACGATGGCGTCGATCGCCACATCAAAACTGTCTTGCGTGACTGCGCACTCGATTTTCAATTTGGGTAAAAAATCAACTTGATACTCCGCGCCGCGATACAACTCGGTATGCCCTTTTTGACGGCCAAACCCTTTGACCTCGGTGACCGTGATGCCAGACACCCCTACTTCGGTCAGGGCTTCGCGCACGTCATCCAACTTGAACGGGCGAATGATGGCGGTGATCAATTTCATCGCGTATGACCTCCTTCAAAAGGTTTTATTTAGGGTCAGCACCAAGGTGTCCTTGGCGAGCCTGTTGCCCCACGGATTGGTGTACAGCGCGTCATTGGCGTTGCTGCCGGTATAGGCCAGCGCCACGGAAACACCCTGCGAAAAATTGCGGGTGATGCCCAGCTTCCAATCGCGATAGGCGAAGGCGGCGTTGTGTGAAATCCACTGTTTGCCGGCATGCGCGGCAAGGCTCCAGTGGTCGTCAACGGCGAAGGTGGCGCTGAGGTCGAGATAGCCGCTGCCATTGGAGTCGGCATAGCCAAACAGATCGGTCGTGGCCAGCGAATACTTCGCGCCCAAGCTGACACGCTTGCTGGCGGCAAGCGTCACGCCGGCATACAACTCCAGCGTATCGGCGCGATTGAAGCCGGACGGGAAGTGGCCGGGATAGGCGTAGTACTGCACGCCCACATCCACGCTCACGGCGGGGCTTGGCGTGCCGCGCCAGCCGGCATAGGCATCCAGCTCAAGACTGCTGGAGATGGGTGCGGCGCTGCTGGAGGTATCTGCCAGCCAACTGATGTTGCTGCCCCATGCCCCCGCATACAGGCCATTGTCTGCGGCATGTTCGAAACCCGCTTGCAAGGCGGGGTGTTGATTGTTTTGCGAGATGCCGCGAAAGACATAGTCGCTAGTCAGCGACAGGTTGCCACTGTTGCCTGCTTGCGCATGGCCGATGGCAGACAAGGTGCACAAGGCCAACAAGGTGCACGCGTGCGTGCGGCTGCGTGTGCACTGCAAGGAGGCCACGCGATGAAACGGTGTTGCAAGGTCGTGAGACGACATGACGCAGGCTCCTCATAAGCGGTAGCCCTCCCCGGTCCGTGTTGCGTACTCGTGCAATGCAGAATCGTGTGGGTTCTGCCTGCGGCGATCGTTCGATCGCATGTGCCTCCTGTTGTTGCCGCGCAGATCCGCTGCGCGCAGCCCGCCTCGCCCCCTGCCCATGCAGACAACGGCGCGGAAGGCGTGCACCCGTCAGTGCACGCTTCCGGCCGCTCCAATCCTCGCCGGGGAGGGAGCGAAGCGAGGATCAGCCTGCTTCGCTCACCCTTGCGTGGGCAATCAGAGCGTGTAGTACATCTGGTATTCCAACGGGTGCGTGGCACCACGGAACGCGGTCACTTCCTTCATCTTCAAACCGATGTAGGCGTCGATGAAATCATCGGTGAACACCCCGCCCGCTTTCAGGAATTCGCGGTCTTTATCGAGCGCTTCCAGCGCCTGATCCAGCGAGTGGCAAACCGTGGGGTAGTTCTTCTCTTCTTCCGGCGGCAAGTCGTACAGATCCTTGTCCGACGGCGCGCCCGGGTCGATCTGGTGTTTGATGCCGTCCAAGCCGGCCATCATCAGCGCCGCAAAGATCAAATAGCCGCTGTTCATCGGGTCGGGGAAACGCATTTCGATGCGGCGCGCCTTCGGGTTGGCCACATACGGAATACGGCAGCTGGCCGAACGGTTGCTGGCCGAATACGCCAGCATCACCGGGGCCTCATACCCCGGCACCAGACGCTTGTACGAATTGGTGCTGGAGTTGGCAAACGCATTGATCGCTCGCGCGTGCTTGAAGATGCCGCCGATGTACCACAGCGCCATCTGCGACAGCCCACCATAACCATCACCACTGAACAAATTGACGCCACCCTTGGCCAGCGACATATGCACATGCATACCGCTGCCGTTGTCGCCCACGATCGGCTTGGGCATAAAGGTCACGGTCTTGCCACTGCGGTGCGCCACGTTCTTGATGATGTATTTCATCGTCATCAAATCATCGGCTTTTTTGGTCATGGTGTTGAACTTGGTGCCAATCTCGCACTGCCCGGCATTGGCCACTTCGTGGTGATGCACTTCTACTTCGATGCCGACTTTTTCCAGCGTCTTGCACATCTCGGCACGCAGGTCGTGCAACGAATCCAACGGTGCCACCGGGAAGTAACCGCCCTTCACCATCGGCCGATAACCGCTGTTGCCGCCGGCGTAATCGCGGCCGGAATTCCAATGCGCTTCTTCCGAATCCACCTGGAAAAAAGTGTGACCCATTTCATTGGCGAAGCGCACCGAATCGAAGATGAAAAACTCCGGCTCGGGGCCAAAAAACGCCTGCTCGGCCATGCCGCTGGCCTTCAAATACGCCTCGGCGCGCTTGGCCACACCGCGCGGGTCGCGGGTGTAAGCCTGCATGGTGGCCGGATCCAAAATGTCGCAAATCAGCACCAAGGTCGGGTCAGCGGTGAACGGATCAACAAACGCGGTGGCTGGGTCCGGCAGCAGCACCATGTCCGAGTTTTGAATGCCGCGCCAGCCGCCAATCGAGCTGCCGTCGAACATCTTGCCGTCTTCAAATAGCGACGCATCGACGATGGATTTGGGGAAGGTCACATGGTGCTGCACGCCGCGCATGTCGGCAAAGCGCAAATCGACGAATTCGATCTTGTGGTCCTTGATGAGTTTTTCGATCAGTTCCAGCGACATGGGGCAACTCCAAAGAATGGGCGGAAAGGGTGGTGTGGATAAATTTGATATAGCAATTGCCGTGCCAACTCGTAACATATTGATACTAAAGAAGTAGACCCATCTGCGGACAACCAACATGCACTCTTTTAGTGCAATCATTTCTCAGATTTCACTAACTTGATGAATTTGATTTCGCGCTATGCTGCGCCACCCCTCCGCGCCCAACCCCCATGAACGATCTGCTGGCCGCCCTACTGCTGGGCATCATCGAAGGTATTTCCGAATTTCTGCCCATTTCCAGCACCGGCCACCTACTGATTGCCGAGCACTGGCTGGGGGCGCGCAGCGATCTGTTCAATGTCGCCATCCAAGCCGGCGCAATCCTGGCGGTGCTGCTGATTTACCGGAAGCGACTGTGGGGCATGCTGCTGGCCTTCACTGGCCGCGATGCGCCCGCCGAATTCGACCCCTTGGGGATCACCGCAACCCCCGCACAGTCACGCGATTACGCAATCAAACTAAGTGCCGCCTTTTTGGTGACCGCAGTGCTGGGCTTGCTGGTCAAAAAATTAGGCTGGCAATTACCCGACTCCGTCACCCCCATCGCCTGGGCGCTGGTCTTAGGCGCGCTATGGATGTTGGGGGCCGAGTGGCTGGCCGGGCGGCGCGCGGCGCAACTGGGTGAGCGCACTGCCATCACCTGGCGGGTGGCGCTTTTGGTGGGTGTGGCGCAAGTGGTGGCTGGGGTGTTTCCCGGCACTTCGCGCAGCGCCGCCACCATCTTTATCGCCCTGCTGGCGGGGACGACCAGCCGCGCGGCAGCTACCGAATTTGCGTTCTTGGTCGGCATTCCCACCATGTTCGCTGCCACCGGCTACGAGCTCTTGTCGATGTACAAACAAGGCGCGCTGGGTGGCGAAGACTGGAGCGCACTGGTGCTGGCTTGTGTGGCATCGGCCATCACTGCGTTTGTAGCGGTAAAGTGGTTACTGCACTACATCCAAAGCCATCGCTTCACCGCATTTGCGGTGTATCGCTTGGTGCTGGGTATCGCCTTACTGATTTGGTTGCCCAGCGGCGGCTAAGCCCATCACCACCACCGGCATGTTCTCCATCCGGATCGTCTTTTCATCATCGCGACATCGTATCGAGGTCTCCGCATGAAACACCTGCTCCTGCTTGCACTTCCATTGGCCTTAGCAGGCTGCCCCAGCCCGCATTCGGCACCCAACACAACCGCCAAAGCGGATGCCAGCAATCGCGCGGCACCGGCAGCAACACCTGCCGCGCCCGCCGGTAGCGCCAGCCCGGCGCTGAAACCGATGGACCCCAATACCCACTACGCATTCCATGCGGCCGGCCCCATCCAGGCCGTCAATGTGTTGCCCAAGCAGCACTGGGCTTTGACCACGGCCACTGACGCCAAGGGGCAGCGCATCGACGCGCTGTTTGCGCGCGCCGACAAACCACTGACACTGAACTTCACCGCCAGCACACTGTCGGTGGACAACGCCTGCAATGTGCTCAACACCAGCTTCAAACTCACCGGCTCTACCATCGTGACCACGGATTTCGCCTCCACCATGAAGGCCTGCGCCGAACCCAAGCTGGCCGGCCTGGATCAAGCCGCCAGCAAGCGCCTGACCGGTGAACTGGGGCTACGCATGGCCGATGGCGGCAGTCCGATGCTGGAGCTGACCAACAAGGCCGGTGACGTATTGGTGTTTGCTGGCAACCAGACCGCCGAAACCAAATACGGCGGCCCAGGCGAGCGCGTGTTCTTGGAAATTTCGCCCGACGCCAAGCCTTGCGCCAACGACAAAACCACCTTGTGCGCGCAAATGCGTGAGATCCACTATGACGACAAGGGCCTGAAAATGGGCACCCCCGGTGCGTATGTCGAAACCAGCACCCCCATCGAAGGTTTCGCGGTACGTCCCGGCGTGCGCAGCGTGCTGCGGGTCAACCGCTTCCCGCTGAAAACCCCGGCCAAGGATGGTTCCAAGTTTGCGTATGTGCTGGACATGGTCGTGGAAGTGGAAGTGGTGAAGCCCACCACACCGGCACCTGCGCCGGAAGCGGCAAAGCCAAAGCCATAACGCCACCGCACACAAGCCCGCCGCGTCGCAGGCTTGTGTGACTGTTTACGAAGCGACAAACAAGAAACCCGCCTTTCGGCGGGTTTCTTGTTTGAAGTGCCAGACCCCGACAAGAGCACTCGGGGATGACGTACTGACAAAGGCGAGCGCTGCGCGCTCGCGTCAGTGCGTCACTTGATCTTGCCTTCTTTGTACATCACGTGCTTGCGAACAACGGGGTCGTACTTGCTGACTTCCATCTTGTTCGGGGTGTTCTTCTTGTTCTTGTCGGTGGTGTAGAAATGACCGGTGCCGGCCGACGAGATCAGACGGATTTTATCGCGCTTGGTAGCCATGATTCAGTTCTCCTCAGACCTTCTCGCCCTGCTTGCGCAGGTCGGCGAGGACGGCATCGATACCGTTCTTGTCGATGGTGCGCAGCGCGGCATTGGAAATACGGAGCTTGACCCAACGGTTTTCCGACGCGACCCAGAAGCGGCGCTCATGCAGGTTGGGCTGGAAGCGGCGACGGGTCTTGCGATTGGAGTGCGAGACGTTATTACCGGTCGTCGTGCGCTTGCCGGTCACTTGGCAGACTTTTGACACTGTGCACCTCGATAGTGTGTGGTTGTCGCCCGTAGCCCGGGAGACGGCGGCCCCGCTGACAGCAACGGGAACACGCTGCAAGGCGCAGCGAGCCGCGTATTATGCGGGAAATTTCCTTGCCGCGCAAACACTTGCTCCACAACATGCATCTGCCGATGCACCCATCCATCGCCCGGCAATGCCTTGTCTGGGCGGCAACAGTCATCACCGTCAGGTCATTTGGGCCCACCATCAATCACATAAGACAGCTAACATCATGAATTGAATAGGGATATCCATTTAGGCTTTGATTTCCTACTCGCTTTCCTACTCACAATTCTCTTACCCACCTAGCAACACGATTGGCCCAACCCCGCCCCAATGCTTCCAGACTGGACAGATTGCATGTCGAGATTGCCCCACTTCTGACAAGTCTATTCTGTGCACCATTGCGGTAAACCGAGACGTTGATGCGCCCAATTCAATTCGCTGGATCACGCCGGCATCCGCCGCTGGGCGAGCATCAAACGCGGTGGCGTTTCGACCTCGGCGGTGGTGCAGCCGCACCCGCGGATCGCCAAAGATCCCCACTACCCAAAGCCTGGTGTTCACGCCGCTGGTTCCCGTTAGGAGGCGAGGACGTCCTTCGAACGTAGTTTGCGGTGCCGCAGCCGCGCCGTTGCAGCGCTGATCGGGGCGAGAAGTCAGCGTAGATCTGGCAGCAGCGCGCCCAGTCCCAGTCCGACAAAGCCGGCCCAAGACGCCGGCTCGAGCTTCACCTCGTTGCTGAGAACGTAAGGAACGACGGCGACGAGTAGCGTGAAGCAAACCATTGCCGCCACGCTAGAACGCTTCACGCGCGTAGTGTCAGTGCCGATTTCGGCGGACATGATCACCATGAATTGCAGCTTTGAGTAGAGCATGAAGGCCACTGAGGCCGAAGGCTACCAATAGCCAGGTCTGATCGCCCAGCAACAGGGCAACCGAAAAAACAATGAAGGCTGCGACCTTGCGTACAACCGCGCCAGTAGCCAGGGCCAGCTCTTCTGGCAGGTCCTGCGAGATGTGGCGGCTGAAGCACCGGATGATCTTTGCGCAGGGCGCCGCTTGAGTCCCTGGCTTGATGTGGGACTCAAAGTCGCCCAGAAATGGGCCTCTACCTTGAGGCCCTATACGGTGGGTGGCCCCAATGCACTCGACATGAGCGTCGATATCCCGCGCAACCTAATGACGCGCATCTTCCGAGTTGTCCGGCGGATATGTCGGTCAAAGAAGTTCCGCAACCGGGTGAGCAACAGCACGCGGAATGCGAAGGAGAGGTACTTCGAGTGCGCGAAGTTGATGCTCGCCTTGATGAGGTACAACGCCCGCCTTCTAATCCTTCGATTTGACCTGTACTTCGAGGGCGACGCGAAAGTCTTAAGTGAGTGCGAAGAAGCGGAACAGGCATACGAGAAATTTCTTCGTACCCTTCGCGAAGACCGCCTTGTTCCTGACCTGCTCGGTTACATTGGCAAGCGGGAGAACGGTCTTGAGCGACGCATTCACTACCATTTGTTGGTGTTTATGAACGGAGACCTTCATCAGCAGGCATAACCGGTCACAAATCTGCCGCGCCTCGACGTCTACTCGCCATTCGATCGGATGGCAGCAAGTGCAGGGAATCGTGGCACGGCCGCCTTCCTAGCCCCATCCGCTAACGCAGTCGATGCAGCCTATGCTGCGGGCATGCTCAGCGTCGGGGCAGACGAGGGCAATCCGCGCCAATGTCCTAGGCATGGAGTTGGCTACTACTGTGCGTACATGCGCGATCCGGATGAAAACAAGGGCCGCCATTTTCATCGCTGGGACTTGCCGTTCGCAGGTTCCAGCTGACCATGTTTTGCTTCGGCCTTGCGCACCATGCCGACGCGATAGGTCCGCTTTCGGCCAGAAGCGGACAGCCGCGCCAGTTGTTCTGACGCGGCAGGATTGACTCGATTACTGGTGCGCGATCCTCGTCAGCGTCCCATCCATGCCGGTCGAGGTGAACTCGAAGGCAACCTGATCGCCTTGCTTGATCGAACTGATATCGGTAGCGCCGGCTTTGAACGTCATCGTCATGGCGGGCCACTTCAACGCATCGACCGGGCCATGGGCGATGGTGATCGTGCCCGCTGCGGCATCCACCGATTCCACCTTGCCAGTGGCCACGGCGGCGGTGCCGGTCGCTGCTGGCATGCCAGCCATGG
>Ga0208825_1001413_pt1 | contig 18405 bp, 16 predicted proteins | sample AD_UKC113_MetaG_FD_184450 | JGI IMG/M metagenome (GOLD analysis project Ga0208825, IMG submission 184450) | Active sludge microbial communities of municipal wastewater-treating anaerobic digesters from Hong Kong - AD_UKC113_MetaG (SPAdes)... | ecosystem: Engineered > Bioreactor > Anaerobic >...
CCAAAGGATGATGCGCCCGTGGTCGCAAGCCACGGGTTGACCGCAGGCGAGGTCGGCAGACTAAGCCTGAGGTCACTGACGAACCGGATGCGGGAAATCCGCACGTCCGGGTCTGTGGGGGGGATGGCTGGGAAACCGCTGTCTCTACCCGGCAAATGGTGGCCTGAGCGCAGCCTGAAGTTTGCGTTACATTTGCCACGCAAGTGATTTTTCTCGCTTTCTCGCTTTTTCGCTGATTCGCTGACTGCTGACTCGCTGATCTCTATTTTCGAAGGAGGCATGACCGCATGTTTTGGCTGGGACTGCTCTTACTGATTGGCGCTTACCTTCTGGGCTCCATCCCCACGGCTTATCTCGCGGGCCGCTGGCTGCGGAACATTGACATTCGCTACCACGGCACCGGTAACGTGGGCGGCTCGAACGTTTGGCACAGCGTGGACCGTTGGGCCATCGTCCCCGTGGGGCTGTTTGATGTCGGCAAAGCGGCCCTGCCGACCTGGCTGGCGTTAGGCCCGTTGAAGCTGGGATACCCGTGGGCCGTCGCCGCCGGCCTGTGCGCCGGATTGGGTCATGCCTGGTCGCTCTACCTGGGGTTTACCGGCGGACGGGCGCTGGGATGTATCCTGGGGCTGCTGGCAGTGGTCTTCCCTCAGGGAGCGCTCATCCAACTGCTGCTGATGGGATTAGGCGTGTTGCTGCACGTGGAGCAACCGATCGCCATTGTGGGCTTACTGGCGCTGCCGGCCTTAAGCCTTGCCTTTGACCGTCCCCCGGCGGTGATGTGGGGCTGCGTGGCCGCGATCGTGCTGACGGCGGTCAAGCGGCTGGAAGCCAATCGCGCGCCGCTGCCTTCTGGGCCGGAGCGACGTCAGGTCATCTGGCGCCGGCTGTGGTTAGACCGCGACATCCCCTCTCACGAGGCGTGGGTCGCGCGCGGGCCGGCGGAGATCCAGCCCGACACAGAACAGGAGCCGGATACAACGCCGTCGGATGCGAAGTCGTGATCGTTGGCGCGCGTGGGCTTTTTAATTCCAGAATTCAGACCTGCGCAGGGATAGAAATCCATGGTATAATACAAGCGGGGATGATAGGTTTCGACGGGGAAGGTTTGTGGCAGGCTGCAAGTCGGGGAGGCTCCGTCTCCGCAAACCCAGGAGCAAAAAACAATTGCCACTCCTATGGCAAACCGCTGGGCGCCGGTCGCCGTCGCTGCGTAAGCAGCCGGTGATTGACCCCACGACCCGATCGGGAAATCCGATCGCGCCCCTCCGGCGTTTCGCTGGCGCTCCGGAGTCAGGTGCAAACGAGTCAGCGTGCAGCTCGCCCCACGCCGATAAGGTGAGTCAAGAGCCTCGGCTGGTTCGGATGTGGCGTGGTCGGCCACGACCCACCGAACGAGAACGAAAACGCCGACTATGCTTGTAGACGCCTGTTACAGAATTCTTCGGACGCGGGTTCGATTCCCGCCATCTCCACTCAGGGCCGGGAGTTTTTCCGGCCCTGGTTTTTTAGACTGGGGCGCCTCAGCCGCCATTCCAGGGACTTAGAAAGCGATGGTCGAGCCAGAGGAATCAACGCTGCGCCTCTTTCTGCTCAGCGGTCCGCGCCAGGCAGGCAAGAGCGTCCTGTGCCAGAAGCTGGTCGCTCGCCTGCAACAGGCCGCCGTGCCGGTCGTCGGCTTGCTGACCTCGCACACCGGCCCGCATGACCTGGAGGTCACGGAGATCCACACCGGCGAGCGTTACGCGCTGACGTTGCCCTTTGGCGACGGCGTCGGCGCGGAACTGGGGCGCTTTCGCATGGATGCGACGGCCCTCGAACGGGGAGTGGCCTCGCTGAGGCGCGCTTTGCCCGCCGGGGTGCTGATTGTGGATGAACTTGGCCCGCTGGAGTTGAGGCTGGGTCGCGGCTGGCAGCCGGTGCTCTCGATGCTGCGGCCGGAGTGTTGTCGGAGCGCGTTGCTGGTCGTGCGTCCCGAGCTGCTGGCGGAAGCGATCGCGCAAGCGCCGGGGCCGTTCACCACCGTGGTTTACGTCACCCCGGCCAACCGCGACCGCCTGCTGGAACCGTTGGCGCGACTTATGACAGCGGAAACGGCGTCACGTGCGAACGTGGAAACGTGGGAACGTGGGAACGTGGAAACGTGAAGGAGAGCTCGTGAACGATTGGGGTATCATCGGCTATGGGTGGGCGGTCCGGCAGTTGCAGCAGGCGATGGCCGCGGGGAAACTTTCCCATGCGCTGCTCATCACCGGGCCGGAGAATGTCGGGAAGCACACCCTCGCACTGGCCTTGACCCGCGCCCTGCTGTGCGAGGCGGATGCGGCGGAGCGTCCCTGTGAGAGCTGTTCTGCCTGTCGCCGGGTCGCCTCAGGCAATCACCCCGACGTGTGGCTGGCCGAGCCGGAGGGCGAGGGGCGCGGCGTGAAAATCGAGCAAATCCGCGAGCTGGAGCGCTTTCTGGCCCTGACTCCTGCCGAGGGCGCACACAAAATCGCTATCCTCTCGGCGGTGGAGCTGCTGAACCCCAACGCCGGCAATGCGCTGTTGAAGACGCTGGAAGAGCCGCCCGCTTACGCGCATCTCATCCTGCTGGCCACGGACGCCGACACCCTCTTGCCGACGATCGTCTCGCGCAGCCAGCATCTGCCGTTGCGGCCCCTGGAGAGCGCCGTCATCGCTCGGGGCTTGATCGAACGCTGGGGCGTGGCGGAATCCCAGGCGCGGCGCCTGGCCGGGCTTTCCGGCGGGCGGATGGGGTGGGCGGTGCGAGCGCTCACCGATCCGACGCACTTGCAGGAAATGGAAACGGCGCTGGCGCAACTCCTGACGGTGCTGCGGGCGGATTTGCCCACCCGTTTTGAAATCGCTCAGGGCCTGGCGCAGAATTTAGAGGCGTTGGCGCAGACGCTTGAATACTGGCGCCTTGGCTGGCGCGACGTGTTGCTGTTACAGCAGGGCATTCCTCAGGACGTGATGTTTCTTGAGCAGCGCGATGCTTTGGAAACCGTGGCGCAAAAGGTGGCGCCGGCGACGACAGTGTACATGTTGCAAGCGCTCACGGCGGCGCAGGCGAATCTGCTGCGCAACCTCAACCCCCGCTTGCTGCTCGAAGCGCTGTTTTTGGAATGGCCAGAGGTATAGCCGCGTTGAAACCTGACGACGGCTTGCGACTGTGCCCGCCGACGGTATAATGCCTGGAGGTTGACTCTGACGACTTCAGAGAGAGGATTGACGCTGATGAAACTTTCCGTGATCATGCCGGTATACAACGAGATCAACACGATTGCGACGATCATCGCCGAAGTGCGCGCCGTGCCGTTGGACCTTGTCATTTGGGACGGCACGGACCGCGAGACCATGGTCCATCTCGACCGCGAGATCGTCATCGTGGATGATGGCTCCACTGACGGCACACGCGAGTATCTCGACACGCTGCGGGACACCCCGGCCATCACCATCGTGTTCCACGAAGTCAATCAGGGCAAGGGCGCGGGGGTGCAGACCGCTCTGCGTCACGCGACCGGGGATGTGCTGGTCATTCAAGACGCCGATCTGGAATACGACCCGCGCGATTACCCCGCCTTGCTGCTGCCCATCCTGGAAAAGCGGGCGCAGGTCGTGTATGGCTCCCGTTTTCGCGGCGGGCCGACCAGGGCCATGTTCTTCTGGCACATGCTGGGCAATCGTTTCCTCACCTTCATGACCAATCTGCTTTACAACACCATCCTCACGGACATGGAGACGGGCTACAAGGTCTTCACCCGCGAGGTCGCCGACAAATTGTCCCTCCGGGCCAAAGGGTGGGGCTTCGATCCTGAAATCACGGCGCAAATTCTGCTGCACAAATATCGCATCTACGAGGTGCCGATCTCGTATACTGGCCGGGAATTTGAAGAGGGCAAGAAAATCTCGTGGAGGGATGGCCTGACCGTGCTGTGGACGCTTGTCCATTATCGCGTGCTTGGCCGTTAGACCGGTTCCGGTGTATAATGAGGACAGACAGGGCTGAGGCTTGTGGCTTTTCATTGGAGGAGCCGGGGTGCATAGACACGAAAATGTGAGTCGTGAATGGTGAGTCGTGATCGAAGGTTGCGACTCTCTTCTCACGGCTCACTGATCTCTATTTTTCAAGGAGGTTGACGAGATGAAAGAACATCTGGAGCGTCCCTTGCTGTTGGGGATTGGCTTGTTGGCGCTGACTCACGAGAAAGCGCGAACGATAGCCGAAGAGCTGGCCAAAGAGGGTCATGCTGCCCGCGACGAGGTGTCGCAACTTGCCGATGAACTGGTCAAGCGCGGGGAAGAAGAGCGCGGTGCGCTCCGCAAGCTCGTCCGCGAGGAGCTCGATGCTGCGCTTACCGACATGCATGTAGCGACCGTCAGCAACGTCGAGGCCCTCAAGGCCGAGATTGAGGCCCTGAAAGCGCAGCTGACGCCTGCCGCGCCCCCCGAAAACGACACGACGGCTTAAGCGTGAGCGACCTGAAATTGCGGCTTGCTACCCAGTATTTGCAAAACGCCGATCCGCAAGGATTGTTGCAGCTCACTGAGGCGTTGTTGCCTACGCTGATCACGGCGCTTTCCCCTCAGGAGCGCACGCAGCTCCTCAAGGCCCTCATCCAGAACCATTTGGGACTGTTATTGCAGGGCGTCAATTCGAGTGAGCGTGCGGCGCTCCTGTCCGAGTTGCTCCCGACGCTGAACGCTGCGTTTGACCTGGAGGTCGCGCCCGGGAGCCCTGGGCAACCCTCATCGTCGTGAACAGGGCAACGAAATTCCCAAACTCTTTTTCATCTACGTAAACGATTGCCATGACGTCATCAGCTGAAACAAATCAACCATCGTCCAATTCGGTCCTGCTCGCAAGAGATCTTTTTTGGCGCAGTGTGTTGTTTTGGGGGCTGCTGCTCTTGCTGCTCTACGCAGGCTTCGCCTGGCCGTGTTAGTGCTGGCGGGTGAAATCCCGCTGTCCGCGAAGCTCCTCCGCGATAGGAAGGCGCTGTGATTGGTCTGCCTTTGACCCGCCGCATCGGACAGCTGCGCCGTTACCGGCACATCTTGAGCGTCTTCGTGCGGCATGGGTTCGGCTCCATGGTCGGTATGCTGCCCATGGAGCGCACCTGGCGGCAGCGTTGGCGTCGCTACCCCACTTCTGAGCCGCAGTCCCTGCCGGTGCATTTCCGGGAGGCGCTGGAGGAGCTCGGCCCCACTTTCGTCAAGCTCGGACAGGTGCTGAGCACGCGTCCCGATGTGTTGCCCCCGGAGTATGTCGCGGAGCTGGCCCGCCTGCAGGATCAAGTCCCGCCGCTGCCCTGGGACATCATGCGGGAGGTGATCGCGGAAGAGCTCGGCGCGGCGCCGGAGACGGTGTTCAGACGGATAGAGCAGCAACCCATGGCCGCTGCCTCTCTGGCGCAGGTGCACGGCGCGCTCCTCGCGGATGGGCAGCAGGTCGTGATCAAAGTGCAGCGCCCCAACATCGTCCCCACCATCGAGGTGGATTTGACCATCCTCAAGGACCTGGCCCACTACGTTCAACATCACACGTCCATGGGGGAGTATTACGACCTTGAGGCCATCGCAGATGATTTTGCCGAAACGCTGCATCAGGAGCTCGATTACCTGCGCGAGGGACACAATGCCGACCGTTTCCGCCAGACTTTTGCCCATGAACCGGGCATTTACATCCCCAAAGTGTATTGGGAATACACGACCCGGCGCGTCCTGACGCTGGAACGCATCAGCGGCATCAAGATTGACAATGTCGCCGCCCTCAAAGCCGCCGGTTTTGACCTGCAGCAGCTGGCCACTCAGGCGGCGCGCATGTCGGTCAAGGAGATTCTGGAAGATGGTTTTTTCCATGCCGACCCGCACCCCGGCAATCTGGTGGTGATGAAGAGTGGCGCTATCGGCGCCATGGATTTCGGCATGGTGGGCGTCCTCAGCGATGGGGATCGCGTTAATCTCATTCGGCTCTACGCGATGGCCGCGCAGCTGGATGCGGAGGGAGTGGTGGATCAGCTGATCCACATCGGCGCGGCGCCGGCCGATGTGGACCGCCGTCAGCTGGGGCGCGAGATTCAGACGCTCTTGCGCCGTTACACCGGCATCCCCCTCAACGACATCAAAGCGGCGGAGGTCATCAACGAGATCCGTCCCATCGTCTTTCGATACCGGCTGCGACTGCCCTCAAGCTACTGGTTGTTGGCGAAGGTCATTTCGATGATGGAAAGCATCGGGCGGCAGCTTGCTCCTGATTTTGACATCTTTGGATTTGCGCGTCCCTCTGCCCGCCGCCTGTTGCTGAAGGACATTTTGCCCAACCGCCGGCACGCCGAACAGCTCCTGCGCCAGGGCCTGGTCTGGGAGGATTTGCTGGACGAACTTCCGCGCGCTGCCTCACGCTGGCTTGCCCGCATAGACGCCCGCGAGCCGATTCCGCTGGGGCTGGACAGGGGAATTGTTGATCGGTTGGATCGCATGATAACCCGTCTGGCGTTCAGTTTCATCATCGCCGGGATGACGATCGGCATTGCCATCATCATGCCTTCTGCCTCGCAGGGGAGCGCCACGCTTCAGGCCGTCCTCTGGTTTGGCTTCGCTGTGGCCATAGGATTGGGATTTTGGGTGATGATTTCGATCTTTCGCAAGCGCTGAGGGGCACACGTACTTACGTGCTCACGTGCTTACGTTCCCACGAGGCTGCAGCCTGAAGTTTGCGTTACCTTTGCCATGCAAGTGATTTTGAGATTTGCTGATTTTCAGAGGAGATCATCTTATGAAAACTGATCTGGATGCTTTGATGCGGGAACGCAATCTGGATGCGATGGTCGTGACCGGCCTCGTGCGCGGAAATCCCCCCCTCATTTACCTTTTGAATGGGGCGCTGATCTCGCACGCGATCTGGATCAAAAAGCGGGACGCCGAGCCAATCTTGATCGTGGGTTCCATGGAGCGCGAGGAAGCGCAGACTGCCGGAGTTCCCCTGATCCTGGAGACGCGCTACAATTACTCACAGCTGCTGCGCGAGCACGCCGGAGATGCGCTGGCAGCTCGCGTCGCGTTCTTCGGGCGTATTTTCGAGGACCTCGGGGTGCGCGGCAATGTCGGGTTCTACGGCATGGAGGATCAGGGCGCCGCCTATCGCTTGCTGCGCGCCCTCGATACGGCCTTGCCGGAGGTGACCGTCGTGGGGGAGTTCGGTCGCACGGTGTTGGATGAAGCGCGCGCTACCAAGTCCGCCGCCGAAGTCGCCCGTATCCGTGAGGCGGGACGTCGTACCGCCGACGTGGTGGACGCGACCCTCGCCTTCTTGAAGCAACACGCCGTCGCCGCGGATGAAACCCTCCGCCGCGCCGATGGGGCGCCGCTGACCGTCGGCGACGTGCACGCCTTCATCCGTCGGCAGATTGCCTTACAAGACCTGGAAGATCCCGAAGGTTTCATCTTCTCCACCGGCCGCGACGCCGGCATCCCGCACAGCAAGGGCACACTGACGGCGCCGATGCGGTTGGGAGAGAGCATCGTCTTCGACATCTTCCCGCGTGAGGCGGGCGGCGGCTATTTCTTCGACATGACCCGCACGTTTTGTCTGGGCTATGCGCCGCCGGCCGTGCAGCGGCTCTACGACGACACGCGCGCGTGCCTGGAGAGCGTCATCTCCCAGGTTGAGGCCGGCGCGGAAGCCCGGCGCTATCAGGCGTTGACCTGCGCCTGCTACCGTGAGCGCGGGCATCTCACCATCGAGGAGGATCCGACGACTCTGTCCGGCTACGTGCACACGGTGGGGCATGGAGTGGGGCTGGACGTTCATGAGGAGCCGTTCTTCCGCGAGAAGACGCTGCTCCGGCCGGGGCACGTCTTCACCGCTGAACCGGGGCTGTATTACCCGGACGAGGGCATGGGCTGTCGGCTGGAGGATGTGCTGTGGATTGACGAGGCCGGCGCGGTGCATAACCTCACCGATTTCCCTTACGATCTGGTCATTCCGATGGGGTGAAAACGTTTGAACTATGGCGTTGCGAATTTTGGGGATTGAAACCTCGTGTGACGAGACCGCTGCGGCGGTAGTGGAGGAAGGGCGGCTGATCCTCTCGAATGTCATCGCCTCGCAGATCGAATTGCACGCTCCCTACGGCGGCGTCTTCCCGGAGCTGGCCGCCCGCGCGCACATCGAGACCATCGTGCCGGTGGTCGAGACTGCCCTGCAGGAGGCGCATCTCGGCTGGCAAGACCTCGACGCGGTCGCCGTGACGTACGGGCCGGGGTTGCCCGGCTCCCTGCTGGTGGGACTGAATTTTGCCAAGGGCGTGACTTTGGGACGTAAGCTCCCCCTCGTGCCCGTGAATCACCTGGAGGGACATCTCTACGCTCATTGGCTCAATGCCGAAGGGACTGCCGGCGGCCCTCCCTTCCCCCTGCTGGCGCTCATCGTCTCGGGAGGACACACCGAGCTGGTGTTGATGCGGGATCACGGGCAGTACCAGCCTATCGGCAGCACGCTCGATGACGCGGCGGGAGAGGCCTTCGACAAGGTGGCGCGGATGTTGGACCTGGGCTATCCCGGCGGGCCGGCCATCGAGAAGGCCGCGCAGCACGGCAATCCGCGCGCGTTCGACTTTCCCCGCGCCTGGCTGCCGGGGACTTTTGACTTCAGCTTCAGCGGGCTGAAGACCGAAGTGCTGCGCACTCTCAGCCGCTACAACGGCCCTCGTCCGTTGCGCCTGATTGCGGACATGGCGTCGTCGTTCCAGGCGGCCGTAGTCGAAGTATTGGCCGTGAAGACAGCGCAGGCCGCGCGGGAGTTCGGGGCGGCCTGTGTGGCGCTTTCCGGCGGCGTCTCGGCCAATACCGCCCTGCGCTCGGCGATGCGCAGCCGCGCCGGCGTCCCGGTCTTCATGTTGCCGCCCATTCTCTGCACCGACAACGCGGCGATGATTGCCGCCGCTGGCAGCCGCCGCTTTCAGGCGGGCGTCCGCGGCAACCTCGACCTGGATATCGCCCCCAACGCGCGCCTGATGTAACCTGCCGCTACCCTTGTCAAAGCCCTAAAATCGGGTAAAATAGCTCTGGAGCCGGGCTTCCGGCTCCATTCTTTATGTGTGGATGAATGACCATGAACTACCATGAAGCCCTGAGATACCTTTATAGCCTGGTAGATTATGAAAAGCGCCGCATCGAGCGGTACTCTCCGGAGGAGTTTCGTCTCGAGCGGGTGGTGGATTTTCTGGCGCAGCTGGGGAATCCGCACCTGGCGTATCCCAAACTGCACATTGCCGGCACCAAGGGCAAGGGCTCTGTTTCGGCGATGCTGGCTTCCATAGGGGTCGCGGCCGGACTGAAGACCGGGCTCTATACCTCCCCGCACCTGCACACCTACCGCGAGCGGATGCAGATCAACGGCGAGCCGATCTCGCGTGCCGACATGGCCGCCATGCTCACCGAACTGCGGCCCCTCATCGGTGACAACCCCGACCTGACGATCTTTGAGGTGACGACGGCGCTGGCTTTTCTCTACTTCGCCCGCCAGCAGGTGGACCTTGCCGTGATCGAAGTGGGCCTCGGTGGACGGCTGGACGCCACGAATGTCATCACCCCGCTCGTCAGCGTCATCACCTCGATCAGCCTGGATCACACCTATCTGCTGGGGGACACGCTCGCGGCGATTGCGGGCGAAAAAGCCGGCATCATCAAGCCGGGGATGCCGGTAGTGGTCGCGCCCCAACACCCGGAAGCCCGTGCCGTCTTCGAGACCGTCGCGGCCGCTCGAAAGGCCCCTCTCACCCTCGTCGAGCGCACCTGGACCTGGGAAGTGCTGGAGCGCCGGTATCACCGTCAACGTTTTGTCCTGCAGCACAACGGCGCCCCCGATGCTTTCGAGGGCGAGTACGAGCTGCCCCTCATCGGCAGCTTCCAGCGCGAAAATGCTGCAACGGCGGTGACCGCGGCGGCCGTGGCGCGAGAGCACGGCCTTCCCCAATTCACGCCGCAGACCGTGCGGGAGGGACTTGCACACACCGTCTGGCCCGGCCGCATGGAAGTGTTGCACCATGATCCGTTGCTGGTCGTGGACTGCGCTCACAACGCCTATTCCGCGCAACGGCTGGCGGACTCGCTCGCGGAATGGTTCCCCGGCCGACGGTGGATCCTCGTCTTTGGCGCGTCCACCGATAAGGACATTGCCGGGATCTTGCGCGCGCTGCTGCCCGTCAGCGAGCACATCATCGTGACCCGCTCCTACCATCCCCGCGCGGCCGTCCCCTATCAGCTGGCGGACTTGTGCGCTGACCTGGGACACGGCGCGGAAATCGCCGTCAATCCGCAGCGGGCCCTGGAGCAGGCCTGTCAGCGGGCGGACAGTGAGTTTGGCATCCTGGTGACCGGCTCGGTCTTTTTGGTCGCCGACATTCGCGCCGTGTATGCTCAGACGGCGCCCCTCAACCTGCCACAGAGCGATTGGGACGATGAACCCTGGCAGGCGGAGGCGATGACTTCGCCATAAGGTGTTGAGACAATTATGATGGATTGGGATAACCTGCCTGTTTTGCCCGATGAATTTTTCGGCTTGGACGAGGATCACGAAGCGGAAGAAGGCCCCTTTGAGGCGATCATCTTGCCGCTGCGGGAACTTGTCGTCTACCCGCGGATGGTGACGCCCCTCTACGTGGGGCGGACGCCTTCGCTCATCGCGCTCGAAGCGGCGCTCAAGGAAGATTGGCCATTGGTGACAGTGGCGCAATTGCCGGAGACCCCTGAATCCGAGGAGGAATATCCGACGCCTGAGCAAATCTATCGCGTGGGCACGGAGATTTCCATCGCCCGTTCCATTCGCCTGCCGGACGGCACGACGAGCGCCATCGCTCAGGGCTACGCGCGCGTGCGCATCCTCGAATTTGTCCAGCTAGAGCCCTATCTGGTCGCGCGGGTCGAAACCGTCCAGGAGACGACTGCGGACACGCCGCTGGTTGAAGCGCTGATGCGCGCCGTGCTGGCGATGTTCGAGAAGGTCGTGCATCTCGACCACAGCCTGCCGGAGGAAGCCTACATCTACGCGATGAATGTCGAGGAGCCGGGGCCGCTGGCGGATCTCGTCGCGCAGATGGTGGACCTGAACATCGAGGAGCGCCAGGAGATCCTGGAGACCTTCGACGCGGTCGAGCGGTTGCAGAAGATCAGCGCGCAGCTGGCGCGCGAGCTGGACGTCCTCGAGCTGGAGGATCAAATCCAATCGCGGGTGCAGCAGGAAGTGGATCGCTCGCAGCGGGAGTACTTCCTCCGGGAGCAGATGCGCGCGATTCAGCGCGAGCTGGGCGAATCCGACGTCTTCATGCAAGATGTCGCCCAGCTGCGCGAGCAGCTGGAGCAGGCCGAACTGCCCGAGCACGTGCGGCAGCGGGCGGAGGAGGAACTGGGACGACTGGCGATGCTGCCGCCGATGGCGCCCGAAATCGGCATCATTCGTACCTATCTCGATTGGCTGCTCGCGCTGCCGTGGCTCAAAACCACGGTGGACAATCTCGACCTGAAGAATGCGGCGCAGGTGCTTGAATCCCGGCATTACGGGCTGCCCAAAGCCAAAGAGCGGATTCTGGAGTACATCGCCGTGCGCAAACTGGCGCCGGAAAAGATTCGTAGCACGATTCTCTGTTTCGTGGGGCCGCCGGGCACGGGGAAGACCTCTCTGGGACGCTCGATTGCGGAAGCGCTGGGCCGTGAGTTTGTGCGCGTCTCGCTCGGCGGCGTGCGCGACGAGGCGGAGATCCGCGGCCACCGCCGCACCTACATCGGCGCGTTGCCAGGACGGATCATTCAAACAATGCGCCGCGCCGGCACGGTGAACCCCGTGTTCATGCTGGACGAGATTGACAAGCTGGGGCAGGACTTCCGCGGCGACCCTTCGTCGGCGCTGCTCGAAGTGCTCGACCCGGAGCAGAATCACGCTTTCTCGGATCACTATCTGGAGATTTCGTATGACCTCTCGCAGGTGCTTTTCATCACCACAGCGAATATCCTGGACACGGTTCCGCCCGCCTTGGAAGATCGCATGGAGGTCATTGAATTTCCCGGCTACACCGAGGAAGAGAAAATCGAAATCGCGCGGCGCTTTTTGATCCCCCGGCAGCTGGAGTTGAACGGCCTGGAAGCGCAGCCGCCACATTTCACCAACAGCGCGCTGCATCTGCTGATTCGCGGTTACACCTATGAGGCCGGCGTCCGCAACCTGGAGCGTGAGATCGGCAGCCTGTGTCGCAAAGCGGCTCGTCGTCTGGCAGAGGAAAAGCGTCCGCTCACGCGGGTCACCCCGCGCACTGCCGACCGCTATCTCGGCCCGCCGCGCTATCTTCACGAGCGCCTCGAACAGCGGGATGAAGTGGGGGTAGCGATGGGCCTGGCGTGGACGCCGAATGGCGGCGATCTCCTGCCGGTCGAAGTGGCGCTCATCCCCGGCAAGGGCGGGCTCACGCTCACCGGGCAGATGGGCGACGTCATGCAGGAATCAGCGCAGGCGGCCAGCACGTATTTGCGTTCTCACGCCGACATGTGGGACATAGACGCCGAAGAGTTCGACAAAACCGACGTTCATGTGCACCTGCCGGAAGGCGCCATTCCCAAAGATGGCCCGTCGGGGGGCATCACCATGGCGGCGGCGATGATCTCTGCCTTCACCGGTTGCCCGGTGCGTCATGATGTGGCGATGACGGGTGAGATCACGCTTCGGGGACGGGTGCTGCCAGTCGGTGGGCTGAAGGAGAAATTGCTGGCCGCGCATCGCGCCGGCGTCAAGACGGTGGTCCTCCCCAAGGCCAACGAACCTGATCTGCAGGAGGTCCCCAAGAATATCCTGCGCGCCCTTGAGATGGTGCTGGTGGAGACGATGGATCAGGTGCTCGAGGTGGTTCTGCTGCCGGCGCCGGAAGAAGAAGAACCGGCAGCCCCGGCGGCAGCGGAGGAGCCCGTTCCCGAGGTCTGAACGGCGTCTGACACAAAGATCGCGCGGTGCACCCAAATGTGCACCGCGCGATTTTCTTACCAGTTTGCAGGGCAGGTTAGTAAATGGGTTTGATCAGGCCGTAATCCCCGTCCTCTCGTTTGTAGACCACGCTCAGGTGGCCATCGGCCGCGTCCGTGAAGATGTAAAAGAAATGCCCCAACAGCTCCATCTGCTCGACGGCTTCTTCCGGCGGGATGGTGCTCACCTCAAAGCGCTTGACCCGCACGATCTTCCCGCTTTGAGTCTCGACTTCCTCGGCGGCAGTTTCCATGGCGGCGGCCTGTTCCACATCATCCGGCATCACGGCTTCGCCCCGATGATCGGCCTTGCGCTCTTTATAACGCCGAATCTGCCGTTCCATCTTGTCCATGACGGCGTCGAACGCTGAAAACACATCTCCAGCGCGTTCTTCTGCTCGCAGCACGGAACGGGGGACGCGGATGGTGATTTGCGCCACCATGCGCCGCGACGCATCCCGCGCGTTGGTGGCGCTGAGATCCACCCGCACGTCCTCAATATCTGCAAGGTAACGGCTGAGCCTCTCTACTTTACTTTCCACATATTCACTCAGACGTTCGGTCAATTCCAGATTCCGATTGTAGATCTGCACGTTCATTGTATGCCCTCCTGAGAAATTGGTATAGTCCAGCTATGGGGCGCGCGCCAGAGTGAAGGCGTTGACCGCCGCCGCTCCGGCTTCCAACAAGACGGTGGCACAGGCATTCAACGTGGCGCCGGTCGTTGCCACGTCATCCACTAACGTGATGGTCATTCCTGTCAGCTCCAATCCGGGGAAAACGGCGAAGGCATCTGCGACGTTGCGATGGCGGGCTTCACGGTCTAGCCGCGTTTGTGAGGCGGTTTCACGGACGCGCTGCAGCGCCCGTGAGGCGGTAGGCAATCCGAGCTGCGCTCCGAGCGCGTGCGCCAACACCTGTGCCTGATTGTAGCCCCGGCGAGCTTCCCGCCGTGCGTGCAGCGGCACCGGCACCAGCAAATCACTGTGCAGGTCCCACGTGCGCCAGGCCAGCGCTAACGGCTCCGCTAGCGCTTCGATGACTTGCACGCCGCCGCGGTACTTCAAAGCATGGATGGCGCTGCGGATGGGTTCTTCAAAGAGAAAAGCCGAACGCACAGGATTCACCTGCAAGGGATGTTCCCGACAGACTGTACAGGGGCCGTCCTGGGTCCACGGGCGTCCACAGCGGGGACATTGGGCGTCCCCATACAGGGGAATTTTAGCCGCGCAGCTTGAGCACAGCCATACCCCCACTGCCCGACATCCCACACACAACGGCGGCGTGACGAGATCCAACAGCCACCGATACGACTGTCCCAGGCTCTGAAAGAACGCATTCAGCCATCGTTCCTTGCCGCTGGTTCCGCTGGCGGCAAGGCGCAGGGCGGAGCTTTGGGAAACATCGGAGTTGTTACCCGCCAAAGAGACCGGTGTCCTTGATCTTTAATATTGCTGGCCCCAATAGCACGATCAAAATGGTGGGGAAGATGAAAAACACCAGCGGAATCATGATTTTTACCGGCGCCTGCCGGGCCTTTTCCTCCGCCCGTTGCCGACGTTTCATGCGCATCTGTTCCGATTGAATGCGCATCACCTTGGCCATGCTGACGCCCAATTGATCGGCCTGGACAATCGCCGCCACGAATGAGGTCACATCGCCGACATCCAGGCTATTGGCCATGTCGCGCAACGCTTCCCGGCGCAGCTTGCCCAACTGCATTTCCTGAACGGTGCGCATGAAGGCGTAACTGAGTTCGTTCTCCCACTTTTCCGCGACCTTGGACATCGCGGCATCGAAACCCAGGCCCGCCTCGACGCAGATGGTCAGCAGATCCAGGGCATCCGGCAGCGCCTTGAGCACGTTCTCCTGGCGCTTGCGGATTTGTGAGGTGAGCAGGTATTGCGGCATGATATAGCCGAAGACGATGCCGCCGCCGATGATCAACAGCCTTTGCCCGAGTCCGGAATCCGCGGCTAACCCTCCCACCAGAATGCCCAGAATGCCGCCGCCGACGGTGGTGAAGAGTCGAAGGGCGACAAACTGCGCCGGCTTGATTTTTTGTAACATGCCGGCCAGTTCGAGTTGGTGCTGAGCTTGTTCAAGCAACTTTTGCGGGGTCGCGCGCTGCACGCGCAGTGAGAGGCCCTGGACCAGGGGCTTGATCACGCGCTCCGTAAAGGGTTCGGAGAGTTCGAGCTTCTCCAGGGAGATGGGTTGTCCCAGGGCGGCCATCTCTTCGATCCGTTCGTCCAGGCTTTGCGTGCTGCCCCGACCCCGTAACACCAGGAGCAACACCGCGCCGCCGAATACTACTACCAGGGCAATGATGCCTGCCATGTTCTATGCTCCCTCGCTCTATACTTCGATCGAGATGATCTTGTTGATCACGAAATACCCCACGGCAATCAGCACGACTGAGATGCCGAGCATGAGCCAACCGCAAGGATCGGTGAACATGGGCCCCATGAAGTCCGGATTGTACATGTAGAGAAACGCTGCCAGACCGAACGGCAGGAAGGTGAGCAGATAGCCGGTGAGCTGCCCTTGCGCGATGAGCACCTTGATTTCGCCCTTGATGCGCACCCGTTCGCGGATGGTGAAGCTGATGGCGTCCAACACCTCGGCCAGGTTCCCGCCGACTTCACGTTGCACGCTCATCGCGGTAATCATCAGATCGAGGTCAGGGCTGGGCATACGCCGTATGAGATGCTGCATGGCCGTGTCGAAATCCACCCCCAGCTGTAACTCCATCACCACGCGCCCGAATTCCTTGGAAATGGGCTCGGGCATTTCTTTGGAGATCACATCCATGGCCTGCAGGGTGCTATAACCGGCCCGCAGCGAGTTCACCATCAGGTTGAGGGCGTCCCCCAGCTGGGCGTCAAAAGCCTTGAGACGGCTGCTTTGTCGCTGAGAGAGATAGATCCGCGGGCCGAGAAATCCCACGATCAGCCCTACCGGGATCAAGATGGCCCGGTTGAGGATGTAGAAGAGCAACGCCGCGCCCAGCGCCACCGTGACGCTGATGATGAGGTACTCGCCGACGGTAAGCTTAAGGTCGGCGCGCGCTAGCTGATCGGCGAGGGTGTTGGCGAAGCCGCGTCCGGCCACCGCGCGATCCACCGCCTTGCCCAGTTTCGAAGGGCCTTCGCTCTTCGCTTCCTTTTCGCGCTTCTTCTTGGATTTGCCCCCGATGCGGTCTTCGACCAGGTCCTCTCCCCCCGGCTTACTGCGGAGGCCAAACACCAGCAGCGCGACAATTGCCACGCCAATGAGCACAAAAAGCCATGTCATCGCCGAACACCTTCTTTCAACTGCGATGCGTCAGTAATTGCGTAACCGTTCTCCAACACCAAAAACCGATGCCGGTAAGTGAATCCCGGCCTGTTCGATGCGGTCAATGAACTTGGGGCGGATGCCGGTCGGACGCAAGCGCCCGATGACTTTGCCATTTTCGAAGCCGACCTGCTCAAATTTGAAAATATCCGCCGTAGTGACGACGTCCCCTTCCATGCCCTGGACTTCGGTGATGGCGACGACCCGCCGTGAACCGTCGCGCAATCGTTCCAGCTGGATGATCAGGTCAATCGCGGCAGCGATCTGCTCGCGGATAGCGCGGTGCGGCAATTCCATGCCGGCCATGAGCACCATCGTCTCCAGGCGCGAGAGCCCTTCCCGGGTGTTGTTGGCATGGAGCGTGGTCATGCTCCCCTCGTGACCGGTGTTCATGGCTTGCAGCATGTCCAGGGCTTCACCGCCGCGGCATTCCCCCACGACGATGCGATCGGGGCGCATCCGCAGCGCATTGATGACCAGGTCGCGGATGGTGATTTCGCCTTTGCCTTCGATGTTGGGGGGGCGGGATTCCAGCGTGACCACGTGATCCTGCCGTAATTGCAGCTCGGCGGCGTTTTCGATGGTGATGATGCGTTCATCAGCCGGGATGTAACTGGAAAGCACGTTCAGGAAGGTGGTTTTGCCCGTGCCGGTGCCGCCCGAAACGATGATGTTGAGCGCCGCAACCACGCACGCCCGTAGAAACTCCATCACTTCTTCCGTCGCCGTCCCCAGGCGTATCAGGTCCGCTACCTGCAAAGGCACCCTGAAGAACTTACGGATGGTCAGTACCGGCCCGATCAGGGAGATCGGCGGGATGACGGCGTTGACGCGGGAGCCGTCCTTCAAGCGCGCATCTACCTGCGGGCTGCTCTCATCAATGCGCCGTCCGAGGGGCGCCACAATCCGCTCGATGATGCGCATCAGGTGCTCGTTGGACTCGAAGGTGACCGAAGTGCGTTCGAGCTTGCCGCTGCGTTCCACGTAGACGTTTTTGGCGCCGTTGACCATGATTTCGGTGATGGAATCGTCCGCTAACAGCGGCTCCAATGGGCCCAGCCCAAGGATTTCCGCCACGATCTGTTCAAACAGCCGTTCGCGCTCGGCCCGGCTGAGCACGATGCTTTCCTCTTCAAGGATAGTTTCGTACATCTGGCGGATCGTGCGACGCACTTCATCGGTGCGCGAGATGTCCATGCTGGGATCCAGCTCCGCCACCAACCGGTTTTGCACGCGACTCTTGAGATCAATGTAAGCGTCCCGGGGCGGGGATGCTGGCCGGCGTTGGGCGGCGGCCGCTTGATCGGGAGCTGCTCCGCCCGGCGCTGCCGGGCCAGAGGGAGCGGATCCCGCAGCAGGTTCTTTCTTCTCAATACGGCGTAACAGCGACACGCTACTCCTCCTCAGCTAGCAGAGCTACAAGTCCACCTACAGCAGGCGTCCCAGGCCAGCGCGGCGTTGAGCCTCGACCGGCTGCGCTGCTTCTGTGGCTTCCTCGGTGAAACGTTTGTCAATGTCTTGTGCCAGTTTGATCACGGCCTGACCGAGAGGCGAACGTGGCTCCTTGATCACGAAGGGCACGCCGTAGTTGGCGGCAGTCAAGGCGATGCGTTCGTCCAGTGGGAGGCGCGCCAGCGCCGGCATCATGTTGCGCTCGATGGCTTCGGGTTGAATCCCCATCCGCTTGTTGTCCACGCTATTGATGACCAGACCCACATTGTGCATGTCGTAGTGCATCTTTTGCAACAGATCAATGAACATCCGTGTGCCGCGGATTTCGGGAATGACCGGCCGTAGCACCACCAACAGCATGTCGCTCAGGTCGAGCAACGCCAGGAGCACGGAGTCTACTGCGTGGGAGGTGTCAATGATCTGTAGTTTCGCCATAAATAAGTAGACAAAACTATGGTTTTCTGGTATGATATCCACCCAACATTGCAAGTTCTAGGAGGATTCATATGCTACCTGTTATCGAACATCCAGCTGCTTTATGGGCCTTCCTAACATTATTCGATTTCAGGCTGTATCAGCCGCAGCTGCGGCATCTCTTGCAAC
>Ga0208825_1001418_pt1 | contig 18363 bp, 15 predicted proteins | sample AD_UKC113_MetaG_FD_184450 | JGI IMG/M metagenome (GOLD analysis project Ga0208825, IMG submission 184450) | Active sludge microbial communities of municipal wastewater-treating anaerobic digesters from Hong Kong - AD_UKC113_MetaG (SPAdes)... | ecosystem: Engineered > Bioreactor > Anaerobic >...
CCCTTGAGCACGGGGACGCTGTTTTCCCCCAAGAGGTACACCTTGGTGACGTTTTTCAATTCCACAAATTCCACGGATTCTTCTCCCCGCCCGCATCCAACCCAAATTCCGGGCCGTTGCGCCGGAATGGGGGACTCGATGAGATCCTTCGGGACAAGCGTGTCGGCGCGTTGGGCTACGGTCGACCGCCGGGCCTGCCTCGTCCGGGCAACTTGGGGGTGAACGGACTGGCCGAAACCGGGGGGGCGGCCCCTTGCTTGACTTCCCGGCCCACAACGACCTCGAGTCCCTCCCGGATTTCCTCTCCCTCAATCTGCGTCCGGCTGCCGTCGCTGAGGCCGATCCCAACGAACAGGGGCCGAACAAACCCGTTGTTGCGGACCCACACGGTCCCGATCTCCGCCCTTTCTCCTCCCGCCTGCCGCGATCTTTCCCTTCGGTCCGGCGAATCGGAAGCAAGGGTTCGACGAATTTCGGGGTCCACGTCTTCCGTCTTCGGGGTCCATCGCAGGGCCGCGTTGGGTACCGTCAAAACCCCCTGTCGCTCCCCCAGGATGAACTTCACGTTGGCGGTGAGGTAGGGCAACAGCCTGCCGTCGGGGTTGTCCGTGTTCACCTCGACGGTGTAGGTCACCACGTTCTGGGTCATGGACGCATTGAGACGAATCTTGTTCACCTTGCCCTCGAAGTCTTCTCCGGGGAAGGCGTCCACGGTGAAGCTCACGTCCTGGCCGGGACGGATGCTGCCGATGTCCGCTTCGTTGACCGCAACCCAAACCTGAAGGCGGGTGAGGTCCTTGGCGATGAGAAACAGGCTGGGAGCGTTGAGGCTGGCGACCACCGTCTGACCGATATTGACCCGCCGATCAATGATGATCCCCTTGACCGGCGACTTGATGGTGCAGTACCCGAGGTTCTGCTTGGCCCGCATCCAGGCCGCTTCCGCCTGGGCTACGGCTTTCTCGGCCTGGGTCACGGCCGCCCTGCCCACCCCGACATTGGCCTTGGCCACCTCGTGGGCGGAAAGGGCCGCATCGTAGGCGCTCTGGGCCAGGGCTTCCGAAGGACCCAGCTTGCGGGCTCGAGCCCAGTCTCTTTCCGCCTGGGCAAGCTTTGCCTGCAGTTGGGCCAGGTCCGCCCGGGCCCGTTCCAGGCCCGCTTTGGCCTGGCCCAGCTGAGCTTCCGCCTGGGCTACGTCCGCCTGGTAGAGGACATCGTCAATCTTTGCCAGGACGGTGCCCTCTTCCACCGGAGACCCGTAGTCGACGGTCTTGCCCTCCCGGTCCTCTCCGAAGGCGACGATTTTTCCGGCCACCTGGGCGCCCACGTCCACCAACTCCTCGGGCTCCACCGTCCCGGTGGCGCTGATGGTCGACAGCAGATCCGTCCTTTGAACCGTCCCCACTTGGAAGGATTCTCGAGAATTCCCGGCCCGGGAGGGATAGTACATGGCAGCCGCCACAACCGAAGCAAGAAGGACCCCCCCAAGAAAGAATCGTCTCAACGTGCGATTTGCTGTGAGTCTCATAGATCCGCCGTCTACTCCCCAGTGAATTCGGCAAGTCCCGGATCGAAACCGAACCCGGTGCCGGGGTTTTCACAAATCCCTTGCGGAGCAAGGATTGCTGCCTTTTCCGAGAAACACGGCCCCATCTCGGCCGTCATCCGCTTCCCCATTCACCGATTCTCCCATGAGCCGGGGCCCGGGAAGCTTCGAAGCCCGGCGTGCGACCCGAGGACGCAACGGGACGCAAGAAGAGCGATTTTTCCCGTTCCATGGGTGTGCATAAAGCTCGCCCCTAGGCCTGCCGACGAACCGACCCCGCCCGCCGGGAGCGCCGTTGGATGGGGAAGGACCATCAAGAATCGCTCGGTTAGGGGGAATCCCCAGGGCCTTGGGACACCGTTTCAGTCGCAAAGGCCCTTCCTGCCTCCACCGCCGGCTTTCCCGTGCTCTCTGTGCGCCCAGCGAGTCTTTTCCTGCTCGAAGAACTCATCCAGCTTCTTCTGCTGCGGTGCCGAGAGCTCAGCCTTCATGGCCTCGCGACTCCGACCCATGATTTCGTCTCGCTCGGGTTTGTTCCTCTCCCGCAGAGCGGTCAATTCCTTGTGGGTTCGGCAGACGATCTCGGCGATTCGTTCTCGCTGGCTTTCCGTCAAGCTCAGCTCCCGGGAAAGCTTCTTCAGGACCTTCTCGACGATGGGTCCTCTTCCCACGAGGACTTCGAGGGCCATGTGTTCGGAAATCACCACGGTTCCCAAGGCGCCGGCAACCATGCCGGACAGAAACAAACTCACAAGTCCCACCCACAATTTCCATCTTTTCACCGGCCAACGCCTCCTTTCACCGGACGCCCAAAGAAGGACCCGTCGACGAAACCACGTCGGAAGAAATCAAAGTCCCGCATCCGGCCTCAAATCAAAGGACCCCGAAAGAACGGGCCATGTCCACGGCGGCCGCGTCACTGAGAATGAGTTCTGCGAGCTCGTATTGGGTATTGACGTTCGAATCCATGATAATGAGAGCCATGAGCAACACCGTCAGACAAGTCACCAGGGCAAAGCGATAGACCGTTCGGCCCACCGGGAATCCGTTCTGCAAGAGGTCGTAACCCGACAGGGATTCCCGGCGAACCCCGCTCATGAGCTTCCGCTGCCAGGACGGATTGCCCGCCGGTCCCCCGGCCGCATTGCGATGGTAGTGAATGAGAGCGGTCTCGATTCTACGAACGTCGTCTCTGGGCGGCTTCATGTCTCACCTCGCCTGTTTCCCAACAAATCCGAGAGAATCTTTCGAAGCTTCTTCTTCGACCTGTGGGTGCGAACCCGCACCGAGATCGTGCTCCACCCCAGTAGTTCCGCGGCCTGTTTCGCCGAACAACCCTCAAGATGCACCAGGGTGAGTGCCATCCGGTCCTCGGGCGAAAGTCGATCCAGGGCATATGCCAGGACCTCCGCCGCTTCCTTCCGTGCCGCTTCCCGATGGAAAGCCTCTCGAGACGGCGCCGTCAGAACCTTCTCCAGCCATGCTTCGGAATCAGGCGATAGGCTGCTGACCGGCGTCTCTCGACTCCCCCGCCGCCGTTGCCAGAAGTCCGCGCAGCATCTCACGGCAATGCGGGAAAGCCAGTGGTCCAAGGGGCTTGCCCCCGAAAAGGACTTGAGGGACCGGAACGCCTCGAGGAAAACCTCCTGGGCCACGTCCTCGACGCGGTCCCCGGGGACGTGCCGGTAGACGATGCCGAACACCCGGGCTTTGTGACGGTCCACCAGCAGCTCGAACGCGTTCACGTCCCCCTCGACAACCCGGGTGATCACGTCCCAATCCTGAGCTTCGCCCTCAGAAGATCCCATAGGTCCGCATTCCGTTCCCACCGTATCCTGTCCCGACCCTGTCACTCCTTAAGTCTCGGCCGTCCTGCAAATTGTTACAAGCCTGAACCGCCTGAATGCGGTTTTTTCGGACGGACCGAGAAACACGGGCACTTCCCTTGGGAAACCAGGCCCTGTGCCCGTAAGATTTGTGGTCTTCGGCTTCTTGAACCCTCCATCCCCGACGGTCGGTCCGCCGGGAAGAAGCTTCAGGTCCGCTCTGGGGAATTGAAATCCCGGCACCGGTCATTCGCGGCTTTACATGCTCTCCCCGACCATTTAAACTCTTTGCCGCTCCTATTCACCATCAGGAACCTTTGACCGATTTGGCCGGTATGAATCCCGTTTCGGCTTTGCTGCGAAAGGGGGACTTTCATTCAAAGGGGCGCAGCCCGTTGTCTGAGTGACTCCCGCGCAAGGGGGACCCGGATAGATCGTGCATGCCCGCCGGATGCCTGCCTTCACGGGCATGACGCCCGAATGCTCTCGGAACCGCTCGAACCGTGAGGAATACGGGCCGCTCAGGAATCTTCACAAAATGAATTGTATCCCGTCCTTGTCCGAAAAGCGCCTTTTGCAAAAAAAGGATCACGTTCCCGGTGCATCCAGGAAGGAGAAAGGATCATGAGAAGGAAACCGCGCTGTTGTTCCATGCTCATCGGCTTTCTGGTCTTGTGCTTGAGCCTCCCGCCCGGCATATGGGCCCAGGGCTCCGGCAGCGGCGACACCTTCAGCCAGCAGGAGTTGGATCAGCTCCTCGCCCCCGTTGCCCTTTACCCGGATTCTCTCCTCGCCCAAATTCTCGTGGCGGCCACCTATCCTCTCGAGGTGGTGGAAGCGGCCCGCTGGGTGAAGAGAAACAAGGGGCAAAGCCCGGAGGCGCTCAACAACGCCCTGGATGCCAAGACGTGGGACCTGAGCGTCAAGGCCCTGGTTCCCTTTCCCGACGTCCTGGCCATGATGAGTGAAAAACTCGACTGGACCCAGAAATTGGGGGACGCTTTCCTGGCCCAGGAGAGCGAGGTCATGGATACGGTCCAGAAGCTGCGCCGCAAGGCCAAGGAGAAGGGGAACCTGAAGACCACGGCTCAACAGAAGGTCGTGGTGGAAGGGGAGTCCGTGATCATCGAGCCGGCCAATCCCCAGGTCATCTACGTTCCCACCTACAATCCCACGGTGGTTTACGGGACCTGGTGGTGGCCCGACTATCCGCCGTATTACTACTATCCGGCGGGAGCGGTGGTCACGGCGGGGATGATCGGCTTTGCCGCGGGCATCGCCGTCGGATCCGCCTGGAACTGGGGCTGGGGCCACTGGGACTGGAATCATCACACGGTCAACGTCAACGTCAACCGCAACGTGAATATCAATCGCAACGACATTCGGCGCACCGATGTCCGTACGGATAAGTGGAAGCATGAAGTGAATCACCGGCAGAACGTGCCCTATCGGAACCAGGCCAATCGCGATCGGTACGGCCAGAAAGGGAAAGACTCCCCGGACAATCGGCGCGATTATCGCGGACACAATCCCGACAGGGCCGACCGAGGTTCCCGGGAAATCAACCAGCAGCGGGGGGACCGGGCTTCCCGTGACATGGATCGCGCCCGGGGGGACCGCTCCGATTTCGGAAGCAGGTCCAGGCCGACCTCGGACTCGGCACTCCGAGGCCTCCAACAGCGCGAGCATTCAAACGCTTTCGGCAATTACGGGCGCGGTGCGGATGTCCGTATGGACTCGGACCGGGGTCGTCAAAGCCGGGAGGCCTCTTCCTTCGGCGGCGGACGCCAGAGCTTTGATCGAGGCGGTTTCGATCGCGGCGGCCGCAGCGGGTTTGACCACGGGGGTTTTGGGGGCGGTCGCAGCGGCGGCGGAGGTTTTGGGGGCGGTCGTGGCGGCGGAGGCGGAGGCCATGGGGGGCGCAGGTAACGAGGGCCCCGATGCTCGAATCCCTATTTGCGGATGGTGCGAACAACCAGGAACCCTGAGAACAACCCGGTCGAAGGGAGGACCACAACATGCTTTCCAGCAATAGACATCCGGCAAGAGGATCGAAAATTCGCTTGAGCGCCGTGGTTTTTTTGGCTGTCGCCTTTCTCCTTGTTTCCTTCGGCGGCAATTCATGGGCCGCTCCCGCAAAGAAACAGCCCCAGCAAACCTTCCCCACGGCGGAAGCAGCCGTCCAGGCCCTAATTCAGGCCATGAAGGACCACGACCAAAAGCAGCTCCTGGCTGTCCTGGGGCTCCAGGGAAAACACCTCATCACCTCGGGGGACCCCGTGGCCGACAGGGAAGGGCGCGAGCGGTTCCTGAAGCTCTACGAAGAAAAGAACCAGTTGACGAAGGAAGGAGACAGCAAGGTGGTGCTCGAGATCGGTTCCGAGCTTTGGCCGATGCCCATCCCTATCGTCAAGGTGGGCGACGCCTGGCTGTTCGATACCCAGGCCGGGAAGGAGGAAATCCTCAACCGCAGGATCGGTCGCAACGAACTCAGCGCCATGAAGGTCTGCCTGGCTTACGTGGACGCTCAACTGGAATACTCGGCCAAAGACCGGGACGGGGACGGGATCCTGGAATACGCTCAGAAAATCGTCAGCACCGAGGGCAAGCAGGACGGTCTGTTCTGGGAGGCAACATCGGGTGCCGAACCCAGTCCCCTGGGGCCCTTTGCCGCCAAAGCCGCGGGTGAAGGCTACACCAAGAAAAAGCCCGGCGGCAAGCCTTCCCCGTATCACGGCTATTTTTACAAGGTCCTGACCGCCCAGGGAAAGCACGCACGGGACGGTGCACGGGAATACCTGGTCAAGAACAACATGATCGGCGGCTTTGCCCTCGTCGCCTACCCGGCCCGCTACGGGTCCTCGGGCATCATGACCTTCATCGTCAACCATGACGGAATTGTCTACGAGAAGGACCTGGGCAAGAACACGGCAAAGATTGCCCGGTCCATGAGACTATTCGATCCCGACAGCACCTGGAAGAAGGTTCAATAGGACCTCCGGCGGCCTTCAGGTCCCGGTGGGGACCCCAACTCGACCGATCCCGTGCACCCGGCGGGAAACGGCACGACGAGTCGCGGGCGGGGAGAAACCCCGCCCCGTCTCTCCTTTCCGCACCCATGCCGGGGGGGTCCCGGCTGCCCGCACCCCAAGGTCCCTCCCCGCCCTGAAGATGGAATTGACAACCCGGGACAAATCCCCCATTCTCTAGACTCGACAACCCGATTCCTTTCAGGAAGACCCTCGCTCCGAACCACAGAAGAGTACATTCCCATGCTCGACATCACTTCGCCCGTGTGTTCCCCGGAAGCGCCCCGGACTCTCGATCAGATCCAGAGCCTGGGCACCCTGGTCGAGGACATCCACCGCCACATCGTTTCCACCCTGGGAAACGAGGTCTACGGGCGGAACAAATTCCGCTATTTTCACGGCCTGGCTTACAGCATCCGGGATCGGCTCATCCGATTGTGGATCAACACCCAGCGGGAATATTACGACAGCATGGCCAAGCGGGTGTACTACCTCTCCATGGAATTCCTCCCCGGCAGGTTTCTCATGAACTATCTCACCAACCTGTGCATGGAAGAGGGCTGCCGGGAAGAGCTGGAGAAACTGGGCCTGGCCCTGGACGACCTGGAAGAGGTGGAGTGGGACGCGGGGCTGGGCAACGGCGGGTTGGGGAGGCTCGCGTCATGCTACCTCGATTCCATTGCCAGCCTGAAAATCCCCGGTTACGGGTACGGGATCCTCTATGACTACGGCATCTTCTACCAAAGAATCGTGAACGGATATCAGGAGGAAAGCTGCGACAACTGGCGCCGCCAGGGCAGTCCCTGGGAAATCCAGCGACGGGAGAACCTCTACGAGGTCAACTTCTACGGAAGGAGCGAGGCCTACCGTGACGGGGAAGGCAATCTGCGCTACCGGTGGGTGGACACGGAAAACATCATGGCCATGCCCTGCGATATCCTGATCCCCGGCTACCGCGGCAACCACGTGACCAACATGCGCCTGTGGGCCGCCCAGTCCAGCCGCGACTTCAACCTAAGTGTTTTCAACCTGGGCGACTATGCCGGGGCCATGCACGACAAGATCATGAGCGAAAACATTTCCAAGGTGCTCTACCCCAGCGACAAGGAGGAACAGGGCAGGGAGCTGCGCCTAAAACAGCAGTATTTCCTGGTGTCCGCCACCTTTCAGGACATCATGCGCCGCCACAAAAAGCAGCACAGCAGCATGGCCGGTTTTGCCGACCACGTGGCCGTGCAGTTGAACGACACCCATCCTTCCATCGCCATCGCCGAACTCATGCGGATTCTCCTGGATGTGGAAAGGCTGCCGTGGGAGCAGGCCTGGGAGATCTGCACCGGCACCTTCGCATACACCAACCACACGGTGCTGCCCGAGGCCCTCGAGACCTGGCCCGTCGAGCTCATCGGTCGCCTGTTGCCCCGGCACCTCGAGATCATTTACGAAATCAACCATCGGTTTCTGAAAGAGGTGGCGGCCCGATATCCCGGGGACGCGGATCGCCTGAGACGGATGTCCCTCATCCAGGAGGGGAGCGAGCGCCGGGTGCGCATGGCCCACCTGGCCGTCGTGGGGAGCCATTCCGTCAACGGGGTTGCCGCCCTGCACACACAAATCCTCAAAGACAGCCTCTTTCGAGACTTTCACCAGTTCTACCCCGGGAAATTCAAGAACGTCACCAACGGCGTTACGCCCCGTCGATGGATTCTGCAGGCCAATCCCGCCCTTTCCCGGCTCATCACCGAAGCCATCGGGCCCGGCTGGGTGAACCACCTCGAGAGGCTCAGGGATCTTGTTCCCATGGCCGAGGACCCGGAATTCCGGCGGGCCTTTGCCCGGGCCAAGATGGACAACAAGAAGAGGCTGGCCCGGTACGTGCTTCGCAAGATGAGCATGGGCATCGATCCCCACACCCTCTTCGACTGCCAGTTTAAACGGCTGCACGAATACAAGCGCCAGCTCCTGAACATCCTCCACGTCATTACCCGGTACAACCGGATCAAGGACGACCCCGACGGGGAAATGACTCCACGCACCGTCCTGATGGGAGGAAAGGCCGCCCCCGGCTATTTCCAGGCCAAGCTCATCATCAAGCTTTTCAATTCCGTGGCCGAGGTGGTCAACCACGACCCCGATGTGGGTGGTCGCCTTCGGCTGCTCTTTCTGCCCAACTACTGCATCTCCCAGTCCGAAAAGGTCATCCCGGCCGCAGACCTCTCTCAACAGATCTCCACGGCCGGGATGGAAGCCTCGGGAACGGGAAACATGAAATTTGCCCTCAACGGGGCCCTGACCATCGGCACCCTGGACGGCGCCAACGTGGAAATCCGGGAGGAAGTGGGTCCCGAAAACTTCTTCCTGTTCGGGCTCACGGCCGGGGAGGTGGACCAGCTGCGGCAAACGGGCTACGACCCTTACGGGTACTACGCGGGGGACCCGGAACTCAAACGAGTCGTGGATCAAATCGCTTCGGGCGTCTTCTCCCCCGATGAGCCGTCCCTCTTCATGCCCATCGTGGAGAACCTTCTGCGAAACGGCGACTACTTCATGGTGCTGGCGGACTATCGCAGTTACGTGGATACCCAGGCCCGGGTGGATGAGCTTTTCCGCAACAAGGAGGAATGGACGCGAAGGACCGTCCTCAACACGGCCAACATGGGTCGGTTTTCGAGCGACCGGGCGGTGATGGAGTATGCCCGGGACATCTGGGGTGTGCAGCCGTTGGGGTCGTAGGGCCGGAATCGTTCTCCCACCTCGATGCCCTCGAAGGGGGCTATGCGCCCTGGGCGAAAAAGCCCAGGGACCATTCCCGGGCCTGGGCAAAAACGTTCTTTAGGAGCTGCAGGTCCACGCAGAGGTTTTTGGCCAGGACCTCGAGGGCGGGCCAGTCCGCGTCCTCGAGATGCTCCAAAAGCTCGAAGAGCGGCCGGTACTCGTTGTTGGGCTCCCGTTGGAGGGCGGCCTTGAGCCGGGCGTCCAGGGGCAGCAGCTCGACGACCTTTTCCATGGGCATGCCCAGAATGGCGTCCAGGAGGGAAAACAGGCCCATGAGAAAGAGGGTGCCGGGATTGAACCCCCAGTAATCCACCCGGGTTGCCAGGACCTCGAGAAACTTTCCCCGCAGCAAAGAGAGTGCCGCCAACTCCCGGGGAACCTCGTCCTTGCCTGCCATGTCCACCAGGAGCACGGCCCTCAGCCAGCTTTTCAGCTTCTGCCAACCCAGCAGTAGGACGGCCTGGTCGATGGACTGGATATTCTGTCGGAAACCAAAGGAAGCGCTGTTCAGATAGGAGAGAAGACGAAAGCTCAGGGACACGTCCGAACGAACCGCCGCCGCCAGGGCTTTGAAGTCCGGGTCTACGCCTTCCATGAGACGAAAAAGGTTCAGACGGGTTACCTCGTTGGAACCGAGCCTGCGATTGGGCACGCGCTCCGATTCCTTGAAAAAGGACCCCTGGAACAGGGTGAAGTCCATGTGCCGGGCGGCCTGAAACTGCTCCCCGGTCTTGACCCCTCGCGCCAGCAGGTTTCCCTTGTGCTCCTTAATCCCATGGAAAAGGGCGGATTCGGGTGTGCTTCGACCCAGGTCCCAGGCCAGGATGTCCGCCTGGGCCATAAGATGGACGGGAAGGGGGCTTCGAGGAAGGATCTCGACGGCGATGCGGTAGCCGTCGCTTCGCAGCTTCCGGAGAGCGCCATCCAGCTCCGACGCGGGCGTCGGGCCGGGCAACACGCGCACCACTCCGCTCGAGGGCGGAAGAGCGTAGGGCAATCCTGCCAGGATGCCGGCTTTGTCGAAGCCCACCATGATCTTCTTGCCCCGCTCCATGGCTTCCTGCAAGCCCACGTAGGTGCCGGCGGACCAGACGGTCCCGCCGCCCTGCCCGGGAAAGACGGGGTGAATCCCGTCCTTGATTTCGCACCCCAACAGTTCGTAGCCCCAAATGCTGCGCCGGGCATCGAAGATGGGCTGCCGGGTGAAAAACACGCTCTGCTCTTCCGGTGCCGTGGTTTCCTCGGTCATGGGAATCTCTCTTGTCGTGCCTTGGGTGAGGAAGAAAGGGAAGGAAAGAACGACCGCCCCCGAGAGTTTTCCGGGTAGCATATCCACCGGGGTTCGTCAACAGCCTGCTGGGTTGCCAAAGAAACCGAGAGTCGCGGCTTCGAGCCGGTTTGAACGCCGTGGGGGCGCTCCTGAGGTCCGATTCTCTCAACCATCGGATTTCTCTTGTTTTTTTGCGTATGAACGATATAACATACGCTATTAAATTCGGGCAGGGGCCGTGGTCTGTCATTCAGACGAGAGGTGCAGCGAATGGACACAGAAGGTCGAAGTCTTTCGGCATTGGTAAAAGAGATACGACGTCAGCTTTCCTTGAGCCAGGAAGACCTGGCCCGGCAGCTCGGCGTCAGCTATGCGACCGTCAACCGATGGGAGAACGGTCTATCCAAGCCTTCCAAGCTCGCAAAGGCCCAACTGGAGAGCTTTTGTAAAAAAATGACCGGTCAGGGCAAGTTGACGCTTCCGGAGGGCGACCGCAGATGACGACTAAGAACGAAACACAGAAACCGCCGCTGCCCCTTCTTATCCTCCGTCTGCGCGCCGTTGTCCTCGCCCTCGGCGAGTCGGCCTCTCCCGCATGGTGGAAAACCGAATTCATGAATGAGACCGGGCTGAGGTTCTTGGAACGTCTGTATCCGCGGACGACCTTTCAAGCAGCGGTCCACGCAGCAGGGAAGGCTGCAGGTGACGCTCATGACCGCGCCGTCGGACGCGTCGGTGTGTACCACCTCTTCAGACTGCCCGAATCCCTGGAAACCGAACTCCATCGAATGCCTCCGGACCCGGCCGACGATTTCTTCCCGTCATTGCGCAACGCCATGGGGCGGCCTGAAGAGTTGATGAAATTGCTCGCACCGATGTGCGGCGGCGAGAGAGCGGACGCCGCTCCGGGAGCAAGAAAAATCGGCACCGACAAGGACATTATGACAACGGCGGGAATCAGGAAAACCGCCGCTGTTTACTATACGGCGTTTGCTCGGAATAAACCCGGCTTCCCCTATTTCACGGCCGTTACGGACGGATGCCGTGGATGACCATGACCATGGATAAAGAAGTACAGCGGAAATACTCGACCGCGATCAGCAAGGGTGCCGGAATGATTGAAGAGACCCGGCGTCTCCTCGAACAATGGCGTCCGGATGAACCGCTCGATGACTTCACGCGCAGGGTCCAGGCTGAAGGGCTTCTCGGCAACTCCACCGCCTACAGAACCCGCGACGTCGTCAGGAGGGTGTTTGCACCGCGGTTCTTGAGACCGAGCGACAAGCCCGCACGGATTCTTCAAAGAGTGCTTGCATCAGGCCTGCCGGGGCGTGTTTTCACCGAACTCCTGTTCGTGTTTGCGGCGCGTCAGGACCCCCTGGTTTATGACTTCACGATACGTGAATACTGGCCCGCCGCCCGCAGGGGAAGACCCGTCATGGACACGGACCCGATGCTCTCTTTTCTGTCGGAAGCACATTACGACGGCCGTTTGGACAACCAGTGGTCGGAGAAGGTGTCGGTGCGCATCGCCCGCTGCGTTCTCGGTCTCCTGCGGGATGTCGGATTCCTCCGCGAAGTCGTCCGGGGCCGCAGGGAGATCGTCAATTACCGCATGTCGGATGAAGGGGTCGCGATCTTGGCCAAGGAACTCAATGAAGCCGGCGTGACGGACTCCTCACTTTGCAACCATCCCGACTGGGGGCTGTTCGGAATGACTCCTTTGGAGGTGGTGGAGCGTCTGGACGGCATCGGGGAACACCGCGGGGTGATCGTTCAGCGCGCCGGTTCGGTCGTGCATTTCACCTGGGTCGTCAAATCCATTGAGGAGCTGATCGATGTACTCGCTCGATAACGCATACAACGAACTGCTCGATAAGATCCGAGACCCCGATGCGCTCAATCCGGCTAAGAGCGCACCGGTCTTTTACTTCCGTTACCCGCCCGAAATGATGCTCACCGTCAAGAAACACCTTCCCCGTTTGATATCGAGAATCAAGCAGGAGGCCGGCCGTGACGTCCGCCGCGTTTCTCTTGCCGATGTTATCTGGGACATTGTGGATAAGTCGGGAAGATGGGATATCTGGCTCGATCTGGAAAGTGACGCCGACGCCGACCAAATCAACGAGGCGGTCCGTGATGTTCTGCGTCAGGGAAACAAGCTGATCAGCCGCGTCACTGAAGCGATTACATCCGCGCCGGAGGGAACGATCGTCTTCCTGACGGAAGCCGAGCTTCTGCACCCTTATCTGAGAACGCGCGTCATCGAGGAGTACCTGCATAACAAAGTCACCGTCTGCACGATCATATTCTACCCCGGTGAACGAAGCGGCCAATTCGGGTTGAAGTTCCTCGGGTTTTACAAAGAAGACAGCGGATACCGCTCGACGATTATCGGAGGCCTTTAGCGATGACGAAAATCCACGAATACTTCAGGCGTGACATAAACAGGACTATTGAGAAAGTCATCGACTATTACGCCCAGGAGGAGGACCGCCTTGCCCGAGAGGTCGCCGAATACGAGGTTACGGACAACATCGAGTCCTGCTTCCGCAAGTTCCTCGATGTTTTCGGCGAAGGCGTCCGGGGCGGTCAGGTGACCGAGGTCGGCATCTGGGTATCCGGCTTTTACGGCAGCGGCAAGAGCTCGTTCACTAAATACCTCGGCGCGTCCCTTGACCCGATGCGTACCGTCGGCGGCAAGCCCTTCCTTGATCTCCTTTGCGACCGTTTCCCCCGCAACGAGATTCCGGCCGCACTGCGCACCGTCTCCAAGAAACACCCCACGGCGGTGGTGCTGCTTGATCTCGGGGCTGAGCAGCTTGCCGAAAGCGCCGCCGCCCCGGTCTCCACCGTGCTTTATTGGAAGGTGCTTCAGTGGGCGGGTTTTTCCAAAGAAAAAAAGACCGCTCAGCTCGAGTTCACACTCGACCGCCGCGGAAAGTACGATGAGTTCAAGGATAAATACCGAAGGCGTTACAAGAGTTCGTGGGAGGAAATCCACAACGATCCGTTGATCGGCGTGGCCCGCGCGGCGGAGATCGTGCCGGAGGTCCTGCCCGATGATTTCCCCACGCCGGAGAGCTTCCGCGGACTGCGGTTCGAGGAAGCCAGGGACGTGCGGGACCTGGCGCGTGAGATCATCGACATCTGCAGGCGCAAGACCGGGCATGAAAACATTCTGCTCCTTGTGGACGAGGCCGGTCAGTACGTCGCCCCCCGCGGCGAGTTGATCCTCAACCTCGACGGGCTGGCCCGCAATCTCAAGGAGCTCGGCAAAGGCAAGGTTTGGATCGCCGCCACCGGCCAACAGACCTTGAGCGAAATCGTCGAAAAGGCCGCGCATAACTCCGCTGAGCTCAACAAGCTGCGGGACCGCTTCCCGATTTCCATCCATCTCGACGCGAGCGACATCCGTGAGATCACACACCGGCGTCTGCTCGACAAATCCGAGGAGGGGCGGAAGAAGCTGGAAGCCTTGTTCAAAGAACACGGAGAGTCCTTGGTCACCCACACCCGCCTCTCCGGTACGGCCTTGTTCAAGGGCGACCCCGATTCGGGAACGTTCACGCGCCTCTATCCGTTTCTGCCGCAGCACTTCGACCTTCTGCTGGAACTCATCCGGACCCTCGCCCGTTCCACCGGCGGCATCGGCTTGCGGTCGGCGATCCGGGTCATCCAGGACGTGCTGGTGGACAAGAGCCGCGTCCTCGGCGCCGACGCCGTCAAGCTCGCCGACCGGGAGATCGGCGGGCTCGCCTGCGTGGACGATTTCTACGACACCCTCCGCGCGGACATCGCCAAGGTCCTGCCCCATGTCATCGGGGGGGTGGAGAAGACAGCCAAGATCTTCGGGCCGACCGCCTTCGAAACCAGAGTGGCCAAGGCGGTCGCCGCCCTTCAACCCGTGGAGACCTTCCCCCGTACCGCGGAGAATCTCGCCGCGCTGCTCTATAGAAAGATCGGGTCTCCCGGGCTGCTCGACCAGGTGCGGGAGGCTCTCCGGACAATCGCATCCGAAAAGGAATGCGGCCTCATCGAGGACCCTCAGGCGGGCGGCTGGGTCTTTCTGAGCGACGCCGTCAAACCGATCCGCGACAAGCGCAACAGCTACGCGCCCACGTCCGGCGAAGCAATGAGGGCAAGGATCGACATCCTCAAACAGGGTACCGCCGACCATTCATTATTCCGGGTGCAGCCCGCCGCGAGACTGGAGAACATCAAGGAAGTCAGGTCATCGGTCAAACTCGGCCGGACGCCGGTCGTAGGCGGCTCCGAAGACATCGAGCTGCGTCTGGAATTCGTCGACCCGGCCCTCTGGGACGGCAAGCGGGGTGAATTCCTGGTCTCCACCAATAGGCAGGTGGAACTGAAGAACACCGTGGTCCTCCTGGTGAAGAACGATGACACCGTGGAGGAACTCCTTCCCGAAATCGTGCGCTCGGAAAAAGTCCTCGGTGACCTCGATGAGCGGACCGCGGATCACGTGGTCGCCCAGTATCTCCGCGCCGAACGCCGGGCGGCCGAGCGCTGCCGTGAACGTGCGGCCGCCGCAATGGAAAAGGCGATGCTCGAAGGCGTCTTCATCTTCCGGGGCAAGCCGACCCCGGTCCGCGAGGCCGGGGAGACCCTGGACGCCGCCGTGCGAACCGTTCTCTCCGCCGCCGTCAAGGAGGTCTTCCCCCATTTTCATCTGGCCCCGATCCGGCCTTCCACGGACGAGGCGGCCAAGTTCCTCGGCGTCGAGCGTATGGACCGCATCACAAAGGACCTCGATCCTCTCGGCCTTGTGGTCAAGAGCAAGGGGGCTCCTCGGGTGGACACCGCAGCCCCGGTGCTCGCGGAGGTCATCAGGGTGTTCCGGACCAAGACCGCCGAGTCCGGTTCCGGAAGGCTTCAGGGTTCCTATCTTCAGGATTTGTTTTCCGCCCCGCCCTACGGTTGGACCAAGGACACCGTGCGGTACCTGTTCGCGGCTCTCCTTCGCGCCGGGGAGATCGAGTTCCACGTCCCGGGCGCGGGAGGACCGGTGCGCACTGCGGGACCGCAGGCGGTGGAGGCCGTCAAAAGCACGGTTTCGTTCAACAGGATCGGTGTGTCGTCCCGCGACGCCAAGCTGCCCCCCGAAGCTTTGGACAGGGCGGCCCGGCGTCTGGAAACCCTCTTCGGCGACGAAGTTCTGCCGTTGGAAGACCATATCAGCCGTTCCGTCCGCCTGCACATCCCTGACCTCCTGGAAAAACTCGGGGCTTTGCCCGACCGTCTGCGTCTCCTGAGCCTTCCCGGCGAGAGCCGCTGCTGGCGCCTGCTGGCCGACGCGGCCGATCTGCTGAAGGGCGACGCCGGCGGAGCGGCTTCGGTCCTCGGCGGAACGGAATGTGCGCTGCCCGACGAGATCACCTGGGCCAAGGCTGTTTTCGACGCCCTTGAGTCCGGGGCGGAAGCCGACGTACGGAACGCCCGGTCGGTGCTGGATTCCTCGGCCGACCTCGAACGGCTCTTCCCCGGTGCCGTGAACGACCTCCTGAGCGCTGAAGACAGGACCGCGGCGGAGGAAGTGCTGTCGAGTGAAAGGTTCTTCGAGCGACTGCCCGAACTGCGTGGCGTAATCAGATCCGCCGTGGAACACACGGAAAAGAGATATGCGGTCGACCGCGCCGCGTATGAAAACGACCTCAAGAAAGCCCTCACCGGGCTCGAAACGGAACCGGACTGGGCGAAACTGCTGGACGAGGACCGCGAAGAGATCGCGGCCCGATTGAGTGGGCAGCGGGCAGTAGGCAGTAGGCAGTGGGCGGTGGGCAGTGCGCAGAATGAAGAGCCTGCGGAGATCATTCGAAAATACCGCGACCTCTTGATCGCGCGGCGGACCCTGCCGGGTTTGATCGAAGAGCTGAAAGCGGAAATCAAACGGAGACGCCCGGCGGAAGATAGTAAGCAGTGGGCGGTGGACAGTGGGCAGAGAAGGGCGGGTGAGGTGAGAGAGCCGGAGGCCGAGACGGTGGTTGAAGCCGACGCGCTGGTGGAACCTGCCGTCATCGCCACGGCGGCGGATTTGGATTCCTGGCTGGCGGGCATTCGGGAGAAGCTGGCCGGGCTTCTAAAAGCTGGGAAACGGATCAAGGTATTGGGCTCGCACAAGGAGGGCTGACAGTGAATAAAGAAGAGATCATTGAAACAATTCGCAAAAACAATGAGTTGCTGGTTCGGCACCATGTGCGTTCTTTGTCCGTTTTCGGTTCGGTGGTGCGTGGCGAGGCAGGGCCGGACAGCGATGTCGACATTTTGGTTGAGTTCCAACCCGATGCGGCTGTGGGTCTGTTCGAATTCATCCGGCTTAGAAACGACCTGAGCGCTCTGCTTGGTATGGAGGTGGACCTGGGTACGCCCGATGCGCTTCACCCTGCCCTCAAAGAGGACATTCTCAAGGAGGCTGTCCATGTCGCATAGAAATTGGCGGTTCCGTATCCAGGACATGCTGAATGCGGCGCGAAAAATAGAGGGTTATGTCGAGGGTATGACATTCGAGGGTTTTACCAAGGATGAAAGGACCTTTGACGCCGTCATCCGCCAACTGACCATATTGGGCGAGGCCGCATCCCACGTGCCGGATGAAATCGTTTCGCGCACGCCGGAAATCCCCTGGTTTGAAATACGGGGTATGCGTAATGTCGTCGTCCACGAGTATTTCGGGGTCAACACGGCCATTGTGTGGAAAACGGCCGTAAAGAATATTCCGGAACTACTCCCGCTTTTGGAGCGGCTCCTGAAAAATATTTCCTTGGAAAATCAAAATTATGGCCTTTGATAAAGAGACACGAACTCTGCTGGCCAAGACCGTCGCAGCCTGCCGGCGTCGGCTGGCCGGGGACGTCACCGATCAGCTCCGCGGCGTGTTCGGACTCCACCCGGACGGCGTCGTGCTGCCGCTTGAAAAGCTGACGCACCTCTCGCCCGATCAGCACGCGGCGGCCCGCCGTCTGCGCGATCTTCTATTTCATTACGCAGCCGGAAGCCCGGATTATTCGGAAGCCGGAAGGCAAAAGAAAGGACAAACTTCATCCCTGCCCACTGCCCACCGCCCACTGTCCACTGCCTTCGACCGGATGGTCCTGGAGATCTCCTTCACCGCCCTCAACCGGTTGGCGGCCCTGCGTCTGTGCGAGGAGCGGGGGCTGGTCGTCGAATGCGTCCGGAAAGGAACGGGTTCGGCCGGTTTCCAGATGTTCGAACGCATCTCCGGCGGCGCGCTCGGCGGGCGCTACGACACCTACCGCGTTTTCCTGGAGTGCCTTTTCGACGAACTCGCCCTCGACCTGGGCGTTTTGTTCGACCGGATGACGCCCCAGTCGGCGGTGTTCCCTTCGGAGCGCTGCCTGGAAGACGTCCTCGCCGAGCTCAACAAACCGGAACTGACGCACCTCTGGACCGAGGACGAGACCATCGGCTGGGTCTACCAATATTTCAACCCGCCCGAAGAACGCAAAGCCATGCGGGAGGCTTCTCAAGCCCCGAGGAACAGCCGTGAGCTGGCCGTCCGCAATCAGTTCTTCACCCCGCGGTACGTGGTCGAATTCCTCACCGACAACACCCTCGGGCGCATTTGGTATGAGATGCGCAAAGGTGACACGGTCCTCAAGGAGGAGTGCCGCTATTTGGTGCGGAGGCCGAACGAAGTGTTTCTCGCCCCAGGCGAGAAAGTGGGCAGTGAGCAGTGGGCAGTGGGCAGTGAGGATTTGAGTCAGGAGGAATTGCTGAAGCAGCCTGTTTACATTGAACACAGGCCCAAAAAGGACCCACGGAACATCAAGGTGCTGGACCCGGCCTGCGGCAGCGGCCATTTCCTGCTCTATGCCTTCGACCTGCTGGAACGGATTTACCAAGAAGCCTGGGAGGAACAGTGGGCAGTGAGCAGTG
>Ga0208825_1001419_pt1 | contig 18349 bp, 15 predicted proteins | sample AD_UKC113_MetaG_FD_184450 | JGI IMG/M metagenome (GOLD analysis project Ga0208825, IMG submission 184450) | Active sludge microbial communities of municipal wastewater-treating anaerobic digesters from Hong Kong - AD_UKC113_MetaG (SPAdes)... | ecosystem: Engineered > Bioreactor > Anaerobic >...
GGAATCCTACTGCAATTTGAAGATTTGCAGCAACAGGCCTGCTACAATTTGATAAAACCTTAATTTTATGATAAAATCTGCCTGAAATAATTTGACGATTTAACCTATTTTAATTTGACGATTTACAATAATGGAGTAAAAATTGTTAATAGAAGAGATGAAATTCTTCAATTGTTAAGAGATGGCCAAATTGGACCAAATACGCAAATTCTTGATATTGAATTGAATCTGGAACTTATGGTGTCGGATGTTCTTTCACCAAGGGAATTGGAAGGTTATTATGGAGCAGCAAATAGTTCTTTTCCGAATTCACGCCCTTTTGAAAACGCTAACTTATACAACCAAATGGAACAAAATGATAAATTAACTATTGGTAAATCAAAATCCGGAAAATTAAAGAGAGTTGGTTTTATAACGCTTAGTATTCTTTTGCTCTTAACCGGATTAATTATATCAATTCCTAGATTGGCAGAAACAATGAAAATTAACAACCAGAAAAATGCTGCAAAGGAATTGGTAAAACACCATTTTGATAATTTATTGGGACATAGAGAGCCTAAAATACTAGAAATAAGTTACGAAGAGTATGGAAAGGATTACAAATTGCTGCAAAAATTAAATGACTCCTATAACGACTTCTATAAAACGTTTGAAAAGTACTTGGATTTATCAAAGGGTATCGATGAAAAAGACTATGAAAAGTCTCAAAAAAATATCAATGATATTTTACCTGTAATCAGTGATTGCAGTAAGAAATATATAATATTTGTATCGAGATTGGAAACCGCTGCTGATAAATATAATGTAGAAATTATGAAAGTCGGAAAAAATGTTGATAATTATACCGAAAGAGCTAGAAGTCTTACATTAGAATACTATAACTCCAGCCAAAAACTCTATGAGACTATTATTAGATTGAGAGAACTGCTAGAGGGAAAAAAAGGAACCTATAGGAAAGTGGGTACTGTTTATTTTTTCGAAAATGAAGCCGACAAAAATGAATTTAACGCTTTGGTTGCCCAATACAATGATTATATACAGAAAAAAGCTGATAGCTCTACAAAAATGAAGTTTCTTAAAGAAGGAGTAGATGTAAATATAGTACGAAAATAAATGTGATCTTCATATCTCAAAATGTATGTTGAAAACCGGCGATTACCCAAAAATAATTGTGGGAAGGAATGATTAATAATCAGTTTAATCATTCCTTAATTTATAATTTAAAATTAATCATTAATAATATGATAGTAATAATATAACTACTCAAATATTAACAAATCATATGAGTAAAATTAAGAGTTATAGTAATTTTTCTTTAATTCTTCGGCAATGCTATCCAATCTGTTTGTGATATGAGAAATGGAATAGCCTATTAGAAAAGGTGAAGTTATATATCTTGATGCAATTTTACATATGATTGAATTTTTCCATTGATAGAAGAATAAGTTAAAACTGCTGCAATTTGTATGATTAAGAATATACTTCACTACAACTTGTATATTATCTGCCATGAAATTATCATTGCGAGTATCTGTGATGATATTGAATTCTAATGCAGAAGCGTTGGGTTTTGTGGAAATGTTGAGGTAACAGTTTCCTTCTCTGTAAATCTCTATACCCTCGAAAATTTCGTCTTTTATGTTTTGTCTATAATCTATATCTCTTAATCCTATTATTTGCATATGTGCATGCTTGATACTGGCACCCGATAAAGGACCATGATTTTTGTAAAAAATTACTGACTTGAAATCTCCGCTTTGTTCCATTTTTAGCCAGTGATTTGTTCCGAAGCTTATTATCTTTCTCATATGGGATTTGTCATAGGTGGATATATTGGCAGAGCAATCGTTACTTTCAATGAGTACTGTTTGATAGGTATCGGCTAAAGTAGCGAATTTATTTTTTACCAATAGTATTGAACCTTCTTCATCCAATATTTCTGCGAGTTCATCTCGATTGCAAAACGGACATAGTTTTTGATTGTGTTGATAGGTATGTTTTTCTTCAACAATGTCGGAAATAAAACAAAGATGATTGTTAGTAGTCATATTCTCACCTGCCAGCATGTAATTTTCTATATATATAATAACACACTCTGCTCTTATAAATATAGAAAAAATAAAATGCATTGAGCAAAAATAGTTGGTATAATAATACACGATTAATACATTACTTCTAAATATAATATTGCATCACATGATTTCAAAAAAGGTCAACAGGAGAGATTTACGATATGAATAAAAGTTTTGAGAAAGTTATTTTAAATGCGACGAAAGCGAAAGAATTATATAAAATTGAAGAAATACAGGACCTTTGGGGAGGATATGGTAAAATACTGCGGTATGGACTTAAGGGCTCGGACTTAAACAGTGTAGTGGTTAAAAATGTGTGCTTGCCTAAAAATCCCGGGAAGTTAAGAGGCGGGAATATATCCTATGAGAGAAAGCTCAAGTCATATAAGGTTGAAATGGCTTTTTATAAAAATTGGAGCGGCAAATGCGGAAATGATTGCAGAGTTCCAAAGTGGTACGCTTTTGAGTGGCAGAAAGATGAGTTTTTGATGGTGTTTGAGGATCTTGACGAAGCAGGATTCGGAAGAAGAAAAGGGTCTGTTGCATGGAGCGATATGCAGCTATGCTTAAAATGGCTTGCTCATTTTCACGCTACATTCATGGGAGAGAAGCCGGAAAATATATGGACACAGGGTACTTACTGGCATTTGGAAACACGTCTTGATGAATTAAATGCAATAAAAGATACGATATTAAAGAATGCAGCTAAGGCTATAGACAGAAAGCTTAATGCCTGTAAGTACAAAACATTTGTGCATGGCGATGCAAAGCTTCAAAACTTCTGTTTTTCCGATGACGGAAAAGGTGTTGCAGCAGTTGATTTTCAGTATGTTGGAGGCGGCTGTGGAATGAAGGATGTTGCATATTTTGTTGACAGCTGTCTTTATGATGATGAATGCGAAAGCTGGGAAAAGGATGTTTTGGATTTTTATTTTAAAGAGCTTAAAATGGCATTGGAATCTATGGAAAAGGACATTGATTTTGATGCTTTGGAAAAAGAATGGCGTCAATTGTATCATGTAGCCTGGGCTGACTTTTACCGTTTTCTTAAAGGCTGGGCACCAGGGCATTATGAAACGGGATATAGCGAAAGAATTACACATAAAGTTATTAGCAGCCTTTAACATAATCCATATGGTTGGGTATATAAAAAAATTAAAACAAGTGATACATATAAATTCAAACAAGTAAAAAAAGTACTGGAAACCAAACTACCAAAACTTAAATGTAAGTGATAAAATTGTATTTATAAGGAATACTAAGGGGGAAGTAAAACTATGAATAAATATTTTGGTTTTATCAGAAAAGCAATTGCTATGATGATTGTGATTGTCCAGTTATCGAGTGTTGTATTGATTTCCAATGCGGAAGCCATAACTGTCATCAATCCCATAGTCAAGCAAAGAGCTGACCCCTGGGTTTACAAGCATACAGACGGTTACTATTACATGACTGCATCGGTTCCAGAGTATGACAGGATAGAATTAAGAAGGGCGACGACGATACAAGGTTTATCCACGGCTACGCCCACCGCTTCCCCTATAGCTATGTGGGCGGGAGATGTTACAAGAAACGGTGTTCAGGATAATGCCATAAATATGGCGGATATAATTGAATTTGCAGCATGTTTTAACGCTACCTCCGGCAATGCCAAATACAAGGAAGCCATAGACATAAATAAAGACGGTTCAATCAACATGAGTGATATTATCATAGTTGCAAGGAATTTTGGCAAAACATCCGCAGACTATCAGGCTATTTTTTAATGATACTTCTTTAACATGCCTGAGTGAAATAGGAGGCTAGTTATGAAAAAAATAGGTATATGCATTCTTATTGCTTGTTTTGTTATAAGCAGTATTCCAAAGCTGCCGGTATCGGTATCGGCAGCGGAACCGCTGTTTGCATCGGCTTTGGAGTCAACATCGGATAACGAAACTAATTTCAATTATGTCGATGCATTTGCAAAATCCATTTTGTTTTATGAAGCAAACTGGTGTGGACCTGATGCCGGAAACAACAGGATTAAGTGGCGTGGACCCTGTCATATTGAGGATGGCAAGGATGTAGGCCTTGACTTGACAGGGGGATTCCATGACTGCGGTGACCATGTCAAATTCGGCTTGCCCCAGTGTTATGCTGCTTCGGCTCTTGCATGGAATTATTATGAGTTTAAGGATGTTTTTATCGATAAGGGACAGGATAAGTATATGTTAAATATACTTAAGCACTTTACAGATTATCTTTTGAAGTGTTATCCAGACAAGAATACATTCTATTACCAGATTGGTGAAGGAAATACCGACCATGCATATTGGGGACCGCCTGAGCTTCAGACATATGACAGGCCCACTTATTTTGTTGCTACGCCTGAGCATCCGGGTTCGGACGTAGCAGGTGATACGGCAGCAGCGTTTGCCCTTATGTACTTAAATTATAAGGACATAGATTTGGAATATGCCGAAAGATGCCTGGCAGCAGCGAAGGATATATATGATTTTGGTATTACCTATAGAGGAAACAGTGAAGCTCAAGGATTTTATGTACCTTCAGGTTATTATGACGAGCTGATGTGGGGTGCAACCTGGCTGTATATTATTACCAATGACCAGAGGTATATGGATGATATCTATATGCTTATGGATGAAAAGGGAATGGGCGGAGATAATGAATATCAGGACCACTGGACCAACTGCTGGGATTATGTGTTCTCCAGCACATTTCTAAAGCTTTCGCAAATATCCGATGACCCAAAATTCAAAAGAATTGCTCTGGAACATATGGATTATTGGATGAATGTTGTAAAGACTACGCCCGGTGGCCTTAAATGGCTAACCGGCTGGGGGGTATGCAAATATCCTGCAGCTGAGAGCATGATTATGCTGGTGCATTACAAGAATACAGGAGAGAAAAAATACCTGGATTTTGCAAAACAGCAAATAGACTATATTTTAGGCAATAACCCCAAGAAAATGTCATATATGGTTGGATTTGGCGACAACTATCCAAAGTTCCCACATCATAGAGCTGCCAGCGGAATGCTTGAAGGGTGGCCGGGGGACGAAACCAAACATGCACCTGAAAGGCATATATTATATGGTGCTCTTGTGGGCGGTGCCGATGAAAATGATGAGTACATTGATGATGTAGAAAAATATGTATACACCGAGACCGGGTTGGACTATAATGCAGGCCTTGTGGGGGCTCTTGCAGGATTGAGCAAGTATTACGGTGACGGGCAGGTGCCTGAGGAAACTCCAGGCCTTGAAGGTGAGCCACCTGTATATTATGCTGAAGCAAGAGTGACAAAAGAGGACAATCAGGTATCGGAAGTTGAAATTTGGATGCATAATATAATTACTGCACCACCACAATATGAAACAGGGTTATCTGTAAGGTATTTTGTTGATTTATCGGAGTTTGGTCAGGGGGATATAGATTTAAACCAGTTTATGTCAAATGCATATTGGTCCCCTAATGGGGCTAAGATGTCACCGCTTACACCATGGGATAAATCAAAAAATATTTATTATGTTGAAATTAGTTTTCCTGACCAGAAATTGTACGGAAAATCCTATTCCCAGTTTTTTATAGCCAATTATAACGGAGCGTCATGGAATGGGTTAAATGACTACTCAAGGCAAGGACTCAATGAAGAAACATTTACAATTACCGAAAATATACCTGTTTATAAAGATGGTGTGCTGGTATTTGGAAAAGAGCCGGGAGGTACAGTTTCAACTCCTACTCCTACCCCTTCGGCATCAAAAGGATACAAGATTTCCGGATTTATCAGTCCTGATATGAATATGGGTTCAGGTAATGCCGACAAATTAAGGAGTGGATTTAAAGTTGAGGTAACAGGCACTTCATTATCTGCCATAACCGACAAAACAGGTTATTTTGAGATTGCTGATGTTCCTCAAAATGCCGCGGGCTATACATTAAAGGTGAGCAAGGCAAATTATCTTTACAGGGAAATAAAAAATGTTTCTGTAACTAAAGACACCCAAATAAGCTCTCAAAGTTCACCCATTGTTATGTGGGCAGGAGATATAATTATAAACGGCAAACAGGATAATGCCATAAACATGTCGGATATAATCGAACTGGCAAAGCATTTCAACAGCGTTTCAGGAGGCGAAAAATATGTTGAAAATGCCGATTTGAACCTTGACGGCAGCATAAATATGAGCGATGTTATAATCGTTGCAAAACATTTTAACAGTGTTCCTGATGATTATAACAAAATCTGAGGATTTAACAGGTAAATACTGCATGCAAAAAGGGGTACGGAGTTGATGGCTCTATACCCCTTTTTAAGTTGCTTTTTAAGACAGTAAATACATTATCTGTTGTTTTCAATTTCGGTTATTATCTCTTTTATTGCAGGATTTGAAGCTAGGGGCTTAAGTACCTCCAGATAATCGGTATCACATACTATTCCCTGTAATAATACTGCCGTCTATATCTTTGATGAACGGCTCATAGAACTTGTATATGTCAATATCCATAATTCTGTTGAAAGCATTTCGAATATTTTGGATGGATCGCTTGTACCTAAGTATTTTTGAGAAACATCTTTTTTATATGCAAATGCTACTGGATATGCTTGATGTGATAATGCCCTTAAAACTCCATTTTCATCAGTTCCAACATCAATTGTATAGGGAACCATATTTTTTACATATTTTTTGCTGAGCTCAGTTAAATCGGCAAAGGCACCGGGCATGTTTATAAATGTTTTTGCAAAGGCTAAACCGACTAAATCGGAAATAGCTCTTAATGGTAAATAAGTCCTTCCGTTAATTATCAGAGGCTTTAGAAAGCTTTTTCATCTTTGCATCTCCTTTTGATTTTATGATATTATTGAATATGGTTATTTCAAAAATATCAAAGTATTTTAAATTTTGAACTCTGAATTCTATAGTTCTGAATTTTCACAATTTTACTGTGTATGATAATTTATTATAACATCTTTATCCAGTGATAGGAAAGATTACATTAAAGAGGTAAAAATAATGGCTACTTTTTTTCTAATAATCATATATATGGCTTTCATCAGTTTGGGGTTGCCCGATTCTTTGCTTGGAACGGCTTGGCCTCTTATGCAGCCGGAATATGGAGTTTCATTTGATGCTGCAGGTATGGTTTCCATGTTTGCTGCGGGAGGAACAATTGTATCAAGCCTTGTAAGCGGATTTGTCATTAAAAAATTGGGTACGGGTAAGGTAACATTTATAAGCTGTTTAATTACAGCTTCCTCATTACTGGGAGTTTCATTTTCAAATTCATTTATATGGTTGCTGTTTTTGGCCATTCCTCTTGGATTGGGAGGAGGTTCGGTTGATGCAGCATTAAATAACTATGTTGCAATGCACTACAAGGCACATCATATGAGTTGGTTGCATTGCTTTTGGGGTGTCGGTGCTACATTAGGACCTATCATTATGTCACAGTTCATTATAATGCAAAATTCCTGGAGAAGCGGATATCTTGCAGTATCTGTAATCCAGTTTTCATTGACTGTTCTGCTTTTTTTCACATTGCCGTTATGGAAGAGTGAGGCAAAAAAAAATCATCATAGCCATGAAAATGGTGATGATTTGATAAATACAGATGATTCAGATAATATATTTATTTCAGGAGATGAGGTTAGCATTGGAAATAAAGATAATAAAAATAATTTAAGTAAAAGAGACAAAGCTATTAAACCAATAAATATAAAAGGTGTTAAACACGCACTTGCGACATTTTTGTTTTACTGCGGTGTGGAATCAACTATGGGGTTGTGGGGAAGCAGCTTTCTTGTAGGTGTTAGAGAATTGTCACCTGCTGCTGCAGCAAAAGCTGTATCGCTTTTTTACGCAGGTATTACAATTGGAAGGTTTGTTACTGGATTTATTACAATGAAGGTGAATAACACTGCTTTAATACGTGCAGGTCAGGTAATAGCATTAACTGGTTCCGTACTGTTGCTTTTACCTCTGCCAAATGTTTTTACAATTTCAAGCTTTATTATTATTGGTACGGGATGTGCACCCATTTTTCCATGCATGATTCATGAAACGCCTATAAGATTTGGGAAAGAGAACTCCCAGTCAATAATAGGCTATCAGATGGCTTTTGCTTATACGGGAGCCACATTTTTACCGCCAGTTCTAGGATTTATCGCAGCCAGGATGACAATAAGTATATTTCCATTTTTTATTTTGACATATTTTATAATAATGATTTTATGTTCAGAAAGGATAAACCGTTTATATTAAATATAGTTAATCTTTTACAATACAGCAAGTTCTTTTGTTAGATGGTATTGGTCCCTTGCATATTCAAGCAGCATTTTGTTGTTTTTTGCTCCCGGAGAGTTAATCAACTTGTTAAACCAGAATTTGGCTTCCTGAAAGTTTCCAAGCCTGCGATTAAGTTCTCCAATCATATACATGCATGTGTATTCATCAAACTTTCCTACTGGCAAATTTTCTGTATTGTATGATTCGGTATAGTATTTCAATGCTGACTTTAGGAAGTCCATTTCTCTTTCATCCTGTTTCATTCTGTAAAGCCATGCAATTCTTATGTTAACCTTGGCAAAATCACTGGGAGCTCCGCCGATCTTTATGAGATTATATAATGCAAGCTTATATGCTTCAAGTGCATTTTCTATACTTCTTTCCCCCGTGAAATCTCTGCTTTTCCAAAAAGCAGAGATGAATTCTTTAACTTTTTGTGCATCTTTGGGACCAAGATTTTCGAATTTTTCGCTTAGTGCGGCATAGCCACAGAATTTGCATACCCATGCATCATAAAGCATAGGATTTATGCCTTTGTAAATAGTGAAAAAATCAGTATCATGAGAAGAAACGATACAAGCTTTTGACTTAGCCCTTGTAACCTCAATTGATTTTTTGCAGGCAGGGCAAGTTAACGTTTTGTTATAAAGTGAATCATTCAAAGTAATCCCTCTTTTTTATTGAATTTTTTGGAATATGAACATGGGTCTACGACTAAATATGCCTAAGTTGAATTTTTTGAAGATTACGAAATGAGAATTGCAAGTATGCATAAATGGGTTATATATTTATTATATACCATTAGATTATTACCGTCAATTTTTAGACAATCCTTATTATGAATTTTTAAAAGAATAATGCTTATGATTCATAATAATTCTCAATATTTTATAGAATTATATTACATAACCAATAATTTCCCTTTTGATTTATATTAATAAAGTATTTGATTTAATAAGAGTAAAGATATAAAACGAAGAGTCAGGTGAAAAGACACACTGACTCTTTCTTGTAACAGTGCCAAATATATATTAAAACAATGTTAATTATGTCGGGAAATTGGTTGACAATTATTGTAAACCAATTTCATATGGAATGTTGTTGTATTGTAACAAGTAGACGAAAGATATAGCTTCATAAATATTTAAGCTATTTAAGTAATTTGTGTAATATTCAGCAAATGAAGCGAAATCATTATCAAATGGTAAAGTATTCATTGTTTGGAAAATGTCTGTAATGCTAGAAGTAACGAATGGGTATTTTTCCAAGCTGTTTAATTCAAACTTAGGAATAAGCAAGTTGTTTAACTTGAGTGTTACAATTGTTTCATCATTTAATGAAGAAACAAGACTTTGAACTATTTTAATAGATTTGATTACGAATTTAACGCCACGATCATCCTTTTTATCACCTGTTATATCAGTGTTTAGCTTTTCTTTTACTTTAGGATATAAATCAGCTGGTACAACCACATCGTTTATTCCTTCACTTATTATTGTAGTAAAGCCAAGCTTTGCTTTTTGAGTAAAGAGAAGATATCTGATTAATACATTCTTTACAGCAGCTTGTCCGTCCTTTGTATTCCATGTGCCTTTTAGGGCTTTTGCTATTTTATTTGTTGTATCAACAAGGTTTTTTGTATTGACAGCAGCAATGTAGTTTGCGATTTCTTTGTTATTCTTGCTTGATATCGCATCTAACAAAAACTTCTGTATATCGTCTATCTGTACTTTCTTAGCGGTTTGCCCGGGCTTGTCATCTTTAACAGGTGGTTTAGGAGCGTCCTTTCCTGCTGCAAACACTAAACTTGTCGATGCCATAAACAAAATACTTGAGCATACTACAACTGATAAAGCTTTTACTAGTCTGTTGCTTCTTTTGTTTCTCATTAATAAAACCTCCCTATATACATTGTGGTATTTATTAACATTGTTTCCCCTAAACTTAATATAAATAATATTATATTTGGCGCATGTTACAATTTAGATAATTTTATCACATAAATGATAAAAATGGAACTGAAATACCAAAAAAGTAATTAAATTATAGAAATAAAAGTAATTAAATTATAGAATATATACTGGGAAATAATTGTATATATTTGGATTCATACCTTTTTGAATGTTAATATAAATAAAATTTTTTTTATAATATAAAAATTTTAATTTAGTAAAAAATTTCAACATTATTGAACTAAAAAAATTAAAAAATTTTGTATTATTATATTATGGTGATTATTTTTACATAAAACAGAACTCATAATTTAGGACATAAAGTATTTTTCAAATATAGACCAATTGCGACTAAAGATATTAAATTATTTTTTATAATATATTGAAAAATTTTCTAGGGAGGGTTATGTAATGAAAAGAAAGAGAAAAATAGTGGCATTATTAGTCAGTTTGATTTTAGTGACTAATTTGCTGACAGTATGTTTTTTTACTGAATTTTCCACAGCTGCAGACATGAAATCACCTGATGTTAATGGGGATAGAGTGGTGAATATGTCTGATGTTATTTTGTTGGCGACTGTTTTTGGTTCTGTTTCGGGAGACGGAAAGTACAAAGCACAATACGATATCAATAGCGATGGGGCTATAAATATGTCGGATGTAATTGTAGTTGCGTCTAGCTTTAATAAAGAAATAAATGACCCCACCCCGACAATCGATCCTTCACCGTCTCCAACAGATAAGGATACACCAAATCTGACCGGGGATATCATATTCTCTGTTCCTAGCGGTACATTCAAGAATCAAGTTACAGTCTCATTAAGCAGTAAAAACGCAAATGCTCAGATACGATACACTACCAATGGAAGTGTTCCAAACAGCAACTCAACATTGTATACCGGTCCATTAACATTTACAAAAACAACACAACTTAGAGCTCAGGCATTTGTCAATGGAGCTCCGTTTGGTGCAATGGGCACAGCAATATATGTAGCTGTTTCTATTGATACAAAGCACGATATTCCTGTAATACTTATAGACGATTATGGTGCAGGCAAACCGAACAAACAAGACTACAAAGAGTGTGCAATTATGGTTTTCGAGCCTGAAAATAATGAAGTTTCATTATTGCAAACTCCAGCAATAGCTACTCGTGGTGGATTCCATATTCGCGGACAGTCTTCATCAAATTTTGAGAAGGCCCCATATAGACTTGAATTATGGGATAATGAAAACAATGATGCCAAGTATAAAGTTCTTGGATTGGGTAAAGACGGTGACTGGTGTCTCCTTTCTCCTTACCCTGACAAATCATTGATACGTAATACTGTTGCTTATACTTTCGGTGAAGAGATAGGATTGCAAGCACCGGGTTGGAGACATGTTGAAGTCTATATTAACACTGACAATCAACCGGTGTCTGCTGATGATTACCAGGGTGTATACCTGTTGGTAGAAAAACTGGAAATACAAAAGAATCGTCTTGATATAGCCAAGCTTAAGCCGGAAGATATAACAGAGCCCAATATATCAGGGGGATACCTCATGCAGTTTAACATGATGGCAGCAGAAGAGCCATTAATTAGGGGTAACGGTTGGAGTGACCTTGAACTGACAGAGCCTGATGATGCTCTTCCTCAACAAATTCAATGGATAACCAATTACATACAGAAGACACATAATGCTATCCACAGTTCGAATCCGTCAGATCCGAATACAGGTTATCCTGCGTACATTGATGTTGACTCTTTTGTAAATTATATAATTATAAACGAGCTTGGCCGTCAACCTGACTCATACATACGCAGTACAAGAATATACAAAGACCGTGAGAAAAAGCTGATGGCAGGTCCTTTGTGGGATTATGACCTTGCATTTGACTGTACAACCATGGGAGGATTTGGTTTCCCAGGCGGATCTACATCGTCAGTAGAAGGTTGGCAGTTCCAGCCTATGATGATGGGAATGAGTGCATGTGATTGGTTCTACACATTGATGCAGGATCCAAGTTTCCAAAGCAAAATCAGTGCACGCTGGCAGGAATTGCGTCGCGGTCCGTTATCTGATGCCAATTTATCCAAGAGAGTAAGAGAGTTGTCAACACCGATAGCTAATGCTGCTAAACGTAACTTCCAGAAATGGAACATTCTAGGCACATCTCAGGTAGGAGGTTTTTCAACTCAAGTAACACAGACATGGGAAGATCAGTTAAAAATTGTTGAGAACTTCCTGATTAAAAGAGCAGCATGGTTGGATACATCTGGGTGGAAACCAACAGGATCCAATCCAGGTGGCGGTTGGCCCGGCGGAGGTTGGGGTTTCTAAATTAGGAATATGAATAATGGTATGAGTTGCATTCATTGTTTATATGATAATTTTGATAGACTCTTTGTAATGTAATTATATAAAAACTCCTGTTTGATATATGTTGAACAGGAGTTTTTATGTGATATTGACATTTTTTGATATTGAAGAAGTTGAAGAAGATATTGCAATTATTTGTGATATATGTTATCATATATATAGTTTATTTATTAATAAAAATCCATTGATTTTTATAGTAACGGATTTGATGAGAAGAGATTAGATGAGATTAGATGAGACGAGAATAGATTAGGCATTTAACATATTAAGATTGTTCTGCCAGTCATTCTTGACTGGCTTTTTTAGTATCATCATTTTGCTTATATCATCATTTTTCTTATCATTTCCCAAAACGATTATTATAGGAGCTATTTTAGAATAGACCTGTAAACTAGAAAATTTCAAATAAATTATTAAGAGGGTGTGTTATATGTTGCAAGAGGCCATTAAAAAACTCATTACTCCAGTCAATTTGACTGAGGATGAAATCGTTGAATCCATGAATTATATAATGGAGGGAAATGCTACTCCTGCACAGATCGGAAGCTTCATTACAGCCCTTCGTATAAAAGGGGAAACTGTTGAAGAAATAACCGGATGTGCGAAAGTGATGAGGGATAAAGCTGATAGATTTGTTCCCAATCTTGATTATTTTATAGATACTTGTGGAACAGGTGGTGATGGCTCAAATTCTTTTAATATATCTACAGCTGCAGCAATTGTTGCAGCAGCAGGTGGTGTTCCCGTAGCAAAGCACGGAAATAGATCTATTTCAAGTATGACAGGCTGTGCAGATGTGCTTGAAGCACTTGGTGTGAATATAAATTTAACTTCGGAACAGGCTAAAAAGTGTTTAGAGGATATAGGTATTTGTTTTATGTTTGCACCTGTATTTCATAAATCAATGAAATATGCAGCAGGTCCTAGAAAAGAGCTGGGAATAAGAACTATATTCAATGTGTTGGGACCTCTTACTAATCCGGCAGGTGCAAAGGGGCAGGTTATGGGTGTCTTTGACGGAAAATTGACGGAAACCCTTGCGAAGGTCCTATTAAAGCTAGGAGTTGAAAGAGCAATGGTGGTACACGGCATGGACGGTATGGATGAAATAACAACTACCACATCAACACGGGTATCCGAGGTAAGAGACGGACAGGTCATAAATTATGAGATAAAACCCCAGGACTTTAATATAAATGTTAGCTCGGCAAATGACTTGAAAGGTGAAGATCCAAAAGTTAATTGTGAAATAATAAAATCAATATTTAGCGGCGAAAAAGGTCCTAAAAGGGACATAGTAGTTTTAAACTCTGCAGCAGCTCTTTATGTAGGAAAGAAAGTCAACAGCTTGCGAGATGGAGTAGAATTAGCCGGTGAATTGATTGATACAGGCAAAGCAAGTGATAAACTCAAACAATTAGTGGAGTATACGTCAAATTTAAATTGAGTGGATTATAGATTGTTAGCAAATATATGAAATATTGCGGTTAAAAAATGTACCCTTTTGAAAGGAATTATTGAAATATGATTTTACAAAAAATAATTGACGCAAAAAAATTACAATTAAAAGAAGAAATGAAACATTTAGGAATAGAGGATTGGAAACAGAGGCTTTCAGCTCCTGGAATTCATAAAACTATTGATTTTTATAATGCCGTTAAAAGGGAAGGTAATGTCTCTATAATAGCTGAGGTTAAGAAGGCATCGCCATCAAAAGGAATTATAAAAGAGGATTTTGATCCCTTGAAAATTGCAAAGGAATACTATGCATCGGATGTTCAAGCATTGTCTGTTTTAACTGAGAAAAATTTTTTTCAGGGTGCTGATGAATACCTTGTTGAGATAAGACAGTCTATTCCTCTTCCGATTTTAAGGAAGGATTTCATAATTGATTCATGGCAGATTTATCAAGCCAGATTTTTAGGTGCAGATGCCATACTTCTTATTGTATCGGTTCTGACTGATGATGAACTTAAAAAATTTCAGGATGTGGCAGGTATTCTGGGAATGCAATGCATAGTTGAGGTTCACGATAAGGAAGAAACATTAAGAGCAATTGATGCGGGAGCAAGGATAATAGGAATCAATAATAGAAATTTAAAAACATTTGATGTAGATCTTAAAACAACCGAAAAGCTTATGAATTATATACCCAAAGATAAGGCTGTTGTAAGCGAAAGCGGTATAAAAAGCCGAGAAGATATGCTTTATTTAAAGGAACTTGGAGTTGATGCAGTGCTTATAGGAGAGACATTTATGAGAGCACCTTCCATTAACGACAAAATAAATGAAATAAGGGTGTGATTTGATGTCTAAAGTTAAGATATGCGGAATAAGGAGAAAGGAAGATATTTTATATGTAAATAAATATCTTCCTGAATTTGTAGGATTTGTATTTGCACAAAGCAAAAGAAGGATCAATTTTGATGCAGCAGCGGATTTGGTCAAGAATCTTGATACTTCAATCAAAAAAGTGGGCGTATTTGTAAATGAGACATATGATAACATAATTGATGCCATAAACAAATGCGATCTTGATGTTGTACAGGTTCACGGGGATGAGAGTCCACGATATTTAGGAGAGCTTAAAAATAAAATTATGGATTTTACAAAAGAAAAGAGAATAGAGGTGTGGAAGGCCTTTAGAGTTAAAGATGCAATGTCATTACATGAATTGGGTAGTTTTGATGCCGATGGCTTTGTTCTGGATGCTTTTGTTGAAGGCTTTTATGGCGGTGCAGGAAAGAAGTTTGACTGGTCGCTTGCTGTTAATGCAAAAAAATATGGCAAAATAATCCTTGCAGGAGGATTGACATCACAAAATGTTATTGAGGCAAGAAATGTAGTAAGTCCCATGGTCCTTGATGTAAGCAGCGGTGTTGAAACAGATGGATTTAAGGATGAAAAGAAAATTTCTGAATTTATCTGTATGGCAAGAAGTTATGAATAATGTTTTTTTATTTACATAATGTAAAAATGATCTATGTTATATACTCGAAAAAGAGTAAAAAATGTCAAAATAGTGGATTTTTTTATTTTTTTATGATAGAATTAAAGAACATACCATAATTAATTCATAATTGTAGTCTAATGCATGTCTTTAAGTAGTTCTTAAAATAAAAGTTTTGTTAGGTCAAAAAATTGATAAAAACCATAAGAATTAAAGAGAAATTTTACTGTACTGTAAGTGTCTATTGATATTCCAATATTGTATTGATGACTTAAAAAGCACGATAAAATGTGGAGGGCAATATGGCAAACGATAAGAATGGCATTGATTCAGAAAATAATAATATTGATTCCGGAAATAATGATATGGTAAAGCCAGCCAAGAGTAAGAACAGATTTCTGTTACGCTTTTTAAAATATAAAAATGCCAATGAATTAAGGTATTCATCATTGAAAATATCCTTAATATATTTTGCTTTTGGTTTTATATGGATACTTTATTCTGATAATGTCATTAACAAATATATTGCCAAAGATATAAAAACACTAAAGAGTTTGCAATTGTACAAAGGTATGTTTTATGTATTGCTTACTTCCGTTATTCTATACCTAATGGTTAATAATATATTGAAAGTTCTTAAGTTAAAAGAGGATTCCAGAGAAAAAAGTGATAGAATGTTGATGGAATCCGAAAAGAAACTAAAAGAAAGCATGAATGAAATTAAGAAGTTTCAATACTATGACTTCTTAACATGTTTACCCAATAGGGGATTTATGCTTAAAAAAATTGAAAATATATTAAATGAATCTGATGATAATACCAGATTCTCGTTGCTGTTTTTGGATCTTGATAATTTTAAAATGGTAAATGATATTTTAGGGCATGACTACGGAGACCAGCTTTTAAAGAATATTGCATGGGAGTTAAGAAAATGTATAGATAGTAAAGATATTGTTGCACGACTTGGCGGAGATGAGTTTCTGATACTTTTTACTGATATGTGGGATAAATATAAAATTGAGGAGAAGGCAAGAAGGATTATAAATTTGTTTTCAAGGCAGTGGAACATAAGTGGCAGGGAGTTTTTTATTACTGCAAGTGCGGGTATAGTAATATATCCTTATGACGGAACAGATTTGCAAACATTATATAAAAATGCGGACACAGCTATGTATCAGGCTAAGGAGAGTGGGAAAAATTGTTATTTATTCTTTAGCCAGTACATGAATGAGAAGGTTTCGGAAAAACTGGAACTGGAGAATAAGCTCAGGAAAGCAATAAAGAATAGAGAATTTATAGTATATTATCAGCCTCAAATAGATATTAAAACAATGCAGGTAAGAGGTGTTGAGGCACTGGTAAGATGGAACCATCCTACGGAAGGGATTATCCAACCGGCAAAATTTATTCCTGTAGCAGAGGAGTCCGGTCTTATAGTTGAAATAGATGAGTTTGTAATGCGGACTGCATGTAAGCAGCTAAAGGCCTGGATGGATTCTCAAATCAGGCCTATTACTGTTTCTATTAACCTAACAAGTAGGGAATTTCAACAGCCTAATTTTATTGAATTATTAAAAGAAATTATTAGGGATACAGGACTTAGGGCGGATTTTATTGAACTTGAAATCACCGAGAGTTTGATTATGAAGGATATTGATTTTACTTTAAATATGTTAAAGGATTTAAAGTCAATAGGTGTGAAAATATCTCTTGATGACTTTGGAACGGGATATTCTTCATTAAATTATTTAAAGAAACTGCCTATAGATACTATTAAAATTGATAAATCATTTATCGATGAGATTACTGAGGATTCAAAGGAAGAAGCCATAGCTGAGTCCATAATAACATTAGCTCACAAAATGAATCTATCTGTGATTGCTGAGGGTATTGAAACTGAAAAACAATTAGAATTTATAAAGGAGCAAAAATGTGATAAAGCACAGGGATTCTATTTTAGTAAGCCCTTGCCTGTAGAAGAAGTTGAAAAGTTGCTTTCCCTTCCTTTAATATGCACAAAATGATTATGCATATCTATCTCAATAAAATATTCCAATATTAAAGTATATAATGAATATGCCAATAGTTATGATATTAATTATTATAAATATTGGCAGAATGTTTATATGTGAGTATAAAAGGGTATAAAAGAGTATAAATGAGTATTTGAAGTATAATTTACATAAATGAGCTAATAATAATACTATATGGTGTTGAGATAAGTCATAGAAGGTGATATATTAAATAAGCTGTCGCCGAGATGCTGTTGAAAATAAGCATATAAGCACCAAATAGGAAGAAAGAAGAAATAAAAAAGGTATTGACAGCGAAAAGAGATTGTGCTAACATATAAAAGCTGCTTCAACCGCAGCAATGGACTTTGAAAAGTAAACAGTGTAAAAGACGAAAGGAACTCGTTAATTTAAAGATGAATTTTAAAGGTTCATCAAATTTGAGTAACTTGCGAACTTTATAATAAAGTCAGTAAGTCAGAGATGATTTAAGAGTTACTTAGCGTTTTTCGCGATGATGGCGATCTAGCCATCATGAAAGCGAAATTACGGTAAGTTAGTCTTAAACATTTGAAACATTAAAAGAGCTAATTAAATTTTCAAATATTAATTTGAGAGTTTGATCCTGGCTCAGGACGAACGCTGGCGGCGTGCCTAACACATGCAAGTCGAGCGGTCCGGCATTTAACATTGAGTATTCAGATGA
>Ga0208825_1001423_pt1 | contig 18281 bp, 14 predicted proteins | sample AD_UKC113_MetaG_FD_184450 | JGI IMG/M metagenome (GOLD analysis project Ga0208825, IMG submission 184450) | Active sludge microbial communities of municipal wastewater-treating anaerobic digesters from Hong Kong - AD_UKC113_MetaG (SPAdes)... | ecosystem: Engineered > Bioreactor > Anaerobic >...
GGGGATCGATTGGACTCGATCCTCTGTATAGGACATAATAGAAAATCAAAAGAGAAAAACCATGCAGAAAGAAAACTCTTCTAATCTATTGATTCGCAACATAAGCGAACTCTGGACGCCCGAAGGCCTAAAGGCAATGGCCGGACCATCCATGGCTCAAGTTCGAAAAATCCGAGACGCCTGTATCTATATCGATAAAGGCCAGATCTCATGGGTCGGCAAAGAGTCTGACTTGACTGCTTCTGATTCACCACTCGCTCAACAGGCTCTAGAAGGACCAACATACGACGCTCAAGGACGCTGCTGTGTTCCAGGCTTTGTCGACAGTCATACTCACTTTGTGTTTGCCGGATGGCGCGAGGACGAATTCTACCAGCGCGCTAAAGGCACAGCATATATGGAAATACACAAGCACGGAGGAGGCATACAAAAAAGCGTAAACGCTACGCGAGAAGCTTCGCTCGAAGAACTGATCCATATCGGCGAAGGACGCCTAAATACAATGCTTTCTCTAGGCATAACCACAGTTGAGGGAAAATCTGGATATGGCCTGGATATAGAGACAGAAATTCGCCAGCTACTCGCTATGCGTGCTCTTTCCGAGCGCAGAGAAGGTCCGGAAATTGTGCCGACATTCTTGGGAGCACATTCCATTCCACCTGAATTCAAAGGTAGACCTCGCGAATTCTTAGCCTTTCTTGTAGAAAAAGCCCTTCCGCGAGTAAAAAAAGACAACCTGGCGCACTTTGTGGACATCTTTTGCGAAGAAGGGGTTTTTGGAATCGAAGACTCGCGCTGGTATCTCGAAAAAGCTCGCGCAGCCGGCTTCGCCCTCAAAGTCCATGCCGACGAAGTTGCCCCGATTGGCGGCACCGCCCTCGCCGCCGAACTCCACGCCACCAGCGCCGACCACCTCCTAAAAGCCTCCGACGCCGATATAGCCAAGCTCGCCGGCTCGGGCACGGTGGCCTGCCTTTTGCCACTCACAGCCTTCAACCTCCAGGAACCCTGCGCCAATGGCCGCCGCTTCATCGATGCCGGCTGCGCGGTTGCTCTGGCCAGCGACCTAAATCCTGGCTCCTGCTATAGCCAATCCATCCCCCTTATCTTTGCGCTTGCCGTGCTCAATATGGGCATGACCATAGAAGAAGCCCTCACCGCCCTCACCCTGAACGGCGCGGCTGCCCTTGACCTTTCGTCTCACACAGGCAGCCTCGAGCCCGGCAAGAATGCCGATATACTTCTCTTGAATGCGCCATCGCCATCGCATCTCGCTTATCATGTTGGAATGAATCTCGTCGATACGGTCTTTAAGCGCGGAACTCTCGTTTGGCCTCGCAGTCGGTGATAACTTTCCAGTCTTAGTCTGAACTGACCCTCTCTATTATTTTGCTGAAAATGCTGTTCAGTTTTATGGGCTGACTATAGTTTCTTACGAGGCACTGAGGAATGCACTAAAGAGCATAGAGTGGGATATTCACTAACCAGCCTTCATCGCGATAAGGCGAAAGCGAAGTGCGATAGCATCGAGGTGGTGAATATTTATCTCTAAAGGCGCGGAGGCTCTTGGATTGAAGGTTCTCAACGGCTTTGACTTCGAGGGGATAGATGGCTTCGGCTCTTTGGATGAGAAAATCGATCTCTGCATGGGAGGTCTCGCTCGACCAATAGAAGACTTCGAGGTCCTTACGCACATGAAGTTCCTGCGCCACATATTGCTCAGTGAGCGCACCCTTGGCCTCTTCGAAAAGTGCAGAACCTTGAAGAAGGATTTCGAGGGGTAGATGGCTCTGGGCGGCAAAAAGTCCTGTGTCCAGCATGAAGAGTTTAAATGCGCTTTCTTCTTGATATGCGCGAAGAGGAAGCCCCGGCTTTGCCACGCGATAGACTTTATGAACTAAGCCTGCATCGCAGAGCCATTGAATCGCAAGCTCGTACTCACGGGCGCGTGCGCCTTCTCTGATAAGTCCATAGGTAAACTTTCGCTGTTCGCGAGCAAGTTGACGCGGCAGCGAATTCCAGACTGAGCGAATACGAGGAACCATTGCAGGTTCGGCATATTTTGAAAAGTTCTGTTCATAGGCATCGAGAAGCGCTCTTTGAACGTTGCGCACTCTTTCAAGGTCGTGAAAGGCCACAAAGGTGCTCACACATTCTGGCATCCCCCCAACGCAATAGTAGTATTGAAGGTACTGTATGAGCCGATCACGCAGCGAATCGATGAGCTGCCAGTCGCGTTGTGCAATGATGCGTGTAAGCTCAGATTCTCCCAAAGCCCAGAGAAATTCCTCAAAAGAGAGCGGATAGAGATCAAGAAAATCGACCTTCCCTACAGGGAAAGAAATGCCTTTGTGCAGTGCGATGCCGAGCAGCGAACCTGCAGCAGCAATATGGTAAGCAGGCGCATTTTCCGCAAAATATTTGAGCGACGTAAGCGCTTTTGGGTTTTCCTGCACCTCATCGAAGATGATGAGGGTCGTTTCAGGATTGATTGCGGTATGTGTCTCGATTCTGAGGCCAATGAGCAGACGCGCGATATCGAGGTCGGACGCAAAGAGCTGCGCCATACGATCGTTTGCTTCAAAATTGACATAGGCGACATTCTGATAAAAGCGTACACCAAATTCCTTAAGGAGCCATGTCTTCCCAACCTGGCGCGCGCCATGAAGAACGAGCGGTTTTCGGGAGGGGCTTTCTTTCCATTCTTGAAGGTCAGCAAGCGCTTTTCGTTCCATAAAAAGAGGATAGTGCAATAATGCACAAAAGTCAAGCCAGTTTTGTGATGATTTATCACATTTATCGCGCGAGTTTTGTGCATGATTATACGCATGATGCGTGGGATAATTTCTGACATGATGAGCTGAGCCCCTTTGTCAAGACCATTTGTTGATGGTTTTATTGGAAGGGTCCAGTTATTTTGGACACGAAGATAAGAGAAATCTATGAATTCAGCTCCTCATACTCTCGAGGAGCAAGATACCCTAAAGCAGAGTGCTTTCGTATGCCGTTATAGTACAACTCAATGTAGCTGACCAGTGCATGGCGCGCTTCGTCTTTTGTCTTGAATCCGGCATCATTCACCAGCTCACGTTTCAGCGTCTTGTAGAATGATTCCATGAGTGCATTGTCGTACGGATTGCCTTTACTACTGTTTGACAGAATTGCTCCCTTACTTCTTACCAGTGTCGTAAAGTTTCCACCAGTAAACTGGGAGCCTTGGTCCGTATGAACGATAAACCCCGGTGCCGGCTGTTCCTTGCCGAAGCCCTGGAGGAATGCATCCATGACAAGTCGTTCAGTCATCGTGGACGATATCGACCAACCGACAATCTTGCGTGTAGACAGGTCCAGGAATGCCGCAAGATACAGATAGCCTTCGTGTGTGGGAATGTAGGTGATATCTCCAAGCCATACTTTATTCCAATGGTCTTGAGTGAAATCCTGCTGGAGCACGTTAGCCCAGGCTCGATTCGAATGTTTCTTGTTGTAATTTTTATAGGCTCTTCGTGCACCTTTCGCATACAGACCCATCGTACGCATGAGCTTTACGATTCGTTTTCTATTGACCTTGATCCCTTCATCCTGTAAGGAGTGTGCAATCCGTTTCGCGCCATATCGTCCGGAATGCTGTTCGAATATCTCAAGTATCTTTTGTGATAGGACTTCATTCTCGAGCTGTCGATCAGATGGTTTCCGTTCACGGTATGCATAGAACCCACTGCGTGAGATTCCCAATGTCATGCAGGCCTTCCTGATTGAGTATCGGTGTTGCTGTTCCACCAAATACTGAAATCTCACGCTCTTTTGGTGCGCAGGAAGACCTTGAATTTTTTTAAAAGCTCAACCTCTTCATCAAGTTCCCGGTTCCGCCGCTCAAGACGATGTATTGTTGCCTGGTAGTCATAGATTGTACTTCCATTGCCAGGAAATGCACTCTCCCCATACTCCTCATACTCGTTCACCCAACGATACAGACTGTTCGGATGCACTGAAAGCTGTTGTGCTACTTGCGATACTGGCAAAGCATCATCGAGCACGAGCTTCACGGCTGCAACCTTAAACTCCTTGTTGAACTTCTTCCTGGACATGAACCCTCCCTTTTTCTCTTAACTTCATGTCCATTTTATTATACCCCCTCCATATAGATATTATCGAGCGCCCGATCTTTTCCATCCATATTGATCTGAATACCATGATCTTGCAGCACGGAAAGAAATTCCTCCTAACTAAATTGGCTACCTTGATCACTATTGAAAATACTCGGTACTCCATACTTCAGAATCGCTTATTCAAAGGCTGCGACACAAAAATTAGTATCCATCGTATTCGACAGCTACCACGAGATTACCTTCCTGGAATAGACGTCAATGATGCTCACAAAGCACACCGTTCCCTTTGGAGATACCCAAGAGTGCACATTGCCGACGAATCGAAAGCTGCGGATGCTTCGGCTCTACCATTGTGGTTCGCTCTCTTACAACTGTGTGTACTTTTTTTAAGAACTCATTCTCTACTTGAAGCTGGCAAATCTCCTTGTATAGCTCCTCTTCTTTATGCTCCGCTGCTTCTTTCTCTTTATCCTTCTGGGATCGCTCAAAGAGCTCCGGTGCATTCTCCTCTAGCTACTCTTTCCACATCGCTAGCAGATTCGGATGCACGCTGTAGAGTGTTGCCAGCTCCTGAATCGTCTTCTCTCCCTTGATTGCTTCAAGAGTAACCTTTGCCTTGAATTCCTTGTCGTAGTGTTTGTGCATAGTGAACTCTATGCTTCCTTCTTCTTTCTTTTCAAGAAGGTTTGGTCCACTCTATTTTTCCTCGACAATGGTCTAAATCCTAGGGCTCATTATTGCCCTGGCGATTAAGAGTCTCAGATTAAGAGTCCCAGTAGGCCGCTTGCCCGATTGCAGAAAATCACGGTATGCTTGCTTCCGGTGGTTTCCCATTGGCTTTATCGGCATACATCGCTCTATCGGCGGCGATCATACAGTCGTCAACAGATAATTCATCCGATGGGATAACGGAATGTACCCCTATGCTGGCTGTAACATGCTTTGGATCTGGAAAGTGGCCGGTAGTTATTGGTACCTCTTTTATCGTTTCTTTCAGCTGCCTGGCAAATTTCACTGCGTCTTCATTCTCCATGCGAGACGATATGATAGCAAATTCATCTCCGCCATACCTTGCCAAAATGTCAGAAGAACCTTCAATCAAAAATGACAAGGCATTCGCGATCTGTTTTAGACAATTATCCCCGGCAATATGGCCATACGCGTCGTTGAACTCTTTAAAGAGATTTACATCTATCATAAACAATGAAAGGACTGTGCCGGTAGCCTTACATGTATTCCATCTTGTTCTTAAAGCTTCATCAAAGGCAAAACGGTTTAAGACACCGGTTAAACCGTCAATTTGAGAAAGAATCTCCAATTTTTTATTTACCTCGACTAATTTACTATTGACTCTCTCAATTTCATCGTTCTTTTCCAGCAGTGCTTCTTTATTCAGAAAATCTTCGGTCCAGCTTTTAAACCGCATGCGGGCTATCATACATGAAAGTAAAACCAACGTCGTACTGTTCAATATATTGCCGAACAATAGTTCGCCAGATTTCTGAAAGTACGGCAGAAGGACGACAAAGAATACTTGGGCAGCTCCAAACAGGAGAAAAAAAATAATCGGCTGAAAGAGTGGAACAACTGAAATCGCTATGACCGTTGCCAGGTACACAATGATTTGTCCGTAAGCTATTTGATCCAGCAAGGATATACCAGCGCCCCAAAACAATAGCAAACAAGAAAAAATTATTCCCGCGACTTGTATGGTCTTCAGATGCCTGGGAATGTCCTTTCCCAGCACGACAAAAACCAGCCAAAATGCCGCCATCGCTATAGCCAATACGACATACATCGAAAAGTAGTATATGTCAGGTTGTTCGAACACCCTTTCTTTCTTGCCGACAAAGGACCCAATGATCATGATAATCTCTAACAATAAGATGGTTATCGAGACGATTTTAGCTTTGGCTATGTTGGTGGTACAAGTAGAAATAGCGAACTTTTCCTTATATTGGCCGGGTATTGGTATATAAAAGAAGCTTTTCAGTGACTTGAATATGTTCAAGACCATCGTATGGTACCTGCCCCCCTCGTCGTCTCTACATTAGCAAAACGCCGGCTCTTTGTCAAAAGTGTAGGGATTTTTTGGTACGGAGCATTGTCGAGGATATCGACAAGCTTCACCATGCGTTCATAACACACTGAGTAGCCTGCATCGATAGCTTTAAGTCCGAGGCCGACAGCGAGCATGATTTTGCCAAGTCCTGGAGGACCCATGAAAAAGAGCTTCTGGTTCGCTGCAATCCAGGTGAGTTCCTTAAGTGCATCTAAAGGTAGCCGACACCGAACGAGGAGAGTGGCTGCGTCAGCATGGGCTACACTCTGAACACCTTGCCCTCTACGAACAGGAACTGAAGGACATCGTGAGTGACAAGCAACTGGACTTAAAGCGAGAGAACGCAGAACTAAAAAAGCACGGGCGATATTTCACTCGGACGAGGAGGACTAATCGATTCGGAGCGGAAAATACAGGCAGTGGCGCTCATCGAAGAGGCGGCGGCAAGCGGTGTCCGGGTGAAAAAAGCATGCGAAGTCCTCGGCATCTCCATAAAAAGCTACATACGCTGGAAAGCCGGTATGACGGTCGACAGACGCAAGGGGGCGGAAAAATCGGTGCGGTGAAAGCTTCCCCCAGAAGAGGTCGAACAGTTTTATCGGGCAGCCAACACAGCAGAATACTGCAACCAGACACCTGCTCAGATTGTTGCATCTCTTTTGTAGCAAGGCACTTACTACGGCAGCTAGCGCACCCTCTAGTGCATCCTAAAGGCAAAATCAGCTCCCCCCTCCCGAACTGAAAGCAGGAAACCAGCAAGGAACCGCAAGCCTCCAGAACTGGTGGCAACCGGCCCTAATCAGATGTGGAGTTGGGACATCACGTGGCTCAAGACCGATGTGAAAGGACTATTCCTCTTTGCCTATGTCATCCTCGATATCTTCTCCCGAAAGATTGTCGGTTGGAGTATCGAAGAATCCGAAAGCCCGGAACTTGCACGAAACCTTTTCCGTCGCATCATCCGAGAACTTGGCCTCATGCCGCTTTTCGTACACGCGGATAACGGGGGGCCGATGAAAGGACTATCGCTGGTGGCATTCCTTACGCAACCGGAAGTCGGGCTCACATATTCACGGCCACGGGTGAGTGACGATAACCCGTTTATCGAAAGCTTTTTCAAAAGCGTCAAATACCGTGTCGGCTACCCAAAGGTGTTTTCAGGCATTCTTTCAGCTCGAGAATGGTTTGCCCGCTTCATCGATTGGTATAATAACGAGCATCGGCATTCGGGTATCGGTTACGTCACCCCGCACGAGAAACACAGTGGAGCCGATATCCTTATCTTTGAACGACGACAAATAACTCTGGATGCTGTCGCTGCTGTGCACCCTTAGCGCTTCGTTCGGGGTCCACGAACGGTTATGCTGCAGCGGGAAGTCAGGCTCAATAAAGCATCCTAGATTATACAAAGAACAAGATCATTGAGCTGTCAACTATATTGACAGATTCCGGCTCCTCTTGCTCAAACTTTTGAACCCAATAGCAGGCCCATTTGGTTTTTTTGTTGCCAAAATGGCACTTTTCAATCAAGAACTGTATAAAACCGCTTTTATTATAGTGTGACGACATAAAAGCCCCCTTGTCCTTTATGTAACTGCGCCATGAGCCATGAAGCTAACCGGCGTTGCGCTTTGCCTAATTGCTCTCTTGAAGGAAAGTCCTTTAGGTCAGTACTAAAGACCGATTGAAACGAAGCAGGTAAGAAGCATAAGCACGAAAGCACAGCAGCTGCTTTATTGCTTATCACGCTTCTATCAAATATGACGCAGAGAAACTTATTCACGCTTCAAAACAGCCTAACAATTCTTGCGCGAAGCTTATCGCGCTTTTATTCTTTCTGAATTTTATGATTGTTCACTTATAGGGTTTTCTGAGGTAGAATATTTATGCCGTTTCCAACAATCGAAACTTCAACATAGGAGAAGAATAATAAATGTCATTTAGCACGAAACTGATCAACCTTCTCAAAACCGATCCGCGCTTCGTGGACGATGAAGGCGAACTGGTCCTTGCCGCCGTGCAAGACCGCGCCTGGAAGATTGACCATGGCCTTGTGAAGTTGCTCCTTTCAGACAAGGAAATCAAAGCTAAGTTTTTTGACGAAATCGAAGGGCATTGGATTTTCAACATCAATACCTTCATCGACTATATCTCGCAAAAGAACTTTTTGGACAACTCCTACACCCGTTTTCGCAACCGCATCGGCTTGACCATTGGCGGCAAATACCTGCGTGAACGCGGTGAGGTGGCATTGGTCTGGCCGTACAAGGATTGCGTGCTGGAAGGCGGGCAGACGAAGGAAGAAGAAAAGCGCAAGGAGATTTTCTTCAACGAAGTGCTGGCGCAGGATGAAATCAACCGCTTGCTTGACCCCAAAGTGCTGACGAACTTCACGCGTTACACGGCCAACGGCAAAGAGAAGGTGACGGATTTCAAACGCGACGAGAACGGGGTAATCCGCGAGAACCTGATCATTAAAGGCAACAACCTGCTCGCCCTGCACACGCTCAAAATGCAGTTTCGCAGCAAGGTGAAGCTGATTTACATTGACCCGCCGTTCAACCCAGCAAGTGCCGCAAACACCTTTCTGTATAACAACAGTTTCAATCATTCGACTTGGTTGACATTCATGAAGAATCGGTTGGAGATTGCGAAAGAATTGCTTACCGAGAATGGAATTTTAGTGGTTGCTATTGACCATTATGAACTTTTCTATTTAGGTGTGATATGCGATGAGGTATTCGGTAGAGAGAATCGAATGGGCGTTATAGCTGTTGTTCACAATCCTGGAGGACGTCAAGATGACATTTTCTTCCCGACAGCTCATGAGAATATGCTCTTCTATGCGAAGAACATCCAGTATGCATCTATTGGCACATTGGGTATGGATGATAGAAAACTCGCTCAGTATCAGAACATAGATGCTTATGGCAAATACAAGTTAAGAGCGTTTAGGCGTAGTGGTAATAACTCAAGACGGGAACAACGCCCTGCTTTGTTCTATCCGATATACTATAACCCTAACACAAACGAACTTAGGCTCGAGCCAGCGCCTAACTTCCTGAAGATATTACCTATAGATGAAAAGGGTATTGAAAGGTGCTGGCGTTGGGGGCATGAAACCTTTGAACAGCGAATTGAGAAATACATTGAGGTCAAACGAACTAAGAGAGGATTTGATATTTTTGTCAAGGAGAGAGAATGTGATTATGGTGGCGAAAAGCCAAAAACGGTTTGGAATAAACCGAAGTATACCGGGCAAACAGCTACTAGCGAGTTGAAGAAGATATTGGGAGAAGGGGCATTCAGTTACCCCAAGTCGCCCTTTTTGATTATGGATGTCGTTAAGATCACAACAGGAAAAGATGATATTATCTTGGACTTTTTTGGTGGTAGCGGCACAACGGCTCATGCCGTCGTGGAATTAAACAAAGACGGCGGCAATCGCAAGTTTATTCTATGCGAGCAAATGGATTATGTTGAAACAGTAACAAGGGAGCGTGTCAGGAAAGTCATCGAACAGAAAGGTGGCGGCGACTTCGTCTACTGCGAACTGATGAAGTACAACGAAGCCTTCATGGAGCGCATCCAGGCCGCCAAGTCCAGCGAAGAACTCGTGCAAATCTGGCGCGAGATGGCAGAAGACTCGTTCCTGAACTGGTACGTCAACCCCGCAATGCCCGAAGAAGCTGTGCGGGATTTTGAAGCCATTGGCAGGGAAGAAAACGGGCTGGAAAAGCAAAAACACCTGCTGGCGGAATTACTCGACAAGAACCAGTTGTACGTGAATCTCTCGGAAATCGACGACGCGCAATTCAAAGTTAGCGCGGAAGACAAGGCCTTGAACAAGGCGTTCTATGGAGAAGCGTACCATGCCTGAGCCATTTCTGTACGAACGTCTCGATGCCGCGTCAAGCATGGGCTTTCTCAAAAAGGAAGTCCCCGACAGTGTGGCGCAAAATCTAAACCCCAAATACGAACTGCGCCCGTACCAAATCGAAGCCTTTGCCCGCTTTTTTCATTGCTACAAAAATGACTTCCCGGGCAAAGCCTGTCCCCTGCACCTTCTTTTCAACATGGCGACAGGGAGCGGCAAGACGCTCATCATGGCGGGGCTGATCCTCTATCTCTACGAGCAGGACTACCGCAATTTCCTGTTCTTTGTCAATTCCACCAACATCATCGAAAAAACCAAAGATAACTTTCTCAACCCCGCCAGCATTAAGTACCTGTTCAATACGGACATTCATATCGGAAATCGTCGTGTGCGCGTCACCCCCGTCGAAAACTTTGAAGCGATCAATCCCAGCGACATCAACATCTGCTTTACCACCATTCAAAAACTCCACTCCGACCTGACCAGCGAGAAGGAAAACGCCCTCACATTTGAAGACTTTCGCAAGCATCGCGTCGTCTTGATTGCCGATGAAGCCCATCACATGAACGTAAAGACCAGGTCGCAGGGCGAATTGTTCGAGAGTTGGGAAAACACCGTCGAGCGCATCTTCACCCAGAACGAAGACAACCTGCTGCTGGAGTTCACCGCCACCCACGACTACGCAACGCCCGAGATGGTGGAAAAATACCACAACAAGGTTATCATCCGCTACGACCTGCTTCAATTCCGCAACGACGGTTTTTCAAAGGATGTCGTCATCGTTCAATCGGATTTTGACCAGCGGGAGCGCATCCTGCAGGCCCTGATTTTGAGCCAGTACAAGCAGGAAGTGGCAGCGAAATACCGCATCAATCTCAAGCCCGTAATTTTGTTCAAAGCCCAGCGCACCATCGCGCAATCACAGGAAAACAAAGCCGAATTTCACAAACTCATTGAGGCTCTTACGGCACAGCATGTCGCCCGCATCCGCAAGTCGAATATTCCGCTTGTTCAGCGCGCCTTTCGATTCTTCGATGAGAACGGCATCAGCGATGAGCAACTGGTCAAGCGGCTGAAGCAGGAATTTCACCCTGATTTTTGTCTGTCGGTGAACGATGAAGGGGAAAAAGAACGCTACCAGATTCTGGTCAACACGCTGGAAGATAGAACCAACCGTATCCGCGCCATTTTCGCCGTGCAGAAACTCAGCGAAGGCTGGGATGTGCTGAACCTGTTTGATATTGTCCGCTGTTACGAAACACGCGACTCGGGCAAGGGAAAAATCGGCACAACCACGATGTCCGAAGCGCAACTTATCGGGCGCGGGGCGCGTTACTTCCCGTTTGCTTTACCAGAAAAGAGTGACCGTTCCTTCGACTTAGTTCAGAACAGGTTCCGCCGTAAATTCGACGGTGACCTCGAACACGAACTCCGTGTAATTGAAGAGTTGCATTATCACAGTATCAACGACTCGCGCTACATTGCCGAAATCCGCCAGGCGCTTATCGAACAGGGCTTGATGGACGAGCGCGAAGTGACCCGCGAACTGAAACTGAAAGAGCCTTTCAAGAAGACAGATTTTTACAAATACGGGATTGTCTGGCTCAACGACCGCCGCCCCAAAAATTACGGGTGCGTTCGCTCCTTTGCCGATTTAGGCGTGAAGAAGCGCAACTACGTTCACGTAATTGCCACAGGTTACGGCGGCGCGACCGTCGTGCTGGAGAACGGGAAAAAAGACTGGGTAGGGAAAGACGAAACCCGTCGGGATGTGAAGGTGCGGGGCATTGAGCGCAACATTGTTCAATCCGCTGTTGCCCGCAACCCGTTTTTTACTTTTTCAACGCTCAAGCGCTATTTTCCCCATCTTGCCTCGATTTGTAACTTCATTGCCCTGGATGAATACCTCGGCGGTCTGGAGATCACGTTTCAGGGCAATCTATATGGATTGGACGATAACCGAGCCGAAAAACTCGCCGCGATGTCAGGCTTGCTGAGTCAAATCGAATTAGAAATTCGCGCTAACGTCACCGACTATGAAGGCACGCGCGACTTCAAGCGCAATTGGGTGCGGGAAGTCTTCAAAGAAAAGTTGCTGAAATTCGACGCCAACAACCCACGCGCCGCAGAGGACGCGCAGTTTAAGCATTTTGTCTCTGCCAAAGAGTGGTTCGCCTTCAACACTGCTTACGGGACGAGCGAAGAAAAGGCTTTCGTCCGTATGTTGGACAGGCAAATGCAAAAACTACAAGAGCAATACGAAGACATCTATCTTCTGCGCAATGAAGGGCATTTTGCTATCTACAACTTTGCCGATGGGCAAGCCTTCCAACCCGACTTCGTCCTCTTCATGCGCATGAAAGGCGGCGAGTCGCTCATTTATCAACTTTTCATCGAGCCAAAAGGGAGACACCTCAAGGAGTATGACCGCTGGAAAGAGATCTTTTTGAAGGAAATTACTGCGGACTTTGGCGATAGAGCCCTGATGTTCGAAGACAAGAAATATCGTTTGACTGGCGTGCCGTTCTATAACAACGAAGACGAAAACCAATTCAGGGCAAGCCTTGAGTCTGTATTGAACTAAGGAAAATGCACCGTGTTTTTGAAGGCAAACGGCGCCTTAGCACCGGGTTGCAGCCGACCTCGCTGCGCTTGGCGGCTGAACCCGACTGTTAGATTTATTTGAGGAAGTAATATGGTACTAGATTTCACTGAAATACCACCTGCAAACGGTGGAGATGGCCAGCAAGATATATTTGAATTATTTGCTAGAGACTATCTAGAAAACATTGGATTTGAAATAGTATCAGGACCAGATCGTGGTGCAGATGGAGGAAGAGATATATTAGCTATTGAAAAACGATTAGGGAAGTTTTCTTCTACAGATGTTAAATGGTTAGTTAGTTGTAAACATAAGGCACATACTGGACAATCGGTAAAGCCAAATGATGAAAAGGATATCATTGATCGAATAAACCAATTTGGTGCAAATGGATTTATAGGTTTTTATTCAACAATTGTAAGCTCTGGTTTATCAGATAGGCTTGAATCATATAAAAATGATTATGAGATAGAAATATTAGATCAAGCAAAAATTGAAAAAGAACTATTAAAACCTGAAAATTTTGATATAGCAAAAAGATATTTTCCAGTTAGTTCAAAAAAGTGGTATGATAATAACAAGCCAGCTAAAGTCTTTTCAACATATGAACCGTTACTATGTGAAGTATGTCATAAAGACCTACTTATTGAAGATGGGAATAAAAAGCCTTCAGGGATAATTGCATTTGTAAATAGAAATATTGATAGAGAAAAGGAGCTTGATGCTCCTGATGAACATGTACTTGATGTTTACGCTGCGTGTAAAGGTAGATGTGATAGAACTCTAGAGCACTATTGGCTTCAGAAAGGTGGAACAACAGGATGGAAAGATATTACAGATCTTGTTTCACCTTTAGAATTTTTGAGCTGGAATATGTCAATATTAAATGAGCTTAGAAACGATAAAGTAATCTATGAAGATAAAGCTTTTAAGAAGTTGAAATTACATATATTAAGCTTGGCCCAATTAGTAGTTCGGGAAGTAACGCCAGAAGAATTGGAAAGATATAAAGTATTACAAAGTCTACCACCTTGGATATAAAAAATCTAACAAAAGCTTCAACCTTATAAATCCTTTGCCATGGTTTGTGCAAGAACAACAATGCACAAACCGCGCCAACTTTTCACTTCGTTTCGGGGCGCGCTTCGCATGTTACGCGCACGTTAGGTCTTCATTCAGAGGCCCGTTTACCAGGGAATTGCGAGATGCACTGCAAGTCATACGCGGAGTACGGTAGGTAACCAATACATCTTATTGTTGTCTAATGTTATACATTATAATTAAATAGTATCGATCCTTTGCCCCAATAACTTGTTGCAGTCACTTCAAATCCAGAATATACTTGTCCTAACATTGGTGGAATCAAAGTTCTTATCCTGTTTCGTCGGAAAGAGCTGATCCACCTTTATAAATTATCTTAAATAAGTCCAAATAGTGCAAAATCAAAAAGACTACTGGACTCAAGGGGAAAAGTTTATATAAAAAGGATAGGATCTTACTATTACTGAAATAGAAGAGACCTTATGCATATTCGTCGTTATAATCCACCTGGCGACTAGCAGATAGACTGATCAGAAACTGAATCTGACCTAAATGGTTTCGTGTATCCTACGAAAAACTGAAAAAAAGAGCTGATGTAGTCCTTGCCATTTGGTTTCATAAGGCTTCGCCATCTGGAAGTGGTTGTCAGAACTGCCAATTGACCCAAAGGCTCCGACATGATAAATGATGATGGCTGTGAATAGAGATATCTACTCTGAGAAGGAGAGGCGAAAATGAAGAGGATAGGGATCATCATCTGTCATAGATATCATACATGTGCCGCTGGAAAATGTTTACGCGCGATGCGAAATCGAGAAGGGGGATTTTCTATATATAAGGATGAGGAAATAGAGCTAGTAGGGATTACCACGTGTGGAGGTTGTCCCGGAGGGAATGTAGAATATGCGCCGGCCGAAATGAAGAAAAATGGAGCGGAGATTATTCATTTAGCAACAGGACTGGTGGTTGGATATCCACCTTGTCCTCGATTGGAAGAGTTTCGCAAATTCATACCAGCAAAATATGGGATGCAGGTAGTTATCGGGACACATCCGATTCCTAAAAGTTATTATGAAACACATAGTCAACTAGGGACATGGAAGTCAGAGATATGGGGAGAAAGGATAAAGGCTGTAATAACAGATGAAGAAACACGAATAGCCTATAATTGAAGCGAAGACCTAGTTTGTTAAGAAGGAAGAGAGAGACCTAATGATCGCTTCTACCTGACTCAGCTATGGCACGGTTATGTGCTGGTTTAGGTTTGGGAAGTAATCCTTAAGGCACAAACCGTGCCGTGAACGCCTCGCAGGTTAAGCGAGATGTTAGGTTTATTGGCATCATAGGTGAGCGATATGAAATACCAAGAAGACAATCAACATTTACCCGATTCTGAATACATACCCGGCAACATTCGTTATATCGCTGCCGGCAATAAAGGGAGATATCTTGACAACCGTAGAACACCAGGCCAAATAGAAAGCGTTAATGAAAAGCAAGCTGTATTCTATTGGCGAGTAGGAGCCTTCGAAGATAAAGATGCTATATGGGAACTCGATTTTGAAGAAATAGAAAACTTCCAGTTCGAAACCGGGGCTTTAGAAATTAGTAAGCATAAAATCGCTCAATATGAAAAAGGGAAAAAGAAATTTAGCCATAAGATAATTATAAATAGTAATTTTAATGCCCTGCTAAAAAGTAATCACGCAATCACAATGGAAATTAACATTATCAAGGAAAGAGGATATTTAGGTGCTTTAACTGAAATGAAAATTGAGAAGCTAAATAGCAATAAAGCTACTATCCAGGAAGCTCTATGCTCTTACTTATTAGATAATAAGCTAGACAGCCTAGACGAAAAGATAACAGGAATGATTGTATCAAATCCTTACTCGGGCGAAATGCTCAAGCATCTATGGTTTAGATTAGCAAAACTAGGTTTTGTTAGGTACGAAAACCGAATCCCCAAGCCACTGGAGGGCATTCCAGAAGGAAAAGAATTTGACGCCTATATTATGAAGAGAATAGCATTTGTACGAGCACTATTCGAAATATCTGGCGTTCTTGAAATTATTACATATAGAGGTGTGAACTCCCCCTATAAATGGCTAAGCTTTCCGAAAGCCTTTTCTTCTTGGACGCTTGACTATAGCGTAGCAAATGATCTAGCGAAAATTAACGATGAGAATAATATTGAAGTAGCATATATTATGAAACGTAAAACAAGGACTAGTGAGATATTCTTAACGTCAATTGAAACCAAAGCTATGAATGGAGTCTACGACGAGAAAGAAGTATTGCTATTCGCAAATCCGCAAAATGGTATTTTTTAAAGTGAAAAACCTAACGATCGCTTCCACCTGACTCGGTTACTATCGCGGCTTGTGCAAGGTCGCCACACTCCCAGCACAAACCGCGCCAGCTTAACACCTTGCAGGTTAAGCAAATGTTCAACAGATGCCTTCGGCGCAAAAGTATTAGAATTTAAAGTAGTTCCGGCAATTTCATTATGGAGGTAATAATGGCATTTTCAAATGATGTTGTATTACGAGCCTGGAGAAGATCAGGTGGAAAATGTGAATGTAAAAGAAGTTCACATAACCATCCATATGTTAGATGTAACAAAGAATTAGTATGGGAAAATCGTGGAAGAGAGGGAAGAGGGGCGTGGGAAGCTCATCATATAAATTCTGATGGAGATGATACTGCTAGTAATTGTGAAATTCTCTGTTGGGATTGTCATAAAAATACTAGGAGTTTTGGCCGAACATAGTCAAGTTCATTTCTTGCCGGAATTACTTTTAATATTGATTATAGAGAGATAGTTATCCACTAGAATATAAATAAAATGTTAACACAAATTATAATAGCTTGTAAAAATAAATTACATTAATTCATAAAAGTCAATGAAACTAGGGAATTCCTATTGATAACGATAGGGAAATCGTAATGATAATTCTAGGGAAATTCAGTTGATATAGAATAAACAAGGCCATCATGGTCGTAGAGGGCATAAACCTTCAGAGAATGCTGCAAATACTAGTCGTTTCCGGAAATCGATGCGCGAAAAATCGCATCTAGAAATACTCTGGAACGACTGAAAAAGGAAATTCGAAGACGATCAAAACCAATTGGAGTCTTACCGAGTGTTTCTTCGTACATTCGCCTGATTTGCTCATGCCTTATAGAGTATGAAAAGGACTGGCAAACAGGAAAAAGTTATATAAAGGCAGAGTCGCTTGTCAAGCAACAGGCGTTATTCTATATAGCAGCGTGATGGAGACGATTCCCAATGATCTTTTTAGCAGCAAATTGCGAACAAGTCCGGACACAATCCGCTTCTATTCTTGGGCGAAACTAGACTCTAGAGCCCGCTATTCAGTAGATTTCTTACAATAACTATTAGAGCAGTGGGCCTTTCGAACGAGGCCTAAGGAGTAAAGCTATGAAGAAAACAGATTGGCCGATGTTGGTCGTCGGAATGATCCTCTTTGTGGGCGGGATTCTTGCCCTCGTCAATCCTGGCGGAACATTTACGGCGCTAGAGATTATGCTCGGCATTGTTGCGCTCTTTGAAGGCATTGTGCTCGTCTTCAAGTATTATAAGATAAAAAAATATACTGGATTCAGGGCAAAAGCAGGCGCCTGGTTTGGCGTAGCGCTCGCGGTTCTTGGTGTTCTTCTAGCCTTGTGGCCGGCAGGTATGGCCACGATATTTACCTATTTCATCGCCCTTTGGTTTATCGTCGACTCAGCCAGAGACCTTGTTATATCTTGGCCAATCCGACGGCTCAGCACTAGCCTGTATGTCACTACCCTCGTTTTGAATATCCTTGTTATTGTGGGCGGCCTTATATTGCTGTTCAATCCACACATAATGCAAAAGACCATGGGGGTGATTATCGGTATTTCACTGCTCCTCTCCGGTGCATGGTGCGTCATTTTTGCCCTCAACTCAAAGATCGAGGCTTAGGAAGAGGCAAATCCTAAATTAGCGCGCGCCTTTTCTAAGGATCATTCAAAAATCGATTAGGTTGCTCAGATGCAAGCCTGATCTCTTTGAATAAGCCTTCTTAGAATAAGTCTACGGCGTCGGAGACCAAGATCATAAGCGGGTTTTTTATCCAAGCGGGCATTTTCGCATCTTCGCATCAATTTAGATAATCTTGCGCAATTTCTTGCAAGGGCGCAATGACCATCAAAATCCCAGATGGTGCGTTACGACTATTGATCTGAGTAGTCTTTGGATAAGAATACTAAAATAGATACAGATAATTACGTTGGATGGCAGAACTATCTGGCGCAGAATTCAATCCGGTAATCGAAAGAATATCCCTTAATACGATAATCCCGCAAATCCTGTCTAGAACTCACTTGGCTTTTGCCAGATGGGCCTTGCAGATCTTGCAGATTTTAGCCTTTTTGCCATCTATTTCTTGTTCATATATAATCTTAACTCCGGTACGCCCGCAAATGGGACAAGTCCCTCGTCCGCCGGCGGGAACCTCTTTGAGACCTTTACCTCTATGAGCTTTAGACATTTCCGCTTCCTCCCTGCGAACCCTAGGCTTGCTTTTTAGCTTTGCGCTG